>Ga0105046_10018410_pt1 | contig 10630 bp, 10 predicted proteins | sample MAT03_FD_78385 | JGI IMG/M metagenome (GOLD analysis project Ga0105046, IMG submission 78385) | Freshwater microbial communities from Lake Fryxell liftoff mats and glacier meltwater in Antarctica - MAT-03 (megahit assembly) | ecosystem: Environmental > Aquatic > Freshwater > Ice > Liftoff...
ATTGCTTCACCGCCGGGGTCAGTTGGGTGGAGGCGAAGCTGTCCATCGTCCGGGACGCCATCCGCGACTACCTCGCCCGCCCACGCTTCCGACTCCCAACACCAGCAACTGCGTAACACCTAAGGTTCAACGCAAAGGGTTAATACTGTTTTCAACCCTTTGACGCCCCCACGGTGATTATGTGGCGGGGAAATTGCCTCTGACTGTCCCGTCTCCCGATCTTTTTAAAACCGGGTTTTTAAGTAAGGTTAGCAGCGACTTCAAATCGGCTGGCGTCGGCCGTTATGACTACAACCCGAATGTCGTCCCTTCCGGGTCCTCGTCGTCGGCCGCGTCCATGGCGGCAAGGAAGGCGTTCAGGGACGGGTCGAACACGTCCGTTTTCGCTGCCCGTAACCCAATGCTTCCGCTCGCCTCGTGGGAGAAATGGTCTACACGGGGTAAGAGGGAGTGGGTGTCGTTCCGGCCATCCCCCAGTGCCGGATCGGTGTCGCAGTAAGCAAGTAAGCAAGTAAGCAAGTAACTAACTCCGGTTCGGGATGAGGGGGGTTAGCCTCTTCAGAGGCAAGGGACTTACTTACTTGCTTACTTACTTCCCCGTCGGGTTCAGCCGCATCCCCCACCACGAGGCCGGCGAACGGGTTCGGGGGTTCGGAAGGGGACGCCCCTCCCCCTCTTCCCTCGTGTAGACCGTCATCCCCACCACCTTCGCCCGGATACCACCGTTCCGCCGGTGCCCCGCCCGCGTCCCCCGTCGCCTTCGCCGAGTAGGCCAACCCCTTCGCCCGCAAGCCCTCCAGGGCTTTGCCGATGGCTTCGGCCTTGTCGGTGTTTTTGAAGGCGACGGTTAGTTCCGACCGCTTCACCCCCGGAGTCCCGGTGATGGCGTTCAGCAATCGCAACCAGAGCGGATCGGGTTCGCTGAGTGCCGCCAGCGGGGCACCCGACCCGAACAAGGAACGGGCGGACTCCCGACAGTAGTCCCATAAGGCTAATGCCGCCTTCAAGTGGCATTCCCGTATTACCTTCTCGCCATCCGCAAGAGCGTAAATAAGGCTTAGTCGGAGGGCATACGGCCTTGCCCGGTCAGTGTGCGGCACCGTGTCAGCCGACGCCAAGAGGGTCGGGTAGACCTCACACCATAACGCCTTCGCGTCTTCCCCAATCGCGACCTCTCCCATCCCCTTCGCCTTGTCCAGCACGGCGGACAGCTTCGGGGCGAAGGCATCGGCCTTCACCAATTCGCCCCCGAAAGGTAACATCCGAACCCGTTGGGTCATGACCCAGAGAAACCGGTTCGCGTAACCGTCTACCGACTCGGTTCCGGTCGATAGCAATTTGCTTAATGCCCCCGGCGTGATGTCCCCGATGACCCCGACGCTATACCCCGTTGCGGTCAAGGCATTGCCGCCCCGGTTGGGGATGTGGATCGGTTCCCCGTCCCACGCTTCGCGTAGCATCTCGGATAGGGTGCTACTCTCCCGACGCCCCGCCTTGAAGCCACGGGAGAGTTCCGAGAGGCGTAGTAGGCACCGCTTTTCGGGAGAGCCGGGGATGTGGATCGGAGAACCCTTCTTGTCCACCGTTGCCAGTTCGTCCCGAACCCGTTCCACGAGACCTTCACCACTGCCCACGCCTTGAGCAATTGCGGCCACCGTGTAGGGTAGATCGGCCTTGCCGATGACGTATCTTGCGACCGCGTAGGCGTCCCCTTTTCCCCCGCTGGTGCGGGAACAGATGGCCGCGTATAGGGCGGGGTGGTGCCGTCGCCCTCCGACCGTCACCCATGCCCCGCACCCGACCGCGTTCCCAAACATGGATAGCAAGGCCACGAGGACCCCGGCGGGATGGGCTTCGGTTTCCGGCTCAACGGCTATGAGGATGTCCCCGATGATTCCGTGATAGGCGTCCGGGTGAAGGGTATTAACTGTTTGTGACCCTTTGTCTTCCGGTGCCGGGGGGAGGAGGGAATCGTCCCGGTATTCGATGATCCCGGAAGGTGAGGTCGGCTTACACGAGCGGGAGAGGGGTTGGTCGGGTTCCGATCCCCGTTCGGCGTTCGGCGTTGGGAAGGAAGGAACTAACCCCCTCTCCCCGGCCACGGGATCGCTCACCGGAACTAACTCCCCGGAAGGAACTAACTCTCCCTGTTCACCGGTCGGGTAGTTAGTTCCTTCCTTCCCAGCTTGTTGGTGAACGGAAGTGGTGTTGGTGTTTCCTCCCTCCTCGTGTAAGCCGATCTCCCCTTTCCGGGTTGCGGCCCTCACCAGCCCCGCCCATTGCCCCGCCCAATCGGCGTAGGGCGGGGTGCACCGTTCCGCCCATGCCATCGCCCATTCCCGCACCTGTTCGGGGTCGATCCCCCGCCGCAATTCCGCACCCACCAACCGGACAAAGGTATCGTGCTGACCTTCTCCCCCGTCGGCTTTCTTCGCCGCCCCCGGATGTGATTGGAGAGTATGGGGGATGGCTTGTCCCGCGAACGGGTTGGAAGGGTCAAGGGGTGCGGATGAAGCCGAAGACGGCTGTCCCTTCGCCAACGCCACCAACCAATCGGGGGCATCGGGGATCGGTGTTTGGGACAACTTCTCCGTCCACCGGTAGGCGTCCTCGTGTGCGGGAATGTGGACGCGGGACGGTGGGAGGACGACGTATCCGCCGTCGGCTTGCATTTCAATGCCTTGACCGATCTTGCATTTCCTCGTGCCTTCGGGGAATCGCAAGACGTGGTGCCAACCTCCCCCGCCTGTTCGGACCGTGGGGCAAAGGGGGATGTCCTCGTGCTGAGCCACGAGGTTAGCCATCGTCTCATCGCCCTTGTTCCGGGGGTCGATATCCAGAACGCCGTAATCCCACGAGGACGGGGTTGACCATACCGCTTCGGGGGATTGCCGATGCCACTCGGCGATGCGGGCTGGGTCAAGGGATGCGGCCTTGAACCCGTTGACGGTCAGCGGGGATTTGGCTTTAGCCTTAACCGACCCGTCGGGGTGAAGGAGGTGACGTTCCCGACAAGGGAACAGGGCCTTACCCAACGCCAGATAGCCGTTGAGGGTTTCGAGACTTACCATACTAATATACCTTTGAGGTTTGAGGGGAAACACGAGGGGATACCGGGATACGCTCTCGGCGTCCCCTATTGGCGTTTTTGGGTTTGGGTTTTAAGCCTTAGATTTCGGGCGGGAGGGTCACGGATTGGACACTCGGCTTGCCCCCTTTAGGACCGGCCGCGACGGTCACGAGATACCTCTTTCAGATGACCTTCTGAAGGTTAGTCCACATCGCACCGGCATCTTCTCCGGGAAGTAACGCCCGTCCGATCAAGCCGGCGAGAAGCCGTCCGGACTGCGTTTGAACGGTTATTTTAACGTCGGTTAATGCGGTCGCTTCCTTGCCCTAATGTTTGCCGTTTGCGACATTCCACCTCCACTTCAGTTTGTCCTTCACATTATCGTTAGCGTCAGGTTCAACGGTCAAATAATCGGCATAATATGCCCCGGCGGGCAGGAATTCGACGCCAGACGTTTGGACGATGATACCCGCAAACGGATTTACGGGATTTTGGTTTTGAGGTTGTTGGTTCATGGTTATATTCATTTCTTGGGGAGTGCTGTCACACTGTCGGCAAACAGTTTGATGTTATTGCCGATGCGGACGCCCCTTAGGGTGCCAGCATGATACCAGGCTCGGACAGTCTGAAGACTGACGTACAGACGGCGTGCGGCTTCGGCAACCGACAGCAGTTCGGGCGGTTGGGGTGCCGGAGTGGTTGGCCGGGGTTGGGTAGGCATGGTGCCCTCCGTGTTGGTGGATGGGTCAGCGGTTCCGACCCACAAGTTAAAGGAGTAACCTTCGAGCGATTTTGGCTGAAGGTAAAAAGAGAATCGACGAGGTGAGGGGAAATAATGAGGGGGGGGTGCCGGGAATTTCTCAAGTCGCCGTTTAGGGCGGAAACCGACGGGGTGGAAAGGGGACGGATAAGGGGACGGATAAGGGCGTTTGTACACTAATAGGGGACGGATAAGGGCGTAGGATTAGGCTTACGGGTTTGGCTTCAGCGGTCGGCTGAACCCGCAAGAAACGCTTAGGGAACAAGGGTTTTCCGCATCGGGACACGAAAAAACCCCCGGTGGAATCCGGGGGTCGCTCGAATGCGGAAGAGAGGACTTGAACCTCCACACCCTTGCGGGTACCAGAACCTGAATCTGGCGCGTCTGCCAATTCCGCCACTTCCGCGTTGTGGTTTTGAAATCATAAAGGCGCGGCCGGCCGCGTCAAGGCGAGCGGCGGCGAAATGCCATCCGCCGGTGGTTCGGGTACAATGTCGCCGGAGGGACCACCATGCCCATGCACGACTGGAAACCCGTCGAGCCGACCATCTTCCACCACTTCCATCAGCGGTGGGCCGCGGCGATGGCCGACGCGCTGAACGCCGGGTTGCTCCCGGCGGGTCTGTCGGCCATGCTCGAATCGCACGTCGGCGGGTTGGTGCCGGACGTGTTGGCTGTTGAGCGGCGCGAACCTTCCCGTCGGCCGCGGGCGGGCGGCGGCACCGCGACCCTGCCCCGCACTCGGTTGACCATCGAGGCGGAGGTGTCGAAGGCGCTCGCCCAGCGGGCCAACCGCATCGCCATTCGCCACCGCCTCGGCGAAATGGTGTGCGTCATCGAGATCGTGTCGCCGGGGAACAAGTCCGGCAAGTCGGCCGTCCGGTCCTTCGTGGAAAAGACGCACGAGTTCCTCCGAGCCGGGGTGAACGTGCTTCTCGTCGATGTGTTTCCACCCGGTCCCCGCGACCCGCACTCGCTGCACAAGTTGATCTGGGACGAGTACGATGAAGTGCCGTTCGAGATGCCCGCCGACGATCCGCTGCTGCTCGCGGCGTACCGCGTCGGCGACCCAATCTACGGCCCGCCACCGACGGCGTATCTGGAACCGTACCGCGTCGGGGCGGTGTTGCCCGACATGCCCGCGTGGCTCGACTCGGACGAATATGTCGATGTGCCACTGGAACGGACGTATCAGGCCGCGTGGGAGGCGTCCTCGGCCGACTTCCGCTACTTGGTCGAACACGGCAAGTTGCCCGACGAGTGAAGGTCACTTGGTCTCGTCGAACCAGAAGGAGTTCAATACCCGCCGGGCCGTCTCGCCGTCCGGGTCGAAGTTCCCGCCGCCGACGCTGACGACGTACAGCCGCGGGTGCGGACCCTTGTTGACGAACACATACCACTCCACGAATCGCCGCGGGCCGTCGAAGTACCGGACTTCGAGAACGTCGAATCCCTTGTGTTTTTCCACCTCGCGTTCCTGCTCGCCGGGTGCGACTTTGGGGGGCGGTCGGGCGCTAATCTTCGCGGACGTGGATTCAGTCTCGACCGTCCACCCGGTCTCGGCTTGCCGTAACTGGCGCTCGGCGGCCAGCACGTCCTCGGCGCGAAGGCGTTGGACTTTCGCCGGGTCGAAGTCGTGCCAGCCGATGAAGCCGCCGACGCGGGTGAGCGCCGAACTCGCGGTGAATTTCTTGCCGCCGGTAGTGATCATTAAGTCGGGATAGGAGGCATTTGGCTCTCCGTGGTCTCGCCCGGCAGGTCCACCCGGCAAGTGCCGTCGGCCGCTTCAAACCGCTGCCACACGAACTGCGGCACCGACCCGCGATAATACCGGGAGCCGAGGAACGCGACCGCGAGTGCGAGCATCGAAAGGAGCGCGATCACCACCGGCACGAGCCACGGCCGCGACCGCCGAGGCGGGGCGGGTGGCGGGGCATCGTCCGGTAGGGCTTCGGGTACGACACCCGCTAACGGTAATGCCGTGACGGTTTCCTTGCACCACGAGCAGGCGACCGGTTGGCCGAGTCGCGCCTCCGGCACCTGGAAGGGCTTGCCGCACTTGCCGCACGCGACCTGGGCGAACACGGTGTTTCCTCGGACGTTGGGGCCGTAGAATGCGCGTGTCGGACACGCAAGGAGGGAGTTGGAATGATACGGTTACTGGCCGTCGTGTTGCTCGTCGCCCCGGTCGCGGACGCCGCCGATCCGCCGAAGGTCAAGGTGAAGGAGTACCATCGCGTCGTGTACTCGACCGTCGGCCAGGAGCCACTGCGGCTGGAACTGGTGGTGCCAGACACGCCCGGACCGCACCCGTGCGTCGTGTGTTTCCACGGCGGCGCGTGGACGAGCGGGGACCACCGCGACTTGTGCGTCCCGTATTCATTTGCTCCCGGCACCAAGACCGAAGGCATCCTCCGGTATTTGGCGGCGAACGGGTTCGCGGCCGCGTCCGTCGGCTACCGACTGGCCCCCAAACACCAGTTCCCCGCGCAGATCATCGACGCCAAGACGGCCGTGCGGTTCCTCCGCGCGAACGCCAAGAAGTACGACCTCGACCCGACCCGGTTCGCCGCACTGGGGTACTCGGCCGGCGGACATCTCGCGGCGCTCTTGGGCACCACCGATTCCAAGGCCGGGTTCGACGGCAAGGAGTACCCCGACGCCGACGGTTCGGTGACGTGCGTCGTCAACTTTTACGGCCCCGGCGATCTGGTTTCCTACGGCAAAACCCGGCTATTGGAGGACGCCTTCATGGTGCCGGTGCTGGGCAAGGAGTGCCGGACGGATCGGACCCTGTATCAGAAGGCGTCGCCGTTGGAGTACGTCAGCAAGGCGTCCGCCCCGATGCTGATTATCCACGGGACGGACGACTTCATCGTGCCATACAAACAGGCGACGACGCTGCGCGACAAGCTGAAAGAGTGCGGGGTGCCGGTCGAGTTGCTGACGCTCAAGGGCAAGGGCCACGGGTGGGACGGCGACACCGCCGACCAGACGGCGGCGGCGGCGATGAAGTACCTGAATGCGCAGTTGAAGAAGGGGGCGAAGTGAATGTGCAATTGAAAGCCGCTCCCGTTGGTCGCGGCGACGAGCGCCGCTCGTCGCCGCGACCAACGGGAGCGTGGTTGCCTCCGCTGTTCTTCTTGCTTCTCCTCGCCCTGCCGCTGGTCGGGCACGGGTGCCACGGGGACGACGTGGATCACGAGCCGACGATCATTCCACCCGTCCGCACCACGCCGACTAGCTCCAACTCCCGCTGACGCAGCAACTCCCGCCGCGCCCGCCGGGCGATGCGGCTGCGGACCACCGCGTCGGCGATGAACACCCCGACCGACGCCCACACGCAGCCGATGGCCGCCCACTGTTCCGGCCCCATCTTTTCCCCCAACACGGTGACGGCGAGCAGGAACTGCACCGACGGCGAAATGAACTGAATCAGCGCCTGCGTCAGCAACGGCAGCCGCCGCATGGACATCATGAACGTGAGCAGCGGGACGACCGTGATGACCCCGCCGAAGGCGAGCAGCGCGTTCATGTTCAAGTTGGGGCCGAATGCCCCTTTCCCGACGACTTCCAGGTAAGCGAGGAATCCGACCGACGGCGCGAGCAGCAGCGTCGTTTCCATCGTCAGCCCGGTGACGCTGTCCACCGGCATCTGCTTGCGGAGCAGCCCGTAAATACCGAACGTGACCGGCAGCACCACCGCCAGCCACGGGAACGAACCGGCCCCGGCCAGCGGGATCATCACCCCGAGGACGATGAGCGCGAGCGCGGGGTAGTGCAGCGGGCGGAGCCGCTCGCCGAGGAACGCGGTGGCCAGGAAGGCGTTCACCAGCGGCATCGCGTAGTACCCGACGCTGGCCTCCGTCACCCGCCCGTTGACGGTGGCGTAAATGTACAGCAGCCAGTTGAGCGCCAGGAACAACGACGAGACGAGCAGCAGCAGGACCAACTTCCGCGACCGCAGGACCGCCCGCAGCGCGGCGAACCCGCCGGGCGTGACGGCCGTCACCAACAGCATCAGCGGGAACGACCAAGCGATGCGGTGAGACAGGATTTCGGCCGCCGGGACGCTTTTCACCTGCGTGAAGTACAGCGGCACCGCGCCCCAACAGAGGTACGCGACGAGGCCGAAAATCAGTCCGCTACGGAACTGCGACGGGGGCGACTCGGACAACGCGGGACACCAGGGGGCGTGGAACGGGATGCGAACCGGACAGAACCCCGTAATGATAGGTTCGGCCGCGCGCCGGAAAACGGGACGGCCGTTTCCGGTTCCCCCCTATTTCCTTCGGCCCGGCGGGTGTAACATAGTCCGTCAGCCGGTGTCCTTCCGTCCGTCCGCTCCCCGCCCGTGCGGGCTTCCACGCGACTACTCATGGCAGAAACCACCGCCCCCCCGTCCGGCGTGCTGGAACTCAGCCCGAAAGGGTTCGGCTTCCTCCGCGACCCGGCCAAGAATTACCTCATCCGCCCGACCGACCCCTACGTCGGCAGCGACCTCATCCGCAAGTTCAAGTTGCGGCCCGGCCTACGGCTCGGTGGGCCGGTCTCCCCGGCCCCGCGCGGGCAACAGGGGATGCGGTTGCTGGATGTTACCAGCATCGAAGGCAACCCGACGGCCGACTTCCGCCCCCGCGCGTGGGAGGAACTGACCGCCACCGATCCGACGCGGATGATCCGCCTGGAGACCGGGCCGGAGCCGCTGACCACCCGCGTCATGGACATGTTCACCCCCATCGGCTTCGGCCAACGGGGGCTTATCGTCGCCCCGCCGAGGTCCGGCAAGACCGTCCTCCTTCAGCACATCGCCGCCTCCGTCGCTCAGAATTATCCGGATTGTTACCTCATCGTGCTGCTCGTGGACGAGCGGCCGGAGGAAGTCACCGAGATGCGCCGCAGCGTGCGCGGGGAAGTGGTGTCGTCCAGCAGCGACATGGACTCCGGCGCACACATCCGCATTTCGGAATTGGTGGTCGAACGCGCCCGCCGGTTGGCCGAGCAAGGGCGGGACGTACTCATCCTGATGGACAGCCTGACCCGGCTGGCGCGGGCGTACAACAAGCACGCCGGCAGCGGGCGGACCATGAGCGGCGGGGTGGACAGCCGGGCGTTGGAAGTGCCCAAACGACTGTTCGGCGCGGCCCGCGCCTTCGAGGAGGGGGGCACGCTGACGGTGTTGGGAACCTGCCTCATCGACACCGGCAGCCGCATGGACGAAGTGATTTTCCAGGAGTTCAAGGGCACCGGGAATATGGAACTGGTGCTGGACCGGGCGCTGGCCGAGAAGCGGATTTGGCCGGCCATCGACCTGTTGAAGTCCGGCACGCGGAAGGAGGAGCGCATCCTGCCGGCCGAGGAGTTGGAGCGGATCACGCTGTTGCGGCGGAGCCTGTTCCAGATGCGCAAACCCGAAGAGGCGATGGACGGACTCATCAAGCAGCTCACGAAAGCGACCACGAACCAGGAGTTCCTCGACACCGTGGGCAAGTTCGTGGCGAAGTGACGACTTTTGGCGGAAGTGGCTGGCTCGGCTGGTGGACTCGCCGCGAAGAGGGTGGTTGTCTTCGCGGCGAGTTCACGGCGACCGCACCCGGGCGACCGGCGCGAAGAGAGTGGTTGTCTTCGCGGCGAGTTCACGAGCCGCGCCAAGCGGAATTGCGGTTCGGGCTTGGGAATGGTATCACCGACCTCGGCTCATCCACACCTGAGGATCGAGGCATGTTCATGGCGACTCTCGCGGCCGTGACACTCGCCGCGAGTTCAGAAGCGATTCTCGTCCAGACGACCTTTGCCCGGCTCAGGCAGCTCGCGGCGGAGTCGAAGTCGATTCGTGCCGAATTCACGCTCACGACGAACGACTTCGCCACTGAGCGAGTGCAGTTGTTCGACGGCAAGTTCGTGATGTTGCGGACCAAGGACGATCTCTTCGCCAAGTTGGAGTTCCACAACCGAGAGAACAACAACCAACAGGCGTTCGTGTATCGCGCTGGCAAAGTCCATGTCATCGATACCGCGAGTAAATCGGTCACGGTATTCCGACCCGCGAACGTCCTGCGGTCGGCAGCCAAGTGGGTGTTCCCGCCCGTCGCCTTGCTGGATGATGCCACATCGAGCGACACATACTCGTGGAAAATAGTCATGCGGGAGAAGTGGTACACCCACTTCGACCTCAAACCCCAAGATCCGAAATCGACGCGTGTTCCGGGGCGCGTGGTGATCGTTCGCCGCGCGAACGACGACATCCCAGTCGGACTGCCGCGCCAACTACGTCAAGACCTCCACGGTAGCCGCCGAACAACTTGGGACTTCCGGTCGTGGACCCTCAACGGGAAGAATCCACCGTCGATTAAGGACTTCAACGTCCCAACGGCGAAAGACGGCTGGAAAGTGTCGGTTATGGCCGGCGTGCGGAAGGATGACTTCCGGCTGTTCGAGAACAAGTAAGCACATTCACCATGACCACCCCGCGCAAGGGCACCTCGCGGATGGCCGACGTTCCGGCGGACGTCCTCGCCCAACTTCACGCCGGCACCCTCGAAACCCGCACCCTCACCGAGGGGCTGGCACTCGACTTCGCCAAACTCGCGGAGTCGGCCGCACCGGAGTTGCCCGAATCGGACCTCGCCCTCATCCGCGAGTCGGCCGAGCGCGGCGTCACCCGGCGGATGGAACTGGTTGGGGCGATCCTGCTACGGCACTTCGGCTCCGATGACATCGACCGCTTCGTCGCGCATCCTTCGGACACCGTGCGCGGGTGGGCGTGCTTCGCCATCGGCCTCGCACCCAAGTTAAAGTTG
>Ga0105046_10018411_pt1 | contig 10630 bp, 10 predicted proteins | sample MAT03_FD_78385 | JGI IMG/M metagenome (GOLD analysis project Ga0105046, IMG submission 78385) | Freshwater microbial communities from Lake Fryxell liftoff mats and glacier meltwater in Antarctica - MAT-03 (megahit assembly) | ecosystem: Environmental > Aquatic > Freshwater > Ice > Liftoff...
AAGTTTTTCATTCTGCGGCAGGCTCATTGTTTCTGTCGGTTTTCATGGGCTTGTCGAGCGGATCATCCACGGAAAAATAGGAACCATAGCTGCCGTCTGTATTACCGCGCTGGGGCTGATAGTTGAGACGCCATAAACGATGTGGCTGTAGTTCGTGCAGCATGGTGCTGCATCCAGACGATGTGATGAGCACCAGTGTGATGACTCCCAGAGTGATTCGTCGCATTTCGTTCATGCTATCCTCGTTCGTTCGCTCCGTCGCGTGTCCGCATTGCGGGGACATTTTTAAGACATCGCAGGATAACCAATTTTTCTTCGTCCAGTGCCCAAAAGCTCTCACAGAAATCGTGATCGATCACGAACACGTTTTCAACATCTTCACCGACAGGCAGTTTCTGCCGTAGTCGATTGTCAGTTGTAATATAGTCGCCGACGTTTCTGCGTCGTTTGACCATTCGAGCAGCGTCTACAACCTTATTTTGGCCAGATAGAGACAGGTCTTTCCCTTATCGTCAGAAAACCGGACCATCGAGTGATAGCGAATTGGCTCAACGGCTCGCATGCCAGCACCGTTCAACATGAAACAGAGAATCCGTAAAAGCAACGTGAGCGGCGCTGTCCCGGATACGCCGAACTTCAACGAGTTCAGGTTGAGTCACGGGCGTGGTTCAACCTTCGTCTCCGGCAGAGTCTCGGCAAGCGCGAGCGTGGCCCATGCGGTGGCGGCGATCGAAATAAACTGATCCTTGCCGTGTGGAAATCCGGATTCGTAGTACGTTTGAATCGGCTTGGCATGTGTCCCCACACGCCACGTCCCGTCTTCAAGTTGCGAGTCGATCAAATAACGGCAACCATCCACAATGGCGGAGTGATCTCCAGGCAAATTTCCCGCCTCCTGTAATGCGGTCAAGACAGAGCCTGATGAATAGGCATCGGAAGTCATGTCGTCCGTCTGAGACCAACCACCATCGGCTCGCTGTTTCGCCAGCAATGCATCGACAGCCTTTGTCCTGACATCGTCACTCGCGTCAATATACGGTAGTGTTCGTAACTGAAAAACACGATCTTCCGTGTCGATAGGTTCAGTTTCCAGTACCCATTTCGCCGCCGCATCACGTCGCGCTGTGATACCAGACTTTTGTTCGTCCGTTCCAAAATACGACATCGCCCGCAATGCAACGTAAGTTGCTGTGAATGGACTTCCCATAGAAGGAAGTCGCTGGCTGCTGGACAACCATCGATTCCTGTCGTGTTGGTATTCAACCAGATAATGAATCACCGCATTGGTTGTTTCATCCGACTTCCAGTCACCAACTTCCAGTGTCCACATAGCATAGCCAGCGGTCATCACTTGGCCGCCCTGCCCTTTTCCAGCCTGATAGTCAGTTTTTCCGTTGTCCAGGTGATCCCATGTATGTTGAGTCTGTTGCTGAATGTTCTCCTGATCGACAACAAAACCCCGCTTTGCCGCTTCGGTCAATGCAATCATCGGCATTGCCTGGCTGTGACACGTAAAGCACTTGCGTTCATTCGCCGAGACGGCAGCACCTTGCTGCAACGACGGGATGGCTCGCTGAATCGCAGTTCGCGTTTCATCCTCAGAAACGCTGATCGAGACCGAAGTTTGTTCTGGTGCGGACTCGTCAACAGCCAGAATCCGGCAACAGGCAATAATTATTGAAAGCAGCATAGGACTACAACCCAGTGAATCGCGACGGGCGTTTTTCTGCAAATGCAGCAAGACCTTCTTGCGCATCAGACGATTCGAGGCACCGCAAATACGCTTCCGTGTCGGCTCGATGAGCGACTTTCGCTTGAGAGCCTTCGTCAAGATGCACAAGACGTTTGGTTTCTCGCAAAGCTGCCGCTGGCATTTGCAACATTTTTTCGGCTATCTGACGACCTCGTTTTAGCAAGGTGCTGCCACTCACAACTTCGCTGACAAGTCCCCATTCCAGAGCTTTCGATGCCGAGATCGGTTCGCCCATCAGACACATTTCCAAAGCACGTGATTTTCCGACCAACGCGATCAGTTGAGCGATCCCGTAACCGGGTGGCCAGCCGAGGCGAATCTCCGGCATTGCAAAACGAGCGGCATGACTGGCGATACGCATGTCGGCAGAATAGGCGGCAACGCAACCTGCTCCAAAGGCATCACCATTCACGAGCGCGATGATTGGCTGCGGAAGACGCTCGAACGCAAGATACATTTCTGCCTGACGATGGCTGAGTGTCCGCGCGGTCTCCAGTGAGACGCTTCGAAGTTCCTTAACGTCATCTCCTCCGCAAAAAGCGTCGCCTGCGCCAGTCAGTAGCACGACGCGAACATCCTGTGGATGACCCAACAGCCATCCGACAAGCCGTTCGATATCGTTGGTCATCTGGACGTTGACGGCATTCAGAGATCTGGGTCGATTGAGCGTTACGGTCGCGATGCGATTTGCGATCTCAATCTGAAGGGTTTCAAGCTGCGGTAGAGCACCAGTATTCGCGGCAAGGTTCATCGCTCGTCCTGCGTCATTCGACAGCTTTGCCAGGTTTTCAATGATGCGGCTAACCGAAACGATGGCTCGGGAATGCGTGCCTTTGCCGATCAGTCGATCTCCAGCGTACGCTTCGACATCGAAGTAAATTCGACGATCATCAATCGATGTCACTTTGGCAGCGCCGACAACCGTTGATCCGATACCAGCGCCGCCGATGTGCTGAATGTTGACTTCGATACCAACGGATTCTTCACCGGATTCCAGAAACGGTCGCAGCGCTTCACGTGCTGCACGTTCCATCAGAAGAATCATGTTGGGCGTTGAGAAGACTGTCGCTCGTGAATCGCCACCCAACGTAATAATCATGGACGCATCAACAATCCATGTCAGTCGTCCGATGTCGCCAACTTTCAATCCGGATTTCATATGGAATCTTCAGTTGCTGGAAAAGTCAGTCTGTTCAGTGAGCCGCAGACCGCTAGCCTCGGGTGTAGATTTAGTCTCAGCTGAGATCGTTTCGGTTGAACCCGACTCGAAGAGGAGGCGGGGCAATCGATACCTCCTCTTCGAGTCGGGTTAAACGGTTAATTGAAGGCGCACTAATGTTTTTATCAATTCACGCGACTGGTAACGTCGGCCAGATGTTGAAGTGCAACGTCCCGATTTGCATGGGAGCTCATCGAAAAATCAACCTTTGGATTCTCCAGCAGCATCAGCGTTTTTAGCATACCTCGCATGTTGTCGGACAAGTGACACAATGCTGCTTCACCTTTGCAGGCGCGAGCTTTCTGAGAAAGTCGCAGCAGCAGGCTGACGAATGTTGAACCAAAATAGTCAAGGTTCGAAAAGTCTACCAGCAGGTGACGAGTGCCCGGTTCAAGCAGCAATCGGTACGTCTCGTTGTAGGCATTTCGAAAGTCGTTATCTCGAAATTCACTGAACGGACCGTTGGGGGTTACGATCAATACGTCGGAATGGAGTTCAAATTCGAACAGTTGTTTACCGGTCATGAAATTCAGCCGACAGTTTGAAGAGAATTGTGTAGAGATGGTTTCAAAACTTCGCAGGACTTCGAATCGTTTAGAAAACTGCGAGATTTCATATATTGTCGAGTTAGGCGTGATAATCTTTTTGTTGTCGCATGATCGGCATTCGATTCATTGGTTTCTATTCCGAAATTCGTGTTTTTTGTGTTCTTATCGGATTCAGTGCAGAGCTGACGAAGTTCAGATGGTGAATCTGGGCAGAAATCGGCATTCCATCTACAATGCCTTTTCGGCTTTGAGCTGAAATGTAGACGTTGGTGGATGCCTGAAACAATGGACTGTGCTAATGCGATTTCACTTAGTAGATAATCTTCGACCTGCAAGTCTGCTGCGAATTGGTCTGGCAAGCGTCGCGATATGGCTGTGTTTCGGGCTGCCCTCTCGTTTGCTCGCGGACGAAGCCACAACAAAGACAGCGGTTGCGACGGAGGCGTTTCTCAGTCCTCGGGAGTTGCTCGCGGCTGGCGGCATGATTGGCTACGTCATCATATTCCTAAGCTTTCTGATGGTCGCATTGATCGTCGATTATCTGCTCACGATCCGCCGCACGACGTTCATAACTCCTGGCTTAGCGGAAGAGGTGCATAAATTATTGGCGGACCGAAAATTGGCGGAAGCGACCAAGCTGTGTGAAAAACAGCCGGGGTTTCTGGGGCGAGTTTTGTTTGCCGGATTGCAGGAAAGTCAGCTCGGATTTACAGCGGTTGAAAAAGCTATGGAAGACTGCGCTGCCGAACAGTCTGCCCGCAGCTATCGTCGCATTGAGCATCTGTCAGTCATTAGTACGCTTGCTCCAATGTTAGGATTGATGGGAACCGTCTGGGGCATGATTCAGGCATTCATGGAGTTTGAAATGAAAGCCAATCCGCAGATTTCAGAATTGGCCCCAGGCGTTTACAAAGCTCTGGTTACGACCCTGATGGGACTTGCTGTGGCGATTCCAGCCACCGGGGCTCTGGCCTTTTTCCGCAGTCGAGTTGAAGAACTTTCGATGGAAGCTGCATTGCTGGCAAATCACGTGTTCGCCGATTTTCGCCGTACGACGCAGCTTCGCAAGAAGACTCGTGCCAGCTCAGATGCAGATGGGTGATTGTGGTTGATTCATACTTCAAGCAGTGAAAATTGATGCACGAGAGCGGCAGGCCGTCAGCACAATGGCAGTCGATTTGCGATTATAGTAGCCATCACTCTCCGAGTGATGAATGCCAATGCCCGCGATTTGTGGCCTGCCTCACTCGGAGAGTGAGGTCTACTTTGGCAAATCGAGTACCATAGGGCGTCAGCCCTCCCAGCACGATTGCTCTGACAGTACCTTTCAAGGTGTTTCACATGCGCGCGTTAATCGTTCTCGCGATTCTGTTGATCAATCTGTCAGCGCTAATGTCGAGCGAGGCTGCCAGCGACGAGACCGATAACCATCGCTACTTTGGAATTCAGGTTGTCGATAGCGAAACGCAACGCGGCGTTCCGATGGTGTCGCTCACGACAGTTGATGACGTCACCTACATTACAGACAACGCCGGCTGGGTTGCATTACATGAGCCGGAACTGGCTGGCAAAACCGTGTTCTTCAAGGTGTACTCTCCTGGCTATGAGGTGGCAAAAGATGGCTTTGGAATCGCCGGCGTGCGGATGCAGTTTGAACAGGGCAAAACGTCTGAAGTAACAATCAGGCGAACGAATATCGCCGAAAGACTTTATCGCATTACCGGCCGTGACTTGTATCTCGACAGCGTTCGTCTGAAACAGCCATCTCCGTTGCAGAATCCACTGGGTCGCGGCATGGTGGTCGGACAGGATTCGATTCAACCCGTACAAATCAGCGACGAAATGTACTGGTTCTGGGGTGACACGAATCGACTGTCGTATCCGCTGGGATTGTTTCGAACGGCTGGAGCAGTCTCAAAGCTGCCCTCTGAAGGTGGTCTTGATCCTTCGTTGGGGATCGATTTCGAATACTTCACCAATCCCGACGGTTTCGCACGAGCCATGATCGAAGTGCCTGACAAAGAAGGTGTCGTCTGGATTCATGGTGTTTGTGCAGTTACGGATGCGAAGAGCCAAACACAGGTTGTTACACAGTATTCACGACGAAAGGGGCTGGAGGAACCACTGGAGCAAGGCATTGCTCTGTGGAACAACGAACGCAAGATATTTGAAGTTCTTGATGTCATTGATTTGAAAGAATCGTGGCGTATTGTGCGTGATCATCCGATCCATCAGACGATCGACGGAATGGACTATCTTTGCTTTGGCAATCCATTTCCGATTTCCCGCGTGCCCGCGACGCTCGACGCCGTCCGTGATCGATCGGCGTATGAATCATTCACCTGCCGTGAAGAGTTGTCGGACGCGAATCCAACTCAGGAGCAACTTCACAATGCCAAACCGCTGCGAGACGCTTCTGGTCAATTGGTTTGGCGCTGGGCGAAAGCTCCGCCAGTGACGCAACAGGATGAGCGGCGTTGGGTGAAGAATGACCAAATAAAAATTGAGGAAGCTCGATTCCTGCCACGCGATGCAGATTCAACGAAACGCATCGTAGAAGTTCATGCTGGTACGATTCATTTCAACGCTTTCCGAAATCGCTGGATCATGATTGCGAATGAGCAAGCGTGGGACAAAAGCAGTCCGTCGTTTCTGGGCGAAGTGTTTTATTCTGAGAGCGATTGGCCTCAAGGCCCATTTATTCATGCCGTCAGAATTGCCACACATCCGGGGCAGAGTTTTTACAATCCCTGCCATCACCCGTGTTTCGATCAGCAGGACGGACGTTTGATTTACTTTGAAGGCACGTACTGCAACACCTTCACGAACTCACCTGCCACGCCGCGATACAACTACAACCAGATGATGTACCGCCTTGATCTGTCGCGTTCACGGCTCAATGCCGTCTTCGGTGATACCGCAAACCCGTAGGTCGGTCGTCTCAGGCGGTCCTGATCAATCTTGCCGTCAATAACAACGGAGCCGCAAAAAATGTTGACAGGACGATTAAGCCCAAGACGATGAATCGCATTCAAATCGTCCTGCCCTTCATAGTCCTGCCCTTCATAGTCCTGCCAATCGGCATTTACGATGTGACACAGTGCGGCATATTAAGTGAGACGGCTACTTATTCAGCGACACGCAATACAAGTGCTTGTTCGATCGAACAAAGATCTGACCGCTGCTGATGGCTGGTGTCGCGCTGAAATCTTCTGTTTCCGAAGTCAAACGATTCGTCGCTAGCTGTTCAAACTTGTCCGTCGCTTTGATGACATGGATGTCGCCGCCGCGAGACACATAGTAGATTTTTCCGTCGCCCATAACTGGAGATGAATAATCTCCACCACGACCGCCGCCTCCACCAAATCCACCGCGACCTCCACGACCACCTGGTTGTCCGCCACCTGGTTCGCGGGCAGGGGATTCATTTCCTGCTGCAGCTCCGCCGCTTTGCAGGCGAGTCTCAAAGATCTGTTCATCGTTTGCGGCATTCACGCAGCGAGCAACGCCACCAGAAATCAGATACATGCGACCTTCGTAAATCAAAGGTGTCGAAAAGCGATTGCTGTCTCGCCCTGACCAGACAACACTTGATCCTGTGATGTCTCCTTTTCCGCCTGTCTTGATCGTGATCGATCCGCCGCCTCGTCCTTCCACGGCGAAGATCTTGCCATCAGAAACGACAACGCTGGAATTGAATTGATCGGTTGCCATTGCTTCGCAGTACCACTTCAACTTGCCTGTCGCGGGATTGAGGCCCCAAATTTCGTTGGGTGCGCCGATGACAACGTCCGTGCGTTCTTCATCGATCTTTGCAAGTACGGGCGTGCCCCAGACATTGCCCAGTCCGTCACTGTCGGCTCGCCATAATTCTTTGCCCGTGGTTTTGTCGAGTCCCACAATTGCGCGAGCTTCTGGACCAGCGGCGACGACAATGACATTGCCGGTCAAAATCGGGCTGGACGATGATCCCCATTGACGATCATCGGATTCTTTGCCGACATTTGTGTGCCACAATTCTTTGCCGTCCAGATCGTAGGCGAAGACGCCGGACTTACCAAAGAACACGTACACGTTTGTGCCATCGGATGTAGGCGTGTGAGACGCGTAGCCGTGTTCTGGAACACCGGCTCCGGAAAAACGATCTTCTGGCTGTACGGCATCGACTGTTTTTTCCCACAGAGTTTTGCCTGATGCACGATCAATACAGACGAGGTGTCGCTTCAGGCTTTCAATCTCACCAGGATTCTGGCGATCCAATCCGTAGCCCGAATAGCAAGTGACAAACACTTTGTCGCCGACAACGATCGGGCAGGACACGCCAGCTCCCGGCAGCGCTACTTTCCATTGCAGGTTTTCAGTTTCACTGAATGTTGCTGGCAGCGGATCAGTGTCAGGAGAAATTCCTGTTCCGTTAGGTCCGCGAAATCGATCCCAGTCAGATCCCTGCACAGAGTTCATCTCGGATGACGCGCCCCAGAGTGACAAGGCAAACAGAACAGCGAGAGTGGAAGATGTACATTTCTGGGCGTGGCCAATTCTGAACTGTGGAATCATTCGACGTCCTTCTCGAAAAAACAGTGAGCCGCAAAGCGCTAGCTGCGGGTACATGTGCGGAGAAACAAAGAAAATACCCGCGGCTAGCGCCCAATGGCTCAGGTTTGTGGCTCGGCGCGTACGATGAGCCGCTGCTATCGCCTTGAATGTCTGTCGCAAACACCGAAATAACGGTGCGGGTTCTGCAGATTATGCTGATTTTCCGGGAATCGAGCCACAATTATACTTCACGCGGCCAGCAACGATGCCTTGCCATCATCGCGTCCATGCGAGCCATTTTTGAAAAAGAGATTTCACGAAAGGCGTCAGCCGAGTGCGACTGTATTGGTCACCAAGTTTGCGAATGGCGTCGGCCTGAGTCGGATAAGGATGAATCGTAGATGCAATTTTTTTCAGCCCAATCTTGTGCTTCATCGCCAGTGTAATTTCGCTGATCAAATCTCCGGCATGAGCGGCCACGATTGTGGCTCCCAGAATCTTGTCTGTTCCCTTGCGGCAGTAGACTCGCACAAAGCCGTTGTCTTCGCCGTCCAGAATTGCGCGATCAACGCCAGTCAATGGCTGCGTGAATATTGTCAGTTCGATACCCTGTTCTGCGGCTTCTTCCTGCGAAATGCCAACGTGTGCAACTTCTGGCGACGTATAAGTACACCACGGAATGATCAATCGACTCGCCTTTGCTCGGCCCATGAACAGAGAATTTTGAATGACAATGCGGGCAAGAAAATCGGCGGCATGTGTGAATTTGTATTTCGAACAAATATCTCCGGCGGCATAGATGTTCGGATTCGTTGTCTGCAGAAAATCATTCACTTCGACTCCGCGCGATGGATCGGATGCGACGCCGACTGCCTCAAGTCCAAGACCATCAAGATTAGGTGTTCGTCCAATCGCGACAAGGATTTCGTCGCCAGCAATTTCTCGTTCGTGGCGCGCATTTCGAATGACGACGATTTTGTCTGAGCCCCGTTTCTCGACTCGAGCAACTTCAGAATTGAATACGAACTCAACCCCATCGCGGATCATCTCCGTCTGAACGAGTTCTGCAGCATCACGTTCTTCACGCGGCATGATGTGAGATGAGCGGTCAATCAGCGTCACGCGCGAACCGAGTCGAGCGAAACTCTGGGCCATCTCGCAGCCGATCGGACCACCTCCAATGACGATCAGTCGCGGTGGAAGCTCCGTCAGTGAAAACAATGTTTCGTTGGTGAGATAACCCGTTTGTTGCAGCCCGGGAATTGGAAGTTCTGCCGCGCGAGCACCAGTGGCAATCACGGCGTGTTTGAACTTCAGAGTCTGTCCGCTGACGTCAAGCGAATTGCTGCTGGTAAAAGTCCCTTGTCCAAAGAAGACGTCGATCCCGAGATCCCGGAATCGACGGGCGGAATCATGTGGACTGATCGACGTTCTCAATTGCCGCATGCGTTGCATAACTTCAGCGAAGTCAATTCGAGCATCATTTGTGTAGACTCCGAAAGACTTTGCATCACGGACCGCAGCCGCTCGCCGCGCCGCACTGATGATGGCCTTCGATGGCACGCAGCCGACGTTCAGGCAATCACCTCCCATCAGCCCACGTTCCACGAGGGCGACTTTCGCTCCCAGACCAGCAGCGGCAGCGGCCGTGACAAGTCCTGCGGTTCCGGCTCCAACCACAACAAGGTTGTATCTGCCAGCAGGAGTCGGGTTTTTCCAGTCCAGCGGATGCACGTTTGCCTGCAGCGTGCGGTTGAGTTCATTCAGGGGCTCAAGTTGCTGGAGATAGTTCATGCGTTATAGTGACTTTGAATGGACCATCGACGGCCACATATGGTAGGCGAATAGACAGCAATTTGCGTCGATGATTGTGGGCGAAGTAGTGAACGAGCCTCAGTGTTATCATCAGCGTTGCACCGGATTATCTTCGCCCACGCAAAGGAACACAACACCAGCAGTCACGTTACCTGATTGTGAACGATTCGCGACCTGCGTCGCCATAAATGCCAGGAAACGCGGATTCGACGCCCAGCGTCGGATTTGAGGATGCTGATAATGACGGCCGCGATGAAGCTCAGGCATGCAAAGATCAACTGCCGCACTCCGGACGACATTTGCACTGTGAACATCGCAACCGCACAGCCAACGCAGCCGATTGCCAGTGCGATTCCGCAGTGAATCGCCGCCAGAACCAGAAACAATTGCTCCTTCATAAGTTTACCCATCAAGGGCATCAACGCCGTCACCAAAGCGGCGTAGCCAAGGACGATTGTTGGAGGCATCTGACGATTCAACAACGACACGATTCCAATCAGCATCGTAGCGGACCACTGGAGAGCGTTCAGGACCGGCAGCGTTTCGCCTTCATCATTTTTCGACCGCCAATACGCAATCATTGGTGGAATCAACAGCAGATGCACCGTGATAAACATCCGCCATTCGCTGGATTCACTGCCAGAATTTTTCAACACGATCAGTGGCAGGAAAGCGGCCGCTGCCAATCCTGCGAATGTCTTCCAGTGATTTGAAGTCCGCCAGCCGGCCACGCATTGGATCAAAGAAAATATGGCCAGT
>Ga0105046_10018412_pt1 | contig 10630 bp, 13 predicted proteins | sample MAT03_FD_78385 | JGI IMG/M metagenome (GOLD analysis project Ga0105046, IMG submission 78385) | Freshwater microbial communities from Lake Fryxell liftoff mats and glacier meltwater in Antarctica - MAT-03 (megahit assembly) | ecosystem: Environmental > Aquatic > Freshwater > Ice > Liftoff...
AAAGAATTTATTAAAACAAAAAAAAAAAAGAAAAGAAAAAAATAAAAAAAAAATGGATAAAAATGGAATTCCTAAAACAAAAAAGAAGAAATTAGAAGGATGGAAAATATTTTTTATTGTTATTTCAGTAATTATTTTTTTGACAGGAATTGCTTTAATATTATATTTTTTTGTTTTTAAACAATCTTCTAGTACAACAAATTCAAGTGAAGAAAGTTCTGGACTAATTAATCCATGTTTTATTGATGAAAAAATTTATGTACAATTAGAAGCTAAAAGAATAACTTTTATTAATGAAAATCCTCCATTAAATACTGGAATTCCTGTTACTATTTTAGGTGTAGTTTCAGGTATTATTGATCAACCAATTATAAATTATATAACAAGTAATAAACAATATATAATTAGTATGATTGAATTTTTAAAGAATGATTTAAATGATCAAGAAGTTTCATCAACTAGCTTTTTTATTAATATTCTTGAAGGAGAAAATTTTAATGTTCCAGAAATAGGTAATATTGTTAAAATAAATTCATTAGGAAATTATTCTCCATTATTATTTTCATTATCTAATTATAGTAAAATACCTTTTTGTACTTTATTTGATATAGATTTAAATAATTTTGAAAATGTTTTAGATTATCCGAATAGAAAAATAGTTTTAACTCAAAATATAACATCTCAAGATGTTAATTTAAATAATAATGTTTTTTGGAATTCAAATAATGTTCAAAATTTTCCAATTACATTAAAAATAGGAAAATTAAAATTTAATATTTTATGGCTTAAAAATTTAGATATGCTTGAAATTCCTGCTCTACCTTGGACTAGATTGTTTTTTATTCCTGTAAATATTATCAATAATAATATTATTAATCCTTTTATAACTCAAAATTATGTTTTTTATATCACAAGACAACCAAGAAGTTTTCTTGATGATGATGAAAATGAAATAAATTATTATTAATTAAATATATCTCTTTTTTTTTTTTAATTTATTTATTAATATATTAAAAAATAAAAATAAAAAAAAAACTTAATAAAATACTTTAGTAATATAATATCTTTAAAAAAATGGAAACTTACACAACAAACCAATAAATTTTTTTTATTATAAATTATAAAAAAAAAACAATAAAATAATGACGGAAGATATATTTAAATATAAATTTGATTTTTCTACTTTAAAACAGGATCCATTTAAAATAAATCAAATTATTTTAAAAGAATTTGATAGAATTATTAAAAAAATTAATGATATTGTAAAAGAAACTACAACAATTAAAGATCAATTTGAAGTTCAATTATTAGCAGATGTGGATAATGATGAATTTTTTCAAAATAGAAATTTATTATTTAAAAGGTGAACAATCAGAAATATTAAATAAATTTATTGTTAAAAATGTAATTGATAATATAAACTTTGAGAATATTAAATATAAAGATATAATTATTATATATGATGTTAATAATAATAAAATTAATATTCCTAATAAAGTTAGTAATATTAAATATAATAACATATATATCCTTTTCAAAGGTGAAATTATATCAGATTTAAATATAATATTAAATAAAAAAGATTTCTCTGAAAAATTAATTTTATTGATGGATAATTTTAATAAATTGTTTATTATTAAAAATAATAAAGGTAAAAATTTTTTAATTTTCGTAATTTTAAGAAAAACAAAAACCATTTATCAGGGGAAATTTAAACTTGTTATAATGGATGATTTCGATGCTAAAATGTTAAAAGAAAATGAAATTTTTTCTTTTGAAAAGGAATCAGAATATTTGAATAAAATGGAAGGTTTTAAAAACCTTAAAATCTTTAATTTATCTAATATTTATGAAATAAAAGAAAAAATAATAAGTATAATTTATGATAAATTTAAAAAAGATTCTATTCCTATTATTAATTATGACGATATTATGAAGAAAGATAATACAATAATTTTCTTTATTAAAGATGAAATTGAACAAGATGAAAATTTAATTCTGAAAGATCTTCCATTAAATTTAATTACATTATTTGATAAATATATTATGAAAATTTTATTTTTTATTAATTCCATCCCTCCTAAAATGTTAGAACCACAACTATCAACAAATATTATTATTAAAAAAAAAAGATGATATTAATGAAAAAAAAACAAGAAGACCTACTAAACCCAATAAAATCAGAAGAATCAAAAGTATTATCATTAACAAAAAAGGATCTATCGACAAAGGAGGAATCAACAAAATCATTAAAAAACCCACCAAAAATTGATAATAATACAATAAAAGAGGAATAATTAAAGTAACTAAAAATTATAATTTAAAAAACAAAAAAAAAATCATTACGAATTGTACAAATTAAAAAAAATCTGACTTAGGATGGTTCTTTTTTGTTGTAGACGATCTTAAAATAATTTGGGTAAGTTTTTTAAAATTTATAATAAAACATAAAATATATTTATTAAATTTAAATATAAATTTGTGTTTTTTTATTTTTAAAATAGTAAATAAAATTATTAAAATAAATTTGAAGTTAATTTTAGATTTATATATTCAAAAAAACATTAAATAGAAAAATAAAAAAAAAATATATATTATTTAATTTCTTTTATTAGAAACAAGAAAAAAAACAATAAAAATAATTTTTAATAAAATAAAAAAATAAATTAAAAAAAAATAAAATAATGGAGGATGAATTATTTGAACAAGAAAAAGAAAATGAACAAGAAGAAGAAAATGAACAAAAAGTAAATGAAGAAGAAGAAAAAAACTTATATAAATTTGATTTTTTAACTCTAAGAGATAATCCTTTTGATTTAAATCAAATCCTTTTTAATAGGTTGAGGGAAAGTAAGGTGGGAATTAATAAAAAAAATATTATTAATATTGATAATAAAAATTTACTTGATAAATATATGTATTTATTTAAAGAAAATTTTACCTTATCTGAAGATATGAATTATGATTTATATGATTTAATAAAAAATCATAAATTACATATTACCAACAATGCTGATAACATAATTGCTGGATATAATAATGTTTTTGAAATTATTTGGAAAAAATCAACTAAAAAAATAAATAATATACTTTTTGTCCACGAAAATCAAATATTTAATCAAAAATTAGACACTTTAAAATTACAAAAAAAATTTAACATAAATGAATTAAGCAAACTAAATATTATTGGAAAAGTATTTAACATCAACATTTATGACATTCCTGATTATGAATTAATAAATACAACAACACCACCATCAAAACCTTTATACAGTAAAAATATTATTAATATTGATGAAAATAATTTTAATACTTTTTATAATTATAAAATAATTCTATCAAAAAATATTTCAGATCAAAATGTAAAAATTGTTAAATCAGTGTTTAGTGATCATAAAGATGTATATAATGATTATATTCAATTTTTAGAATATGATAAAGATTTTAAATTATCCTATGATAAAGATTTAAAATTATCCTATGATAAAAACAAAAAAAATATATTTTTTATCCCAAAATATGAATTTATCCCAAAATATGAATTTATCGAACAAAATAATGAATTAATTAAAAAATCTTTTAATGAATTATTAGAAAAATACAATAAAAATAAACCAGAAAATGCTTTAAATGATGATTTCGAAACATATCACTTACAAATTTATAATGAAAACCTTATTAATAAATTAAAAATGAAAAAAAATGAAAAAACAACAACACCATCAACACCATCATCAACAAAATTACCATTATCAACACCATCACCATCATCAACAATACCACAAGCATCAAAACCTTTATACAATAAAAATATTATTAATATTGATGAAAATAATTTTAATACTTTTTATGATGATAAAAGTTTTAATAGTATTTATATTGATAAAAGTTTTAATAAATATCAAATAATTCTAGATAAAAATGCTTTTACTAATAATAAAAAAATTATTAATTCAGTGTTTAGTAATGAGAATAAAGATTATAGTTATTTTATTATATTTATAGAATATGATTCAAATTATAAATTATACTATGATCAAGATTTTATTTCATCCTATAAATTAGACAAAAAAATAAAATATATAATTTTTGTCCCAATGAAAAATTACTCTAATTCAATATCTTTAATTGATTTGTTAAAATCATACAATAACAATAACAATAACATTAAAACTAAACTAGAAAATATTTTAATTAATGATTGGCATGCATATAACTTACAAATTCATGATGAAACTCTTATTAAAAATTTAATAAAAATAAACAATGAAAAAAAAAACAATAAAGAAACAACACCACCACAACCACCATCACAACCATCACAACCACAACCACAACCACCATTACAATCATCATCAACAACACCACCACAAACACTATCACAACCACAACCACAACCACCATCACAATCATCATCAACATCATCAACAAAACAATCACCATCAACATCATCAACACAACCACAACCACCATTACAATCATCATCAACAACACCACCACAAACACTATCACAACCACAACCACAACCACCATCACAATCATCATCAACATCATCAACACCACAATCATCATCAACATCATCAACAAAACAATCACCATCAACACCATCAACACCATCATCAACAAAATTATCATCAACACAACCACCACCACCATCAGAAAAAAAAAATGAGATTGTTAAAATAATATTCAAAAATGAAGATGAAGCAATACTAACAACACCATCAACACAACCACCATCACCAATACCAGAAAATCTTACAGAAAGTGAAAACATTGCTGTTTCAAATTTATTAAAAAATGAAACAGAAGAAATAATTAAGCCTCTTTTTAAAACAGAAAAAATAGAAAAAGTAGAAAAAAAAAACATTTTTGGTAAGAAGTTTTATTACTTTGAAATAAATAAAGAAATTTTGAGTAAAATCAATGATAAACTTCCATATGATGTTAATAACCAAATAACAAATAATATAATTATTGTTTATGATTCTTCTGATAAGACTTTTTCTATTCCTAAAAATATTGATATAAAAAATAAGGATATATATTTCTTTATTAAAAATCAAAGTTCATCTAAAATAGATTCATTTTTAACAGATAAATATTTAACAGAAAAATTATCTGAGTTAAAAGGAAATAATTTATTCATTTTTGATGATGATATTTTTGGATTTAATGTTTTTAAACTTACAAAAATTTAAATATAATTTTGTATTTTTTTAAAAATTTAAATAAAGAAAAAAAAAAATAATTATTAATAAAATAATGAACAACTTTCAGTACTAATTTTATTAATAATATTTTTTAATGAGGAAAATACTAAAACTTCCTTATTATTTTTTGAAAAACTATTATTAAAACCATAATTTTGTTTATAATATTGAGATGTTTTATTTTGATGAGATAAATTTGAAGCTATTTCTGAATCAAGATTTTCTAAAACCATATGTTGTAAAACATTTTCTTCTTTTTCTTCTTCTATATTAGAATAAACCCAACTTTGATTAATATTTAAGATAATCATTGTATCACACATTAAATCAAAATTTAATTCAGATTTTAATAAACAAAGAATTAAATATAAAAAACTTTTACCAATACATTTTTCAATAAATATATTTTTTTCGTCTTTATTTAAATTTTTTTCTGGAATTGTGATTGGATATATTTTCATTTTTTCAATAAAAATATATTTTTTTTCACTTTTCTTAATCTCATTCTTTTTAAAAAATTCAGATAATTTTAAATATTCATAATTATTATTAATAATTAATTTTATTAAAAATAGTTTATTTTTAGAAAAAATTTTTCGAGACGAATTTTTTGGATAGTTATTTGGAAATTTTATTTTTGAAATAATTTTTCTAGATTTTTCATCACCTTCCACAATTTTTGATTTAATTCTCATATTTAATTTAATTTTTTCATTTTCAATAATTAAATCCCTAAAAGATATTTTTAACAATTTTTGTTTATTTATAATAATGTTATTTATTTTTTCTTCTAATTTTTCTTTATTCAAAATAATATCACACATTTTTTTTATTATTATTATTATTAAATTTCTTTAAAAAAAAATCTATTATATATACAAAACAAAAAAAAAAATTAAATTTTTTCATATAAATTGTATGTAAAATCAATTCCACAATCTTTATAAATTTCAGTATCTCTTTGATCATTAAAAAATGATTTTTTAAAATTTTTTGTAAAATTTTTAGGAAAATAAATATCACAAATATATTCTTGTTTTGAATCTAATATTTTTGTTAAATAAATTTTTTTACAATTCACATTTTCAATAGCTTCTTTATATACTTGTGCACCACCAATAACAAACACATTTTCAATATTTTCTTTTGGTTTTAAATATTCTAAAGCATTTTCTAAACTAGAAAATAGAATAACTAATTCATCATTAAATTCTTTTTTGAATTGTTCAATATTATGAGTTAGAACAATATTTAATCTATCTTTAAGTGGTCTAAATTTTTTTGGAATAGATAAATACGTATTTTTTCCTATAATACAACAATTTTTTCTTTTTATTAACAAAAATAAAAAATTTTAAAATAAAACACTTTTTTAATAAATAATTTTATTTACTTTGTTAAATCAAATGTTTTTGTAGTAATATTTTTAAAATATTCAATGTCCTTTTTTATTACCCAAGGAATAGAATTATTTTTTCCAATACCATATTTTTCAGTCATAGCTACAATAATATCAAATTCTGACATTTTTTTATTCTTATTTATGTGTATATATATATATATTTTTTAATTTAAACAACAAAATGAAAATATTCTTTATTTTTTTAAAGAAAGAAATTTTTATAACAAAGAAAAAAGAAAAAAGAAAAAGTGATTTTCCTTTTAATCTATATACTTAGCAATAAAGTATCCTTTTTCTGTTCCAAATCTTTGTGTATCCATTAAAGCAAAATGGGATTTTAATAATTGTTTTTTAGTTTTAGCAAACTTTTGCATTCTATAAGAATAATAATCCATTTTTTCCCAATTTTTTTTATACCAATACTTATCATATTTTAAAGAAGCTTTTTCCCAATCTAAATAAATTTCCATTTAATAATTTTTTTTTTTTTTGATTATATTGTGAGAAATAAAAAAAAGTTATAATTTATATTTTTTTTTAAAGAAAGAAATTATTTTTTTTTCAAAATTTTTGTTTTTTATTTTGATCTTGATCGAAATCTAATTTTCTTTTTTTTGAATTAAAATGAAGAATTTCTCCAATTTCTATTTTTTTTAATTCTTCCATAGCAGTGATTATCTTTATTTGTTCTATTCCAACACGTCCAGGGGATATTTTATTCTAAAATTTATATATATTATTAGAAATGTAATATATTATAATTTTTTATTACTTTCAAAACATTAAAAGTTTCCTTTGATAACATATTAAGTTTTATAATAACACCATTTTCTAATGATAAAATTATTTTTTCTAATGCTAAATTTAATTCACCAATTTTTCGATAAGCCCTAGCCAATAAATAATTCTTGAAAGAACAAAATGCTTGTCTTAATTCACTTTCATAATCATCATCCATATAATTTTGTAAAACTTGTATTTCTTTTTCATAATCTTTTAAATTATGTAACGTTTTAGAAACAATACATACTATTTCAAAATTATTTTTATAAGGAAAAACAAAAGTTTCATAAAAATCAACAATTTCTTTAAACTTTCCAATTTCATAATAACAAACTAAACATAAAATAAAACTTTTTATAATAAATTTATTATCATTAATTTTTTCTAAATGTATAAAAATTCGTTTCAATAATATTTCAATTGTTTTTGAAGGATTTTTTTTAGAATGATAAAATTTTGCTTCAGAAAACCATTGAATAAGAGATTTTTTTTTAAAATTATTGTTTTGCATTTTTTTTTATTTAAATAAAAATATATATATATATATTTTTTTTATTAGAAATGTATTGCAAAAATTTTTTTATTAATTTTTTAAAAAAAAAAAATTAATAATTGTGAACTTAAATTTTTGTTTTTGAAATTTTTTATTTTAATGACATTAAATTTTTTGTTTTTTATTTTCAAATTGATCTGTATTGAAAATCGATTTGAATTTTCTTTTTTTTGATTCAAAAAAATAAGGGTGAGATAAAAATTCAGGGAAAAAATCTAAATTTTTTTTAATAATTGTAATATGATTTTGATAATCATTTATTTCAACCAGAGAATTTAAAAGCAATTTAAATGATGTACAATTTCTTGAAAGAATAAAGCCTGGTGTATAAGAATTAATACATCCCATAAAATTTTCCATTTCAAATAAAATTTTCATTTTTTGTAATTTAAAATCTTTAATAATTGAAAGATGATAAAATGGTGCTTTTATTAATTTATTTTCCTTATTTAATAATAAAAAATTTCAATTATTTAATAATATTTAAAAAAAATTTTTTACTTTTTTAAAATTTAAGATATTGTAAATTTTTTTTGAAATATCTGAACCACAAATCCAATTATCGTTCAAAGATAAATTAATTTTTTCTAATGCTAAATCCAAATCTCCAATTTTTCGATAAGCTTTAGATAACAAATAATTCTTAAAAAATAAAAAAGTTTCTCTTGTTTTTTCATTTTTATCATTATTTAAATAATTTTGTAAAATTTGTATTTCTTTTTTATAATCTTTTAAATTATGTAACGTTTTAGAAACAATACATATTATTTCAAAATTATTTTTATAAGGAAAAACAAGGGTTTCATAAAAATCAACAATTTCTTTAAATTTTTCAATTTCATAATAACAAAATAAACATAAAATAATACTATTAAAAATAATTTTTTTATTTTCAATTGTTTCAAAATGTATAAAAATTCGTTTAAATAATATTTCAATTGCATTTGAAAATTTTTTATTTTGATAATGATCTTTTGCTTCAGAAAACCATTGAGTAAGAGATTTTTTTTTAAAATTATTGTTTTGCATTTTTTTTATTTATGTTTTTTTAAATAAAAAGTTTTTTTTAATAATTACAAAATATTTTTCATTAACCTTGTATTTCATTTTATTATGTTGTTTTGGTTTTTTTAAATTTTATATCAAAAATATAATTTGACTTTTTTTATATAAATTATTATCATTAATTAGTCAATTATTGTTCAAATTAATTATTTCAGTTCATAAAAATGTTTTAAGAGGAAGAAAAAAAAAATTTTTTAAATAAAATCATAAATTGTTACTAATCAATTTTTTTTTTTTTCTCCTCTCTTTTTTTTTTTTTTAAATTTTTAAATTAAAATAATAAAAAAAAAATGAATAAACGAAAGATTAAAAGTAATATAATGAATGTAAATAAAAAAGTAAAATGTGATATAATAAAAGATTGTTTAATATCTAAGAATATTTTATGTAAAATATTTTTTAATTTAAAATTTGATGATCTTTTAAATATAAGATTATGTAATAGATATTTTAAAGAATTAATTGAAGATAGAATAATCCATAAAATTCCTATGAATAAATTAGAATATTATTTAAAAGTTTTTACATTAGTTAAACCAAAATCAATAAAAATTTTAAATCCTAATAATGGATTTTCTATTTCTCCAAAATTATTGGATAATAATCAACTTACAAAGATTAGTTTAAATTTAAAATTTCCTTTTAATTATGCAAGTTTACCAAAATCATTAAAAACATTATCAATAACTAACTTTAAACTTATAGATTTAAAATATATTCCAATAAATATAGAATTATTAGAATTAACAAATTTTTATTATTATAATTTTAATTGTGGGGAATTACATTTAATAAAAAATCAAAATTTAAGAATTTGTTTTCAATCTTTAGAAAATAAAATTAGTTATTCTTTAATTCAATTATTATGTAAAAAAACTTGTTCATTTAAAATATTAAAATTATTTCTTAATAATAAACCAATTTTTTGTAATCCTTTAGAATGTTTATCTGAATGTAACAATAAAAAATTTTTTACAAATGTTAGAAATGAAGATTATTATATAAAATTTATTACTATATTAATTGATTATGGATGTAAAATAGTTCAAGAAAATGATTATAAATTAGAATATCCTTTATTACACATCTTATTTTTAAAAAGAAGTTTTAAAATTTTATTATTTTTAATTGAAAAAGGAATGAATCCAAATATTTTAAATAAAAATGGTTTTGATTTTTTATATTATGCTACTAAAAATAATTTCAACACATCTAACAAAGAATTTTATTCATTTATAACAACTTTATTTAAAAATAATATTGATTTATGTATTAAAAACAAACAAGGAAATTTTCTTAAAGTTTGTTTTCCTGAATTAATAAAATAAAATTTTTTTAACAAATTAAAAAAAAGAAGGGATTTTTATTTTTTTTATAAATCATTTCTTTTTTTTTTTCAATTTAAAATAATTTAAAAATAATTTGTTAAATTATTTAATAATGATATTTTAACTAAGTATTTTATTTTTCAAAATGTATAATAATAATAAAATTTTATTTTTCAAAATGTATAATAATAATAAAATTTTATTTGTAATCTTTTCTTTGTAATCTCTTTGCTAATTTTATGTCCTTTTTCATAACAGTTATTCTTTTAGCATGTATAGCTAATAA
>Ga0105046_10018413_pt1 | contig 10630 bp, 9 predicted proteins | sample MAT03_FD_78385 | JGI IMG/M metagenome (GOLD analysis project Ga0105046, IMG submission 78385) | Freshwater microbial communities from Lake Fryxell liftoff mats and glacier meltwater in Antarctica - MAT-03 (megahit assembly) | ecosystem: Environmental > Aquatic > Freshwater > Ice > Liftoff...
AGACGTGGCGCATCGGTGGCCGGGAAGCGCGCGAACAGCGCAGCCTGCAGCGCGGTGAAGACGGACTGCGCGCTGATGATGGTCATTGTTCCGACACCAGGGCGCGATAGTAGCCGTCGTCGATCTGCATCAGAGCCTCATGGGTGCCGCGCTCGATCGCCTCGCCCTGGTTCAGCGCGATGATCTCGTCGGCATCGCGGATCGTCGACAGGCGGTGGGCAATGATCACGCAGGTGCAACCGCGCCGCCGCAGGTTGTCGTCGATGCGTTTCTCGGTTTCGACATCGAGCGCGCTGGTGGCCTCGTCGAGCACCAGGATGCGCGGATTGCCGGCGAGCGCGCGCGCAATCTCGATACGCTGGCGCTCGCCGCCGGACAGGTCGCGCCCGCCCTCTTCCAGCTTCGCGTCATAGCCGCCCTTGCGCGCGATGATCATGTCATGGATGCAGGCATCGCGGGCTGCGCGCACCACGTCTTCTTCCGGGACGCTCGAGTCCCAGAGCGTGATGTTGTCGCGGATCGTGCCGTCGAAGATCACCACATCCTGATCGACCAGCGCGACCGAGCTGGTGAACTCGTAACGCCCGATCTGGTCGCGGGTGCGCCCGTCGAACAGGATCTTGCCTTCCCAGGGCGAATACAGCCCCATCAGCAGCCTGGACACCGTGGATTTGCCGCAGCCGGACGGGCCGACCAGTGCGATTCTGTCGCCCGGGCGGGCGACGATATCGAGGCCCCGGATCAGCGGCGGGTCGGTCGGGCTGTAGCCGAACACTAGCTGGCGCAACTCGACATGTCCTTCCAGCTTGGACGCATTCGACTGTGCTTTGGACTGCGCTCCAGACTGCGCTTCGGGTTGCGCCTGGGCGGAAAAACTCGCCTGTGCGGTAACCGGATCGACTGGATAATTCATCACATCATCGAGCCGCTGCATGTCACCGAACACTTCCTGCAGGCTCGAACCCAGGCGGGCGAGTGAGACGAAGGGGCCGACGAAACTCGCCACCAGAGCCTGGAAGGCGATCAGCTGGCCGATGCTCAGCGCGCCCTCGACCACGCGCAGCCCGCCCAGGCCGAGCACGACTGCGGCGTTGAGCGCCATCAGCAGCGGCGCGATCATGCCCATGGTCGCCTGCAGGCGGGTCACTTCTTGCTCGGCGTTCAGATACTTGGCGTGGTAGCCGGACCACTTGGCGAAGAAGTCCGACTCCGCGCCAGTGGCCTTCAGCGTTTCTATGCCGGCAAGCCCGTTCGCACTCGCGCCGTAGAGCTTGCCCTCCTCGATCGCGAGCTTCTGGCTCATTTCCCGCGTGCTGCGCGCGAACACCTGCATCGCCACGATCGACAGGCTGGCGACCGCAACCGACACCAGCGTGAGCATCACGTCATAAAACAGCATGATGGTGACGAACAGGGTCGCGGTCAGTGCCGACAGCACGCCGTGCGCGAGTTCACCCGACAGCAGCTGTGCGACCCGGTCGTTGATCTGCACCCGGGAGGCGATCTCGCCCGGCGAGCGCTGGGTGTAGAACGCGGCCGGCAGCCGCAGCACGTGCCAGAAGAAGCGGCTGGCCGAGGCGAGCGCAAGCGAGGTCTCCATGCGCATCAGGTAGTGCGCTTCGATCGCGGTAAGCGCCATGCGCAGCGCTGCGACCAGCAGCAGCCCGAGCAGCAACGGTCTGAACCAGCCGTCCAGCCGTCCGATCAGGTAGTAGTCGACGAATACGCTGGAGAAGGTCGGGATCACCATGCCGGGAATCACCAGTGCCAGGCCGACCAGCACCAGGAACACCAGCGCGGTGCGCAGCCCGGTGAATCGACGGCGCAGCGCCCTGAGGGCGCTCGGCTTGTCGCCTCCCGGTGTGAACTCCGGGCCTCGCTCGAACGTGAGTGCAACGCCGGTGAATGACTGGTCGAAGTCGTCCTCCGACACCTGGCGCCGTCCGTCCGCCGGATCGTTGATATAGGCTCGCCCGCCGCGAAACCCTTCGAGCACCACGAAGTGGTTGAAGTTCCAGAACACGATCATCGGCATCGGCATGTCGCGCAGCTGGGCCGGCTCGCGCTTGAAGCCCCGGGCTTCCATGCCATAGCGGCGCGCCGCACGCAGCACATTGCTCGCCTTGCTGCCGTCGCGGCTGACGCCGCATTCGAGCCGCAGTTTCTCCAGCGGCACCCAGCGCCCGTGGTAGGCGAGCACCATCGCCAGAGCGGCAGCGCCGCACTCCACTGCCTCCATCTGGCGTACCGTGGGTGTGCTGCGGATGCGGGTATTGGCGAGGCGCTTGGGCGTGGGCAGTTGGCGGCGCTATCGTCGCTGTCGTCGCTGTCGCTGTCGTTGTCGTTGTCGTGCGCCGGGCTTCAATCGAGGCCGACGGTCTTCTTGAAGATCGGGATCACCAGGGCGATAGGGCGCTGGCGGGACACGATGAACTCGGCGTGACAGAGCGTGCCGCTCTTCAGATCGACCTGCGCGCCTGCGGCCGACGACCACAGATAGCCGCCGCCCGGGGCGCGCTGCAGTTCGGCCTGCACTTCGAACGGCGTGGTGCCGCCGGCCAGTTCGCGCACCAGTTGCTCGTTGCGCAGCCTGCGCATCATGCTCTCGAAGGTGGCAGGGTAGTCCGACACCGAGGTGACCCGCCCGCGCAGGAAGCCGACCTCCTCGCGCCGTACGGTGGCCGGTACGATCTCCGCCTCCATGTTGCGCAGTACCCGCTTGCCCTCGCTGGGCGGCAGGTAGGCCAGGACCACGATCGCACCACTGTCCCCGCTGCCGGCAGCACCATCGCGCTCCAGGGTCAGCAACGCGCTGCCAGCTGCGATCAGCATGCCGGCATTCGCCTTGATCTCGACCACCCGGCCGTCATAGGTGCTGACGATGCGGGTCGCCTGCTGGCGTGCGGCGAACAGGCTGTCCAGCTGGCGCTGGGCTTCGTTGATCCGCTCACGGCTCTGGGTGGCGTCGGTGGCGGTCTGCTTCTCGTTCTCCAGGCGGCGCAGGTCGACCTCGCGGATCTGGTTGCGCAGCGCCTCGGCGTCGAGACTGGCGCCGGTTTCCTCCTGCCGGGTGGCGATCAGGGCGGATCGGGTGACCAAGCCCTGTTCGAGCAGCCGAGCCTGAGTCTCGGCGCGTTCGCGCGCCAGACGCTCGCGCTCTTCGGCGGCCTTGAGTTGGCTACCCAGATTCTGCTTCTGCTGGGCGCGGGCCTGGGCACTCAGTGCGGTGCCCTGGCTGGCGAAGCCGCGCAGAACACGATCCTGCCCCTCGAGCTCGCGCAGCCGCGACTCGGCGCGCTCGATCCGGTCGAGCAACTCTGGCTGGGCGACCAGACCGATCACCTGGCCGGCTTTCACCCGGTCGCCCACAGCAAGGTTCAGTTCGGTGATGCGGCCGGCAGAGTCGCTGACCACTTCGGCCAGTCCGGTCGGGTTGATCAGGATGCAGCGCCCGGACACCTTGCTCGGCAGCGAGCCGAAGATGCTCCAGGCGATCGCCAGCGCGATCAGCGCCAGCAGCGGGACCAGCATCAGCCAGGCGCGCGGGCTGATGACCCGCATCATCGAGTCCAGCTGCTCTGGCGACGACAAACGCTCCAGGGCCACCTTGCGAAAGATCTTCTCGCGCGCGTCCGCCATTCATCAATCCTTGCGAAGGGCGAAATCGTTGTTCAGCAGATCGCCCAGCCTGACTTCAAAGGCGTCGTCGGTGGCGCGCACGATCTGTCCGATCTCGAAGCGCAGCGCGGCGATGGCGGTTGCATACGACTGTCGCTGCTGAACCTGCAACAGGGCGGCGTTGATCAGCCGGTCCTGCACGTTGATCACATCGATCAGGGTCGAGGTGCCGAGCTGGCGCTTGGTTTCCTCGTTGCGCAGGGTGATCGCGAAGCGGCGTACCGCCTCGTCGACTTCCTGCAGCTGCAAGGCACTGCGGCGCAGCGCATCGACCTGCAGGCTCAACCCGCTGGCGATCGAGGCCTGCAGATCGCGAAAGCGGATGCTCTGTGCGTCGAGCAGCGCAGATTGTCCGAGCAGGTTGCCGCGTGCGGTCGCGTTGTTGTACGGCCAGCGCAGTGAAACCGCCGCGCCCGCGCTCGGGCCGCTGCGCCGGTCGAGGAAGGCGCCATTGAGGTCGCTGATCGGCCGCCCTTCGGTCAGGCCGCTGGACGCGAGCCGGAAGTTGAGGTCCAACTGCGGGCGCAGGTTGTTGCGCGCTGCACCGACGCGAAACCGCGCGGCCTCTTCGCGGCGCACGATCGCCTGCAGGTCGGTGCGCGCTTCGAGCGCCTGCTGCAGCAGACGGTCGATCTCGGTGGTGTAGTCGACTGGCCGGCCGTCATAACCGGGGAAATCGTCTCGCGGCGGGGGAAGCGACAGCGATTCGGCTGGCGACAGGCCGATGGTGCGGGCGAGCGCGCGCCGCGATTCGGAGAGGGACTGCTCGGCGCTGATGCGCAGCACCCGGCGCTCGGCCACCGTGGCCAGAGCCAGTTCGATCTCGGCGGCGGGGATCTGGTCGGCCGCGATCAGCCGGCGAAGCTCGCCGACCAGGTCGAGCGCGCGCTGCTCCGAGGTGCGGGCCACATCGAGCCGGCGGGTGCGGGCGACATACTCCCAGTAGGCGGCGGTGGTTTCGAACAGGCCCTGGGCAGTGACCTGCTGCAGATCGAGTCGGGCGGCGAGCAGCTCGGCGTTCGCCGCATCCAGCGCTGCACCGACCGTCTCTCGACCCGCATTGCGCAGCAGCGGCACCCGCACCGAGAGCGCGATCTGGCCGACGGTCTGGTTAGGCGTGCCGGCCAGTCTCGCCAGGCTGTCGTCGGTGCCGGTGACGCCTGCTGAAGTGGCGATCCCGACCCCGCTCATCAGGATCCGATCGAAGCCGAGCTGATACGACGACGTGGTGAGCACCTGCCGGTCGATGCCGAACAGGCCGATGCCCGCGTACCCGTCGGTCTGGTCCTGGCGCAGCGATCGTCGATCTGCATTGCGGCCAGCCGACCCGGTCAGCGCCGGATCGAATACGCCCTGGTTGAGCAGCACCCGTGATTCGCTCGACACGACTTCCTGCCTCTGCAGCAGCGCGCCCACGTTCCGGCTGAGCGCGGCGCCCAGCGCATCGGCCAGGCCGAGGCTTGCAGGCGGTATCGCGCTCTGGCCCAGCGCGGGCAGCACCGCGGCCGATACGGTGGCGGCTAACAGGCATGCCATCGGGATCGAGCGCCGCGGCTTCACGGTTCAGGGAGCGAGTTTCTTCAGCATGCGCTCGAAGCGCGCACCGGCCAGATGAACCTTGTCCAGCACATCCGGATCGATCTCGTCGCCAAGCTCGTCACCTGGCATCTGATCGGAGCCGTAGCCCATGCGCCGGATCGAACTGCGCATGCGCTCGGCGAGAAACATTGCCAGTGCCCTGTAGAAGCGCGCCGCAAAGCCTACGTCGCGCGTCAGCTTGTCGAGCAGCACAGCCTTCGCGACCGCCAGCACGACAGCATCGGTCTCGACCACCACCGACGCGGCCGACAGGCCCGAGTCCACCAACGACATCTCGCCCAGGATATCGCCAGTGCCGACCTGGGCGATTCGCACATTGTTGGCCGCGAATACGCCCAGCGATCCGTCCAGGACCACGAAGACAGATTCAACAGCGGTGCCGTGGTGAATCAGTGTAGCGCCTGCGGGCATCAATTTCCGCACGCCCTGCTGGGTGAGCCAGTCGACGTCGGTATCGCTTAGCTGACCGAAGATGAGCAGGACCTTACGCATCGAAACTCATCTCTGATGGAGGATCGAACGGTCGGGACAACCGCGATCGCCGGTGAACGGGCGTAGTGATCGAGTGTTTACCAAGCTGTGCAGTTTCCTGCGACGGGTGCGATTGGCAGGCGGCCACGGGGCCAGTCAGAGTTTTTCACTCAACAGCTTCCCGGCCCTGAAGCTGGGGCGGGCACCACCGGCCACAGCATCAAGCTCACTGTCGGTGGAGTTGCTGAGCATCGACTGCGAAACCATGCTTTGCCGCCAGCGCCGCGACTGCTGCCTCATTCGCCCCGCCCGCAATGGCCGCGGCCAGTTCGTCGCGCAAGGTGCGGTCCGAGGCGCACTTTGCGATGAATGCTTGCAGCGTATCGATGCTCACGGATGTTCTCCAGTCGGGGTTGGCGAGTGGTTGACGCGGTCTGCGCTCTGGATCTGCAATATGAATCGGAGTGTAGCGGTTTTGCTCGACGTGTCGAGAACACCGCCCGAGCCACCTTCCGGGCGACGAGCGAATCACGAGAACGGCTCAGTCCTTGAACTTCAGGCGTCCATCATGGGTGAGCAGGCAGTGCGTGCCAATCGCCACATCGACCGGCACCGCAGAACCGCCTGTGCCGCCTGCGACTGCGTCCAGAGCAGCATCGGACAGTTCGTCCTTGAGACCGGCCAGGTCGACCTGGAACCCACGCGCTGCCGCGATCAGGGCCAGCGCCTCCAAAGGCACACCGTCCGGCCCGGATCGCGCCAGGTCGCGGCGCAATGACTCATCTGCATCGACCTGAGCCAGGAAGGCTTTCAACCCGGACAGGCTCATCGTGACGGCGATTGCAGGGTTGTATCGGTGATCAGGCCGGCTTCCAGGAGGCTGCGCAGCAGCGCTGGCAGCGCAGCGACGATGGTCTGCGGGTTTCGTCCGCTGGCGATCGCGAAGGCGTGCGCTGCGTCTGCAGCACTGCGGGTGCCGTCCAGCCAGCCCAGCAGGTCCGCGGCGACCGGGTCAATTCGCAGGGTGAAGCGCAGTCCGTCGGACGGTCGGATGTCCACCGACTCGACCTGCCAGCCGAGCGGTCCGGGTCGCCGTCGCTCGATCGCCTCCAACCCGGCGATCGGTGACAGTGCCAGCACGCACAGGGCGGCGTCGTCGTGGCGCAGGGCGCTATCGCGTGCGGCGAGCACCCGGTCGAACGCGGCGCCGCCCAGGCCGTCGCACGGTGGCAGGTCGCGCATCTCGACCCAGGGCTCGCGCCCGGCGGCACGCGACAGCAGGCAATAGCCACTATGCAGTCGGATGAAGCCAGCATCGCGATAGCTGTCGACCCAGCGATTCAGCGCTGCCGTCGGCACATCACCGCGATGCTCCTGCATGAGCCACATCTGTGCATACTCGTCGGGTTCCAGATGCCCGGTGCACAGCACCCAGGTGTCACAGCCCGCCTGCTCGAACCACCCGGCCAGATCGGCCTGCCACGGCCGGCCGTCGATCTCGGGCCAGTTGGCGGCGAGCAGCGCGCAGCCGGCCTCGGCCAGATGCGCCGGCGTCGCGCGCGCCATCCGTTCACAGAAGCCGACACCGCCGTCGCGATAGCGAAAGGTCGAGTCGGGCGAGATCACGTACGGCGCGTTCGACACGATGAGGTCGAACTGGCGGTCGACGACCGGCTGGTAAAGATCGCCGATCAGGGCCTCGACATTGCCGGCATCGTTGAGCGCTGCGTTGAAGCGAGTGAAAGCCACCGCGCGCGGGTTGATGTCGACAGCGGTGGCCGACGCCGCTGTCTGCGCGGAGAGGATGGCGAGCACGCCGCAGCCGCAGCCCAGATCGAGCATGGTGCTGCCGGTGCGCCGCGGCATCAGTTCGGCGATGCGGCGCGTGACCCCGCCCAGGCCGAGCACATAGTCCAGCGCCCCGTCGCGGTGGTCGTCGCGGCGGTCACTGGCAAAGAACAGGCCCTCGACCGATTCGAGCGCTACGCTGGAGCGTACCCGCCCGCCATCGAGCACAAGCAGCCCACTGGCACGGAACGCTTTGAGCGCATCGCCCAAGTCGGTCTCGACCGGCGCCAGCGCCAGCGTCCGGCCCTCGGTGAACAGCAGTCGTAACGAGCGCGACCCGCCTTGCGCAAGTGGCCGCCTGAGGCAGGCGTTGACGACAGCGCGTGTCGCGTCGTCCGGGAAGGCGGGCGGGGCCGGCAGGACCGCGCTGCCTCCCGGTTCACCCAACGGGATCGCGTCCATCGCTCACCAGACTGACGGGGTGGGGATGGTCGGCCATCGTGCTGCAGTGACTGGACTCAGAACTTGAATATGTTGTTGCTGAACTTCCATCCCTTGTTCAGGCCGACCAGGCCGGGCATCACCCGACCCTTTACATCCGTCTCGGACACCTGCTCGATGCCGCGCGTGAACTTGATGCCCTCGTGACCGCCGGCCACAGCATCGAGATCGGCGTCCTCGAGCGACCCGGTAACGTCTTTCGCCTCGAAAGCGAATCCGCGCGCGACTGCTGCCTGCGCAAGCTGCTCCGGCGACATGCCTTCAGGTGCTGCGTTGCGGAGCTCATCGCGCAATGCAGAGTCTTCGCTGAGTTTGGCCATGAAAGTCTGAAAGTTTTGCATGCTCATCGGCATTCTCCAGTGGGTGTGGCGTGGACGCTGCATTGACCGACCCCGGGTCGGGGTCATGGTCAGCCGCATTGGCAGTCGACCCCCGGACGCGTTCTGGGGTCGCGAGCAACCCCAAGCGGCGACACTGCCGACGGTCAAATTCTACCAATTGGCGGCGCGTCCGGGGCGTGATTTATTCCACTGCTCAAATGGATCGCCAGAAACCTGACAACCCGTCGCTCAGGGATTCTGAGTGGTCGTGCCGGCTGGATGATCGACCTGCGCTTGCACATCCTGCGCTGCCCAGTTAATGTTTTGCGTTGACTGATTGTGTGAATGGGACTTTCCGGCTGTTTCTGTCATCAACGAGGAGATCATGATGGATCCAAGCAAACCCGAAGTTGCGCTGGCAACCGTGCGTGAAGCACAGAGCGCACAGGCAAGCGAAGAATGCACTGACAAGGAACTGGAACAGGTTGCTGGTGGCACCGGTTTTCCGTCGCTGGAGTCGCTGAGACTGCAGATGGTTGCGGAAAGAAGGTCGAAAGTGATTTCGACGTTGCAGGAAGTGCTGAAGAAGTCGTCGGATACTTCACAAGCGATCACCAAGAACATGAAGTAGTGCGCTCGTCGGGTTGGGTCTGGCAGATCACAATGCGAAGCGGCTGGTCAGGCTGATACGACAGTGCCTCGTTCTAGCCTCGAGAAAGCAGCTGTACTTCCTGAATTTTGTCTTTAACAGGAATGGATTCGATCATGACCAAATCCAGTGAATTATCGCAAGTAGCGTCCAAGGCCGACCCTGAGCTCAGCGACGAGCAGTCTGGGGCCAAAGCCGAGTCTGAACTCAGCGACAAGCAGCTTGAGGCGGTCAGTGGCGGCCGTAATCCATCGCCACGCTCCAAACCCAGGACTAGCGCACCCCCCGCCGCTCAATAGACTGAGGACTTGACGAGCTGCAAGACCTGCGGGCTCAAGGGCCTTGGCACTTTCAAGATTCAGGACTTTACGGTGTGCAGTCAGGTTGTTTGATGGTGTGCGTGGCGCGGCACTGACCGGCGCGCGTCAATATCAACGACCCATGCAACCGAGTGATGGCGTTGCGCGCTACTACCGGCTGGCCAGTTAATCGGCGTACCTGCCTTGCGCGAACTGGCAATCGGCGACAGTTATTGGGACAGACTTCGCGCAAAGTGCAGGAGCAACCGGCTGAAGCGGTCCGGCTCGTCTGCGAAAAGCGCGTGACCGGCGCGGTGGAAGACTTCAACCCGGGTACGCCGGCGATGCTGCCGCAGGTTGAACGCCTGCTCTGAGAACTGCGGGGTCACCGCATAGAGCAGTGGGCGGTCGAGCGCACGCACGATCTCGCGCCAGTGCTCGCGGGGAATCGTTGCCGGAAACAGCGACAGGCTCGCCTCCAGTGGCAGACGCAGCGCCCCGTCGACCAGGCCGCGCAGTTCCGCCTCCGGGCGGGCGATCCTGAAGATTGCCCGCATGAAGTCCTTCAGTGCAGGCTCGCGCTCGACCCGCAGGCGGTCGGTGAACAGCGTGCCGGGCGCCGGTGCCGGGTCTTCGCCAACCGAGCTGTCGACCAGCACGACCCCGGCGAACGGTGCGCTGCCATACAGGTGGATCGCCTGCAGCGTCTCGAGTGCCGCGAGCGACCAGCCGACGACGATCACCGGCGCGTGGGCGGCGGCGAATTCATGCAGGTCGCGGGCGCGGGTCGAGATGTCGTAGCCGTGATCCGGGACATCGGATTCGCCCTGCCCGCGCGGGTCGAGCGCGAACACGGTGCGGCTGCTGGCGAGTGCATCGATCTGGCCCGACCAGACCGATGCCGGCAGGCTCCATCCGGGCACCAGCAGGATCGAGAACCGGCCGCCGGGCTCGCCACGGCGCAGATACGACAGGCGTACCCCATCCGAGGTGGTGAAGGTTTCGCGCGTTGTCTGCAGCCCGGGCCGGTCAGGCTCAGCCATGCGCGCCGGTCTCGCAATCAGCCATGACTGCCGGCGTCAGCGCACCACCGCCGGCACCGCGAGGGAAGCTGGGGCGCGGGTCGCGATCTGCAATCCGGAACCTGCGCCTCCCTCCCGCCAGTGGTAGCCGAACGGGAACGGCAGCCGCAGCGGGTTGTCCAGCCTGAGGTAGGACTCCTGCAGGTCGCGCTGGAAGCCGTAGGCGAGCGCCGGAATCGGCTTGCGATACTCGCCAAACAGCTGCACGTTCCAGCCCGCCTGGCGCAGCACGCGAAACGGCAC
>Ga0105046_10018415_pt1 | contig 10629 bp, 6 predicted proteins | sample MAT03_FD_78385 | JGI IMG/M metagenome (GOLD analysis project Ga0105046, IMG submission 78385) | Freshwater microbial communities from Lake Fryxell liftoff mats and glacier meltwater in Antarctica - MAT-03 (megahit assembly) | ecosystem: Environmental > Aquatic > Freshwater > Ice > Liftoff...
TACTCTTCTTGGGCTTGGCGAGGGACTCGTGACGTCGACGGACGTTCCAGACTGCGTAGTTGGCCATCAATAAATTCCTTGGGGCCACGCACGTAGCTCGGCTCGGCGCGCGGCGCAAGTCGCCAGTCTCGATATCCCCATCGTAACGGTTCTCTGGTACCCCCAAAGCCCATGCATCCCTGGGTGAGACGTTTTTTTTCCTTGGTGCCGAGGCGCGAGTGGCTGCCTGAGGTTGCACTCATCGTTCTGCTGGCGGTCGCGACCCTTGCCTACCGAATTATTCACCTGGAGCCGATCGAGATTGGCGGGGACGCGCTGGCGGTGTGGGAGTTTGCCCGTCATCTGGCTTACGGCGGCAAGCTCCCCGAGCATTTCAACCATCACACTGCGCGCTTCGGCCTGGTTCTGCCGGTATTGCTCAGCCAGTGGCTGCTCGGCAGTCAGGCCCCCGTGTACTTCGCAGCGCCTCTCGCCATGAGCGTCGTCCTCCACTTGTGCGTTTACGGGATCGGTCGCCAACTCAGCGGTCCGCTCGCGGGCACGTGCGCGGTCCTGTTCCTCTTGGCAGCTCCCCAGATGCTGCGCGCTTGCTCCCAGATCTTGCCGGAGTTGTTCGGCCCGACCTACGTGGCTTTGGCGATTTTCGCGGCCCTCGGCTACACGAACGCCGTGGGTCGCCGGAGCCAGCTCCTCTGGCTCGGTGCGACCGGTCTAGCGCTGTTCTTCGCCTACGGAGCGAAAATCCCCTACCTCTACTTCGCGCCGGGCTGCGGGCTACTCGTCTGGAAAGGTGCCGAACCACGGCTGGTCTCGTGCGTTGCCAGCGGATCGCGGGTGGCCAAGTTCAGAAATTTGTTCGAGCGCCGCGGCTTGCTCGACCCACTCTTGCTCACGGCCATCGTCGTCGGATTGATCCTGCTCGAAAGCACATTTTACCTGCTTTTCACCAAATATTCGAGCCAACTGGCGGTCGTCAACAAGACGCATGGCGTGAGCTATGGCGCGGTGATCAGGAAACCCTCCGACTTGTTCGCAGCCTACCGCACCACCGAGAACGCTTGGGTCGTCACCTATTGCGTTGGGGTTTGCGCGAGCCTGGCGTGCCTCGTTTGGGGACGAAACAAGCGTATCGCATTGTTCGTCGCCACGCTGATCGTCTACGTGCTCATGCACGCGCTGATTCTCCGCAAGCTGAATCCACCCATCCCTTGGACGCGCCCGCACCTCCGCTACCTGCTCGCGATCGTACCGCCGCTCGCCGTCATGAGCGGGGTGTTCGTCGGCGAAGCCATGGTTGGTTTGGTCGTGCGCTACCGGCTCACGGCCGGGGCATCCGTCGGCACTGTCGCGCGTCACGCGCTACCCCTGTTGCTCGTGTTTGGGCTGTGCTGGACGCTCTGGTCCGAGCGCGCTTCGACGAGGAGCTCGGGCAATGGGCTCGTGCGAGCACGCCGCGACAGCCAAGTCTTCAGCAAGGCCTTTGCGGCAGGCCAACCCATCGCCACCCGCTCGCATGGTGGCAAGCCCGTGCGGGCAGCTCTCTCGCTCTTCATCGATCCCGAGCTGCTCGTGCGCGATGGTCACCTCGTAGCTTGGGAGAGGTTTCGTGGCCGCCCCACGGGCTTTCAATACGCGGCGCGCGCCGTTTATGGCGCGGGGCATCAGACGCTGGAGGTGTTGGACGCAGAAGTCGCCAAGCGGCTGCGTAAAAATCGCTGCGTCGTCAACCTGACGCAGCGAGGCCGGTACTTCGCGGGAGCCTCGCCGGTCGACACTTCGTGCGCTCCCGTCGCGGCTTCCAATGACGGTTCGAGGCACTGACTCGCTTGGCAAAGAGGATTCTCTGTCTGACGTCGAACTTCCCTCGTTGGAGAGGTGATTCGACGACTCCGTTCGTGTTGCATCTCTGCCAGGACTTGCAGGCGCTGGGCTACCAAGTCGATGTTCTCGCGCCTCACGCCCCGGGAGCCGCGCGGCATGAAGACTTGGAAGGCGTCCGGGTCGAGCGCTTCCGCTATTCCTACCCCGAGGCCAGTCAGACGGTCTGCTATCAAGGGGGAGCCCTCATCAACCTGCGCAAACGTCCGGTTGAACGGCTGAAGCTGCCAGCGCTGGTGGCCGCGGAATGGGCGGCGACGCAAATCCGCCTCCGGCGCACGCGCTACGATCTGATGCACAGCCACTGGGTTCTACCGCAGGGATTCGTCGGTATGTTGGCAAGCGCTCTGAGTCGAGTTCCGCACGTGATCACTCTGCATGGGGGTGATTTGTTCGGTCTTCGCGGGCCGGTTTTAGCGCGCTTGAAACGAATGTCGTTGATGTCCGCCGACGCCGTAACGGTCAACAGTTCTTTCACCGAAGCACGCGTTCGAGAATTGGCGCCCCGCTTGGAAAAGGTCGAACGCATTCCGATGGGCGTCGACGACTCGCGTCTTGGCGAGGAAGAACTCGCGCTCGCCGCGCGCGTGCGCGCCGAGCAGCGGAGGGGCGCAGGCCCGCTCTTGGTTTTCGCCGGGCGGTTGATTGACGAAAAAGGCCCATTCGACACAGTCGAAGCACTGGCCGTCTTGCGCCGCGACTTTCCTGACGCTCGTCTCATCGTCATGGGTGAAGGCCAGGACCGGGCGGCTCTCGAGGCTCGTGTCGCCCGGTTGAACTTGGGGGAACACGTGTCGCTGCTCGGCTGGGTGCCAACTGGACAGGTACGCGGCTATTTGCGGTCCGCCGACGTGTTCGTCGGTCCATCGAAAACGGCGCCCTCGGGCTGGGTCGAAGCGCAAGGCTTGACGTTTCTCGAGGCTATGGCGGCTGGTGTGCCCGTCGTCGCAACACGTTCGGGTGGAATCGTCGACACGGTGAAGGATGAAGAAACGGGTCTTTTGGTCGACGAGTCGTCGCCACAGCAGATCGCTCGGGCCGTCACCCGCTTGCTGCGCGAACCGCGACTGGCCGATGAGCTGGTCGCCGGTGGTCACCGGATTTTGGAGGGCGGATTCTCTCGCGCTCACAGTGCCCAGGGCTTTGCGGACCTTTTCGAGCGGTGTATGCGCTGAGTGAGTACGATGAACGCCACGGTCATCATTCGACGGTTCAAAGAATCCGACGAGCTTTTGCTCGACGCGCTCGAGTCATTGCGCCTCCAGGTTGAAATCGAACTTCAAGTGGTCGTTCAAGATCACGAGCAAGCCCCGGCCATCGCCGCCTGGGTGCTGCGCCAAGCCGAGGGGCGGGTGAGGTTCGAGTACGAGGTTTTTGCCGAGACCAGCTTGTCGCGCTGCAGAAACCGCGGCGTCGCGAGAGCCCAGCACGACTTCGTGCTGTTTTCGGAGCCGGATGCTTTGCCCGAACCTCGATGGGCCAAGGCCCTCAGCGAAGTGCTTGCAAGTGGCGCCTCGATCGCAGGCAGCTGCATCATGCCAGTCTGGAAGGGGCACACCCCTTATTGGACGCGCGTCGGTTTCGTACGAGAACAGTACTCGCTGCTCGACCTGGGCCCGGGGACGCTGGAGGTGTCCAAAGTCTTCGGCGCGAGCTTCGGTCTCGACCGTCGTCGCGTACCGACGACACCGGCGGGCGAGATCTTTTCTTCTTCGATGGGGCGTCGTGGGGGCCGCCTGTTCGGCGGCGAGGAAACTGATTTGTGCGCGCGCGTTCGCGCAAACGGCGGCCGAGTCGTTTACACGGGCCAGGTGCGGGTCGGTCATCAGGTCCTTCCCGAGCGACTCAGTTATGCCTGGATCGCGCGACGCTTCTACTATGCGGGTCGCGGCCGCGCCCAGCGTGGCGGCGCACCGAATCCCGCAGGCCGAGTCGCGTTCGCGGATCTACTCTTCTCGTTGCCCCTGCTGCCTTGGTACGTGGTCGGTGTGTTTCGCGAGCGTCTCACGCGGCGACGCTAGCGCTATTGGTCGTCGAGTACGGCAATGCGCCGCACATGGACGGGGCCACCCTGGACGAAGGCAACTCCGCTCGGTAACGGCGCGGCGCGTTCGACCGCAACGTGATCGCTGCACAGAATGCGCATGCCTTGCATCCCGCTGAAAAGCATCAGCGACAACGGTTGTCCCGCTCCCGAAGGCACGCCTGTTCCCGTCGTCGCCCCCCCAGGGCCACTCAGCGTGAGGACGCCGGTCTCTGGGGCGTAACGCAGGACGCTTTGATCCGAAAACGAAGCCAGCTCGAGGTCGGTCGATGCCTGAAGCGTAGAAAACTCCAGCAGAATGCGCGTCTCGCCAGCGGGCACGTCGAATGCCAGCCGTCCTCCCTTGCGCCGAAGGCTGCCGTCGTAGGTGGGAATGTATGAACTGGCGCGAGTTGCGGGTTCCAATTGGGGCCCCCAGAAGTAGGCGCCCGAGCAGCCATCACCCGGCAGATCGGAGGCGAGGCTGGGCGCAATGCAGAAGGCGATCTCACAATCCCCTTCCGGGAGTCGCGCTGTGAATTCGTAGCGCCGCCAACCGTGACGCGTGTCGGACGCGTGGAGGCTATCGATTGTCGCCGTCCCGAGTACCTCGCTGACGGGTGCGGCCACCAAGGCGTCGAGAGGAAAGGTTGCCGAAGCGCGTGAACCGCTGGCGGGGTGCTCGATCGTCAAGGTGATTCGTTCGCACCCACCGCCGCGCGCATAGATGCTGAGCGTCAACGGAGTCCCGGTCGACGCACCGCTCAGACGGTGGCGAATCTCGTGGGGGCCTGTTCCGTGGTCGAGCTGGGCGAATGCCGAACGGTGACGCGCGTCCGGCCCCTTCAAAAGCGTGACGCGTGCGACGCTGCCTTCGCCACAGCTCGCGAGGCCCGACCAGAGCCAACCGGGAGCATCCAGTGAATCCGACACGGGCAACATGTTCGTCGTCTCCGGCTCGATCAGGCAGCCGGCGATTGCGCCCTCGGTTGGGCCACACTCGAGGCGCCCCATGCTGCGTTCGACGTGCCAGTGACGGAAGGTCCCGGTCGCTGTGCAACTGTGGACCAAGACTGACAGCCGGCCCATAGGGGTGCACCCTTGGACGACCCCCTCGAGCTCGCCCAGCGCGCCGATTGGGCGAATCGTCAAGGCGTCACCTTTATGCCAGACGCGTCGTGGGGCCGATGCGACCAACGACAATTCGAGCGGGCCCGTTCCGCAGTCGAACTCGGTCTCGCTGTAGTCGATGCCGCGGAGCCAGCCGTCGCTGCTGGTGAAGTAGCCGCCTCCGGCAGACGCACTCGGGTGAACGAGACGAAGATCCACCCCAGGGCCTCCAAGGCGAAGTCCATCGTCCTCGTGAACGAACGTCGTCACGTCAGCCACGTCGAGTTCGTGGTATTCGATGACGTCGCTGAGATGTTTCCAGCGGCCACCCTCGCAGTAGCCCGACGCCACGCGAAACACGTGGATTTGGATCCGGTCGCCGAGAATGACCGATAGGTTGTCGATGGCGGACGAGGCGATACCTGCCAGCGTTCGGGGAAAAACTCCGCTCTGCCCGATCACGATTTCGACCGGCAAATCGAAACTCCGGACCTCGAAGCCCAAGCCTGCGACCACAGCGAGCTTTTCCTTCGATTCCCCGCGGTGAGGCAGGTAAACGACCGGCTGATCGCCGTAAAATTCTAAGACTCTCCGCAGCAGTCCCAAATAGCGGTCCATGCTCGCAAACTCGTTTTCAGCGTGGTTAGCGCCCAGAAACCAGATCTCGTCGGAACAGGTCAGGTTTCCATAGACCTGCTTGTACCGTTCGTAGCCGTGCGAGCGCACGACGTCCTGCGGCGGCGGATCGAGGTCGTAGCAAGTGAAGAAGCCGAGCCGTTCCGGGTTGGCATACTTGAGGCCACTCAAGCGAGTGCGAAGCTTGTCACGGACGTTCTGCCTGGCGAATTGGCCGCCGAAAGCGTGCGGCGATGTCGCGTCTTTGCGATAGCGGACGACCTGATGCGTGATCGAACCGTCGTCCAGCAACCACAGCTCGGCTTCTGCCGCTTGAGCCATGAAGTGCCGAAAATTGGCGGGACGAAAATCGCCGATGAACAGATGACTGATCTTGCCGTGGTCACGGCGTGCTCGGTCCAGTAACCCATTGGCGGCCGATGCGTACTCTCTCGCGCCGCGGAACGTCAGCACACCCGTGTGCGCACGATTGCTTCCAGCGGTGGAAGGAAACCCGCTGACGGTTTCGACGGCGCGCCACTGCGAACGATCGAGCAGCTTTTGGACCTGAATGGCACTCGCGGGCAGTTTGCGCGACAGGCCGACGGCCAGATAACAATCGCTTGGTCGGAGGCCGAACGCGTGCACGGCTTCTAGCGCGTTGATGTACTGGAGTGGCGAAACGACAGCGAAAACGGCAGCGGTCACGCCGAACGTCCAATTGCGGCTGAGGGCATCATGGCGACAGACAGCTTCGTTTTGCGCGTTGCGCCCGCCTTGATGGCGGTCTCGTAAAATGCTTCATAGGCAGCAGCGACGGCGTCGGGTGCGAAGCGCATGGCGGCTTTCCTGCAATTGCTGCGAAACTCGTTCGGACGCGAGAGTTCATCGAGAGCGCGACCGATGGCCGCGCGCAAGTCGGGCGCGTTCGACGGATCGCACAACCACCCGGTCTTGCCCTCCGACACCAGCTCACGGCCTGCGCCGTGCACGGAGCCAATCACAGGCACCCCGTGGACAAGGGCTTCAGCGTAGATGCGTCCGAACGGCTCGCGCCACAGCGAAGGCACCACCAGCGCGTCGAGCTTGGTGAGCACGGTGTCCGCGTCGACGAAGCCCAAGAACTCAACGTTGGGCCCAGCCTTGGCCTTGAGGCTTTCTACGAATTGCGGATTCCCGGTTCCCGCAACCAGCAGGCGCGCGCGCCCTTCGAAAGGACGCATCGCCTCAACCAATTGGTGGACACCTTTCGTCTCGTGCAAACGGCCCAGATACCCCAAGGCGGTCACACCCTCGGCCTGGCGCTCGCGTCCCGCTTCCGAACTTTCGTACGAATTCGGGATCACTCGCCGGTGCTTGACCGAGCGAAAGTAGCCATTCGTCAGATGCTCTTGCAAGATGTAGTCGCTGATCCCGACGACGCCGCTCAGTCGTTCGCCGGCGTTACGGCGATCCATCGTGCGGACCGCACACGCCGTGCACTGCCCCTCGCACGCGCGCCCCTCGACGAACATGCGACGTGGACAGAGGCTGCCGTGATTGCGCAGGGTGTGTACGATCGGAATACCGAGATCCGCGGTGCGTACCCACAACTCGTCGAGGCCCCCAGCCGCGTTGGTGTGGACGATGTCCGGGCGACCCCGCTCGATCTCGGTCATGTAAAGGTTGCTTCGCTGCGGCTGAATTTTGGCGAACAACCGACTCAAGACCTTCTCGGAAAAGCTACGGTGTGCATAGACGTTCGGCCTGTAGCCCGGCGGCGACGACGTACGGACTACGTGAACGCCGTTCTTGACTTCGTGCGTGGGACGCCAGGTCATGCCCTGCGAAAGCACTGTCACCTCGTGCCCTCGTTTCACCAACGACTCCGCCAGGAACTGCACAGAGCGTTCCGCGCCTCCGATGCCTATGGGTGGGTAGAGGGTATTGCAGATGACAATACGCATAGAGGGTCCACGATACTCGATTCGAACTCGTTCGCCAGGGTGGGGGACGTGCGCGCGCGCGGCTGGTTGTGCTCCCAAGGCTTATGGTAGACTCGAGCATGTGGTCCGAAATGCGCTTTTGGGGAGGTCGTTTGCGGGCCTTTCGGCGGCGCCACGGAACCATGGGTGCGGTCTCCGAAGTTCTCTACAAGGGGGCGCACGCGACGGCTCGCGGCCCGAACGAGACTGCTTTCGAAGATTCGCGAATTGTCAGGTCGGAACTCGAACGCAGCAAGAGGGCGTTGCGCGCCGACGCCAAGCTGCTGAAGCGACTGACCCACCGCGTGGAGCGTCGTGATCAGACAATCGCGATTCTTCGTCGGGAACTTGAGGAGATCCGCAGCGGTAATATGGTATTTTATCGCAGCGAAGAGCTGGCGAGTCAGGCTTGCCCCGCTTGTGCGAGCGCGGAGACGTTCGTCACAGCCTATCCGTATCCGAGGACCCGTGCCTTCGCTAGGGTGGTTTGCTCATGGTGCAGGCGCTGCGGGTTTGGTTGGGTACCTGCGTTGCCGTTCTCACTGAGTTCGTACTACGAGCACGAATATGCCGTCGCCAATCGAGGTGATCGGGCGGACGATCCTGCTCGCTACTTCGCGGAACTGAGTGGCGCGTTGGGCGAGGCAAGGCCACACCTGGTTCGGTACGCAGAACGCGCTCAATCCCAGATTGCAGCGATCGAGCGGCTCGCACCGCCCTCTTATGACATCCTGGATTACGGTTCGGGGCCGGGCTACGCGTTGTTCTTTTCGCGGGCCTTGACAAAGCATGCCGTGGAGCCCGATGGCGCCAGCGCCAAGTATCTCGAATACCTGGGCGTTGCCCGCCTCTCGCTCGAGGACTTGGTCGAGAATCGGTACGATGTCGTGCTGAGTTCGCATTCTCTCGAGCACTTGGAGCTCTGCGAACTCTATCCGACGCTCGAGCGCCTTCACGCGGCGCTTCGGCCTGGCGGCATCTTTTTGTGTGAAGTTCCGAGTGGTGCGCTGACCCAAGCGAGCATCGAGCGCCGCCACGAGCCGCATACCTTGTTTTTCAACGCGGAGTCGCTCCGAGCCGTTTTCGAGAACGCCGGTTTCGTGATTATCGAACAGAGCATTCGCACCAAGGGTGACGGGCGAGACTTGAGCGTCAAGCTGGCAGGTACGGACTCAGGCACACCCGCCAATGCCGACGGACTCACCATCGTCGCGCGCAAGGGCGGATTTGCCCGATCGATGACGACGCAAGCTGCCGTTGCCGCGACCGAAGCCGTCCGCGCCACGGACGTCTCGGCAGCTGGCGATTGAGGCGGGAAGCAGCATTAAAGCCCGGCCGCCAGCTGGTCCTTCATGCGCTGAACCAAATAGCGCGAACCCCATAGCGAGAGGTGGCCGTAGTCGGAATAGATCGGCTTGTCGTCGTCGGTCATGTTGCGACAACGCTGGCCGTCGCAGAGCAAGGGGTACGGATCGATGAAAGTCGTCTCGGGACCCAAGGCTCGGCCGACGACCTCGTTGAATTGGCGGTGCCATTTCACGCGCTTGATGGGGGTGAAACAGCAGTCGCGTTGGACGAATGGTCGCGTCAAGCAATCGAGCGGCGAGCCGTTCTGCCCGAACTTCGGCGGTCCGCCGATGAAGATCCACTTGCGTGGCCCGAGCAACGCCCGAAGTTCGCGAAATTCCTGGTCGACAAACGCGGCGTAACGGGGCGGGTCCTCATACTTCACCTCCGACTTGCCCGGGTCGTCGGAGTGCTGGGTTTCTTCTGAATTGGTCTCCCAGTGCTGCGTGAGGATGACTGTCGATCGCGACTTGGCAATTTCCTTGTAAGCGCGTTGCTTCACTGATTTGCAACGCTTGGCATGCTTCGTGTTCGAACCGACGTAGCTGTGAGTATAGAACTCACAGCCGCCTTCCTCGAAAAAGACGAAGTGCTGGTTCGGGAAGATGGTTTTGAGTCCTTCGTAGTAGGCGCGCGAGTACGAGTCACCGATCACGTAAACGACTTCGCCGGGAGCCTTCTCGTTGGCTTCGCAGCGAGGAGGCTTGCAACCTTTGCCGCCGTAGTGCTCGGTTTTGAAGTCCTGCGATTTTTCGACTCCGGCGACCAAGAATTCGGCCTTGCCGCTACGAAACCCCCACCCATTCTGCTGCCAGGCCGAAAGCGCTAGAAGAGAAAGTAGGGCCGTCGAGCCGAGCGACCAGCGGAAGAAGTTCGTATTCTCGACCGCGGGTCCATCTTTGGGGTGGCGGAAACGGCGCTCGATTTGCGTGTGCAGCAAACGAGCCAGCGCCACTGCCAAGCCCACGAGCACGAGCTTCTCCAGGTTGTCGAGGCGGTCGGCCTTGAAGTATTTGTACAGGGCAATGATCGGCCAATGGACGAGGTAGAGCGAGTAACTCATTACGCCGGTCGTCACCATGACCTTGTTGTCGAGCAGCCGGCCGAGGAATCGCGACCGTCCGCCGAGGATCAAGAGAGCAGCGCCCAAGCAGGGGATCAGGGCGTAGCGCTGGGGGAAGATCAGCGTCTCGCGATAAAAATGGACGGAACCCAGCACGGCCGAAAAGCCCAAGACGCACAACAGCTCCGAAATCCAATCCTTGCGCAGCTCGAAAGCCTCCGCCCAGATGCAGAGCGCACCAATGCAAAACTCGAAGATGCGAAACGGCGTCAGAAAGAAGATGCTCGCCGGTCCGTCGTTGAAGTGTTTGCCTGCTGAAACCAGCTGGGCCAGCGCGGGTCCGTACGCGCCGGCGCCGAAAGGGAAATTGAAGCCAAAGCTCAGGGCTCCAATGGCGGCGATGCCCAATGGCACACGCCACTTCGGACCGTTTCTAGCCAACAATGCCAGAAACAAGGGCCAGAACAGGTAGAACTGCTCCTCGACGCTCAGCGACCAGGTATGCAGCAACGGCTTGAGCTGCGATTCTGCGTCGAAGTACCCGCTCTCGCTTCTGAAGGATACGTCCACCACCGAGAAGATCGAGGCGAGCAAGGACGCGCCGAACTGCCGCATGTAGGGCGGAGAGA
>Ga0105046_10018416_pt1 | contig 10629 bp, 8 predicted proteins | sample MAT03_FD_78385 | JGI IMG/M metagenome (GOLD analysis project Ga0105046, IMG submission 78385) | Freshwater microbial communities from Lake Fryxell liftoff mats and glacier meltwater in Antarctica - MAT-03 (megahit assembly) | ecosystem: Environmental > Aquatic > Freshwater > Ice > Liftoff...
GGCCACGACACGGTGGGCCACGACACGGTGGGCGTCCGGCTTGCCCATGCCGACTCTTGGGCAGGCAGCGGTAGCGCAGTCCTGCTCGCCCGCCGTGCACGTGAGGAGCGGGAGGAGGACGCTCTGGCCACCCTCGCCACCAGAGCCTTGGGCGCCGGCAGTCGCGTCATCGACGAAGAGCCCGACGAGTGGCGCACCTGCTTCGAGCGCGACCGTGACCGCATCTTGCACGCCAACGCCTTTCGCCGCCTCGCCGGCAAGACCCAGGTGTTCGTCTTCCCCGACGATCATCAGCGCACTCGCCTCACACACGCGCTGGAAGTTGCGCAGGTCGCATCGTCGGTTTCCCGAGCGTTGGGACTCAATGTCGCGCTCGCAGAGGCAATAGCCCTCGGGCACGACTGCGGCCACGGCCCGGGTGGCCACGCCAGCGAAGACGCGCTCAGCCCCTACGTGCCCGGCGGTTTCGATCATGCCACCTGGGGAGCCGATGTCACGCTGGTCTCGCTGAACCTGTGTATGGAGACGCTCGATGGCATCCGCAACCACAGTTGGAGCCGCCCGGCACCGGGCACCCCGGAGGGTGAAGTTGTCAGCTGGGCAGACCGAATCGCCTACGTCTGCCACGACTTTGAGGACGCCGTGGCCACCGGTGTCGTCAGCCCGGAGATGCTGCCCGAGCTCGTTCGCGAACGCTGTGGCGTGCTGCGTCGCGAACAGTTGGGGGCGTTTGTCTACGGCATGATCGATGCTGCTCGGGCCTCTGGCCGCATTGGCATGTTGGCGCCGTTGGCGGAGGCACTCGCAGCCTTCCGCCGTTTCAACTACGACAACATTTACCTTCGCCCGGCCTCCACCGCCCAGGCCACCGCCGTCATCAACCTGCTGCAGGCGCTGGTCGAGTTGTACGCACAACGGCCCGAACTGCTGCCAAATGCGAACAGTTTCGATGCCAACAGCGCTCAAGCGCTGCACGCCGCGGTCACCTACGTCGGCGGCATGACCGACCGCTTCGCCTGCCGCCAAGGCGTAGCGCTGCTGGGCTGGCCTCTCGACCAACTCCCCCGAGGCATCGACACCCTCGCCTGACCGCGCAACCAGCCAAGTGACGCGCTTTGCAACTGTGAGTCAGGCCTGGGCGCTCAGAGCGTGCCACTTCCCTGCGCGGACCAGCGAGTGCAGATGGGCGGATGGGCCGAAAACGGCGAATGCCCGGCCTTGCGGCCGGGCATCTCTTCAGAGCTTGACGTTCAGAGCTCGACGTCCAGAATGTTGGGTTGGTCAGGCGACCGGAGTGGCTTCGACCGGGACGACGTCGACAACGCGACGGCCCTTGCGGTGACCGAACTGCACGGTTCCTTGCGTGAGAGCGAACAACGTGTCGTCGCCACCGATACCGACGTTGTTGCCGGGGTGGAACTTGGTGCCGCGCTGGCGAAGGATGATGGTGCCGGAGTTGATTGCGCTGCCGCCGAACACCTTCACACCGAGGCGCTGAGCGTTGCTATCGCGACCGTTGCGGGTTGACCCGCCGCCCTTTGTCTTTGACATGAGGCTCAGCCCTTCTTGATCGAGGTGATTTCGATGACGTGGTACTTCTGACGATGCCCGTAGCGACGACGCTGGTTGGTGCGGCGCTTGTAGGTAAAGCCGTCAATCTTCGGGCCCTTCGCCCAACCCACCACCTTGGCGGTGACGGAGGCGCCCTTGAGCTGGTCGGGGGTGGCGAGAACGGTCTCGCCATCCACCACCAGCACGGGGGTGAGGGACACTTCAGAGCCCTGCTCGGCGTCGAGCAGTTCGACGTGGACCTGCTGGCCCTCGGCGACGCGGGATTGCTTCCCGCCAGATGCGATTACTGCGTACATAGCTCTGCGATCCTAGCGGGGAACGGGGCCCGACCAACCGGGAGAGGGTGAACTTGCTGGCTCATTCGAGCGACGCCGCGTCAATGACCACGCCACGACCCTCACAGTTCGGGCATTGATCGGCAAAGTTGACGAGCAGACCTTCGCCGATGCGCTTGCGCGTCATCTCGACCAAGCCCAGCTCAGTGATGTCGAAAACCTGTGTACGGGTCTTGTCACGGGCCAGCGCCGAGCGAAACGAGTCGACAACCTTGCGGCGGTTCTCGCGAATCTCCATATCGATGAAGTCAATGACGACGATGCCGCCGATGTCGCGCAGCCGCAGCTGCTTGGCGACCTCTTCGGCCGCCTCCAGATTGTTGCGGAAGACGGTTTCCTCCAGGTTCGACGTACCAACGTTCTTGCCGGTGTTGACGTCGATGACGGTCAGCGCTTCGGTGTGCTCGATGATCAACGAACCACCACTGGGCAACCACACCTTGCGATCCAGCGCCTTGTGCAGCTGCTCGTGGATGTGGAAGCGCTCGAAGATCGGCAACCCCTCCTCCTCGGCGTCGTAACGCTCGACGCGATCGGCCAGCTCGGGATTGAACGCCTTGACGTAGTCGTGCACGTCGTCGAACAGGCGCTGGTCGTCGATGACGATGCCGCGGTACTCGGAGTTGAACTCCTCACGAATCACGCGCACTGCCAGCTCGGGTTCGCGGTACAACAGCGCCGGACCGCCAGCTTTCTTGGCCTTGGCCTCGATGATGTTCCACTGATCCAGCAGCCGGGTCATGTCGGCACGCAGCTCGTGTTCGGTGGCGTGCTCGGCCGCCGTTCGCACGATGAGGCCGTGCTCGGCTGGCTTCACACGATCAAGGATGTTGCGAAGACGCTTGCGCACGTCGTCGGGCAGGCGCTTGGAGATTCCGTACGTCTTCGAGTTGGGAATCAGTACGACGAAGCGACCGGGCAGCGACACCTCTTGCGTGAGGCGAGCACCCTTGGCACCGATCGGATTCTTCGTGACCTGGCAGACGATCAGCTGCTTGGACCTCAGCATCTGTTCGATGCGCGGCTGGTCGTGCTTTTGCACGATGTCTTCCTGGTCGTACTGCACGTCGCCGCGGTAGAGCACAGCGTTCTTCGGTGTACTGATGTCGACGAACGCTGCTTCCATGCCAGGCAGCACGTTCTGCACCTTGCCGACGTAGATGTTGCCGTGGATCTGACTGACATCGTCGGCGGGACGGCTGACGTAATGCTCGATCAGCGTGCGGCCTTCAAGCACGGCCACCTGCGTGAGAGTGGGGCGCACCTGAACGCACATCAGGTAGCGGCCGACCGGGCGACCATTGCGCTCGCGACCACGACGACGCTCGAGCACGTCTGCGTCGAGTTCGGGAAACGGTTCGTTGCGGCTATTTTGGCCGCCCCCACCACCGATGTTGCGACCCTTGCCGCCACGGCGACGCTTTTTCTTTGCGGCCTCGCTCTCGCCAGCCTGGTCGGCGCCGTCTGCGTCGGCAAATCGCTGATCAACCTGCGCGTCGCCGTTGATAGGGGACTTCTGAGCGCCGCCGCCCGCCTTGGGAGTCTTGGCGCGCTGAGCGTTCTTCGCGTTCGGCTGGGCTTTGGCCGACGCTGGCGGCGCGATCGCCGGCGCAACCGATGACGGGCGGGTGTCACCAATCTGCGGCCGACGCACCAGCGCCTTCTCTGCTGCCTCTGGCGACGGCCGACCCTCGCTCAATCGGTCTGGTAACTCGACGTCGTTCTCGATGGCAGCGGCAGGCTGTCGGCGAGGGGCCGCCTTTTTCGCAGGCGCCATGTCCTGCGATGAGTCACCCAGGTCCGAACCTTCCTCGTCGAAGTCCGCATCGTCGTCGTCGAGGTCCGCATCGTCGTCGAAGTCCGCATCGTCGTCGGTGTCGACTCCTGCCTCGCCATCCGGGCGCGGCTTCTTGCGGTTCCGACCGCCGCGTGAACCGCGCCGACGCTTCCGCGTATCACTTGTCACCGTCGGATCGTTCAGCGATTCCGTTCCGTTCGATCCGTCTGCGCTGGCAACAGCAGGCTCAGCGCCGAATGTGTCCGCCACCGGTGCAGGCTGATCGCCGCTTTCGGCGACGTGCGCCGGATCGAGCTCGTTGCTGTCCATTGGTGCAGTCCCTTCTCATGCGCAACCCGGCAGGGCGCGCGTCGCGACCAGGCGTGTGCGGGAAGTACCCGCCCACATCCCTTCGCGTTGGATCGTGTGAAGTAGTGGTGATTCGCGCGTCAGTGCGCGTCGCGACCCTGGCGTCGCGTTCGGTCTTGAGTTCGTGGTGGACCTGCAACCCCTGGTGGGACACGCCGATCTCGTGCGTTTCGGGCGATGCGAGCAGCCGGCGTACAGTCACCAGCGCCTGCCGGTGGGTTGCCACGCCGATCTCGCACCCGATGTCACGGGCTGGCTGTGTGACCCGAGCCAGGAGCGGTTTGATCCGCGCCCAGAGGGAATTCATGTTCTGGACAGCCTACCGCCACCACTCGCAGGCGACAGTCATGTCAAGTGAGTGGTCAGAACGCGCCGCACACCTATCGGTACCTCCGCATATGCACGTTCTGCACCAATCCCATGAGGGCAAAGAAGGTCACGATGCCCGAGCCGCCGTACGAGATGAACGGCAGTGGAAGGCCGGTGATGGGCATGATGCCCACCGTCATTGCGATGTTCTGAAAGATCTGCCAGAGCAGCATCGTGAACACACCGACACAAAGGTAGGTACCCAGCAGGTCGCGTGACAGATGCGCAATGCGCCAGATTCGAAGTAGCAGCAGGGAATACAGGCCAATCACGACTGCGCAGCCGATGAGACCGAACTGCTCGCCGACTGCGGAGAACGGGAAGTCGGCCCACTGCACGGGGATGTCGTTCTTGGCGTTGGTGATCGGCCCCTGCAGCCACCCTTTACCATCGACGCCGCCCGTAGCGATGGCCCGAATCGCGTTGCGGCCCTGGTAGATGACGTCCTGCAGCTCCTTATCGCGCGAGTCCTGGTCGAGAAACGCGCGAAAGCGAAGGAGCTGGTATTCGTTGACGAGACCCGCGACGACGGCCGCACCAACGGTGGCCAGCGACACGGCGGTGATCATGAACATGTACCTGGCCTTGGCACCGGCGACCAGCATGATGCCCATGGCCATCGTGATGAGCACAGAAGCTGACCCGAGGTCTGGCTGGATGATGATCAACGCGGCCGGGGCGCCCACCAGCATCAGGCCGATGATGAAGCGGTGGTATGGCAGTTCTTCGCTGCGATCGTCACCCAGGTAAGCAGCGACTGTCAGCAAAACAGTGAACTTGGCGAACTCAGCGGGCTGCAGCTTCAGCGGACCGAGGTCGAAGCTGAGGGCAGCGCCGCCGCTTACAGCGCCGACCAGGATGACCAACACGAGCAGCATGATGGTGACGCCGTAGAGAAACCGCGAGCGATCCTTCCACCAGTCGTAGTCGAAACTCATCACGATGACCATCGTGATGACCGCACCGATGAGGAAGACCTCCTGCCGGGTCACGAACAGGAACGGATCGGTGAACTTGGTGTGCGATGCGGAGTAGATGACGGCGAGACCGATGATCGACAGTGCGCTTTGCGCCAGGAGCAGCACCCAGTCGATGTTGCGTGTAGGCGCGCTGGGGCTGGACCGAATATTGCCCAGGCCCGAGTCCGGTTTGCGCTGCAGGAACGTCATGGCCACGGCGGCGAACTACCCCCTCTGTCCGTCGGCGATGCGTGCCAGACAGCCTGCATTCACCAGTGGGTTCGACGGCGCAGGCAGCGTTGAGCTGAGTTCGAGGGTGTCGCTGATGAGCACAGGCGCCATCACCGTGGGGTCGGTGACCGCCAAGAACATGCACTTCGTCACCGGACCAGCCGCCTTTGCGCCGTAGCCACTCTTCTCGAGATAGGCGACCACCGTGTAGGGCACGTCGTCGGTGAGACCGAACGCGCCGAAGGCCGAGGAGTCGTTCCACGGCAGGTTCGCCGCTCCCTGCGCCGTTCCCGTCTTACCGGCCAGCGCCATGTCGAAGGTGCCGAAGAGGGTTTCGCCAGTGGCACGGTGGTAGAAGTCGGAATCGACGCCACCACCCTTGGTCATCACTCGCGTCAGCCCCCGGATGATGGGGTCGATAGAGCCGTTGTCTTCCAGCTGATCGAGGATGACCGGCTTGTCGTACGACTTGACGATCTCGCCGCTCGCGAGGTCCGCGACACCGGCGGAGAGGTCAGGGGTGAGCGGCGCGTAGATGGCCTTGACCACCGAGGCCTGCTGGCGGAAGCCGTCGTTGGCCAACGTCGAGTAGGCAACGGCGATCTGCAGTGGCGTCGCCGCCATGAGACCCTGGCCGATCGCCACCTGCACCGAATCGCCGACCAACAAGCGACCGACTTCACCTTCGGCCAGCACGTCCTTGTCGACCAGCGCCTTCTTTGTGGCGTCGTCGGGAATGCGACCAGCCCACTCGTACGGCAACTGCACACCCGTCTTGGAACCAAAGCCAAACCGTTGCAAGTTGACCTTCAACAGGTTGGCGCCGCCTTCTGGGAGGTCTTCGCTGGCCCAGAAGAACAGCTCACCGATGCGGTAGAAGAACGAGTCGCTGGAGACTGCGAGCGCACTCACCACATCCACGGGGCCGTATCTGCACGGTGAGCCGTCGCCGCACGTCGCGTTTCTGAACACGCACTTGTAGTTGCCACCGTTGTTCTGACACGTCTCGGGGGCAGTGTATGTCGGATCCAGCGTGTAGGTGCCGCGGTCGTCGTAGATGTCAAAGGGCCGAATCAGACCGGCGTGTATCGCCGACCAGGCAACGAACGGTTTGATCGTGGAGCCAAGGTTGTAGTTGCCCTGCACCGCGCGGTTGACCAGGATGGAAAGGTCCGGGTCGATGGGCGTGACGCCGTCGGCCTGTGTGCTGGGGAACAGCTCCCTGTACTTCGTGCCGGTGATGCCGGCTTCCATCCACCGGTTGTCGAACGTCGGGTAGCTCGCCATCGCGATGACCTGCCCATTGCGATTGTCCAACATGACGACCGAACCAGCCGGTGCCTTGTGGTTCACGTACTCGGGGTAGTCCTCTTTCGTGCCGTCGGGCAGCGTCTTGAAGAAGACCCGCGACTTGAACTGTGTCAGTCGGTCGAGCGGGTTGCGCGGCGCATGGTCGCCGGTGGGCTCGAAGGGCAGATCACGGCGTGAGCGCAACTCGGTCTCCAACGCCTGCTCTGCGTACTGTTGATAGTCGAGATCGATGGACAGCTGCACGTCGAAGCCTGCAACGGGCTCCACACGTTCATCGACGAGCTCGCGCACGATGCTGCCCGACGCGTCGATCTCGTAGACCCTCTTACCCCAGCGGCCATGCAGCTCGCGCTCGAGGCTCAGCTCGACGCCGAATTGGCCAACGCGTTCGTTGCGCTTGTAGCCCTGAGCCAGGTACGTGTCGAGGCCTTCCTTGGTGATTGCGCCCATGTAGCCAACGACGTGCGAGGCCAGCGGCGCGTAGAGATATACACGCTTGTACTGCACGACCACGTCGACACCCGGGTAGTCCTCGCTGCGTTCCTTGATGAAGGCGACGGTGTCTTCGTCGACGTCTTCCTTCAGCGGCAGCGGCAAGAGGCGGTCGTACAGCTGCCCTGCCTTGCAGTTCTTGGGCAGCTGGTAGCAGGGGTCGTAGCGGCGCATCAAGTCGTCGACCGGAGTCTCCAACGGACCCGACAAGCGCTCGAACAACTCCTGACGATTCTTCAACTTCTTGACGACCGCCCAGTCGACGGTCACTGTGAGAATTCGCTTGTTGTCCGCAAGAACTCGGCCCTCCGCATCAAAGATGCGACCTCGCTCGGGCGGTATGTAGACAACCGCCGTCTTCGAGGCGGTCACTTTCGCCTGGTAAGCCTCGCTTTGGACGCCCTGCAGGAACCACAGCCGGGCACCAAGGAGCCCAATGAGGATGAGCGACACGGTGGCAAGGACGCCAAGTCGGGCGGAGCGCTTGTCAACGGCCATTGCGACAGTCTTGTCCGAATGGCGCTGAAAGTGTCCGCGTGCGGCCGTTTGGGGACATTGCGATGGTCACACTCACTCGGTCATCGCCTTCCACTTCTTGCGTTTTACACCCATCATCCATCGACCCACCGACATGAGTATCGGGCACAACAGCCCGGCCGCAACTGCCACGATAGGGACCGTCACCAGCAGGTCGGTGTTGATCCAGCCGCTCTCCCCTGTCAGGGTCTTCACGACGGGAATCGAGGTCTCCCCCACCGCCGCACCCATTGTGGCGAACAACGCCGCCAACCACCACTGCGGGTCGGTGGTGAAGCGATGGAGGTAGCCGGCGGTCATGCCACCCATGCCGTACGCCAATGCGAGCACACCGAGCGGCGTGTCACCGCCGGCGTCGGACAGCGTGCCCAAAACGAACCCGGCGATGGCGCCGCGATCCATACCGCCGCCGGCACCGGCCGCAACGACCAAGGCCAACACCAACTGAATCTGCACGTCGTGGATGGGGTGGTTGGCGAAGATGACCCGCTGCAATGAGAGCGCTACCAGCCCGACTGGTAGAAGACGAACCAGCGGCGCGACGACGAACCCCCGCACCGGTCAGGGACCGACCGTTTCGGACACGTAGAGGACGACGGCCACAAAATTGAGCTGCCGCAGGCTTGCATTGGGGGTGACCTCGACCAGTGCGCTGCTGTCGCCTGACTGGGCAACGATGCGGGTGATGACGCCGATGGGAATGCCCTGCGGCGCCAGACCCTTCGTACCGCCAGCGGTATCGACGATGGCGCCGACCTTCACATTGGCCAGCGACGAGCTGCTGTCGACGAAGCGCAGCAACAACGGCTTGTTGCCTCCCTGACCCTCCAGAAGGCCGGTTTCGCGGATGACCTCCAACAACGTCGTCGTCGTAGCAGGAGGCGTAGCCGTGGTCGGCGCGGCGATGTCCCCAGGCGACGTGGTCGCAGTGACCGCGACTGTGGTGGTGGTGGTCGTCGTCGATGTGCTGCTGGTGGTGGCAGCACCCCCGACTGGAATGTCGGGCAGCGGCCCTTCGATGCCTTTGTCATCTTCCGACGACAACACCTGCGCCGGCACCGAGTATTCAGGGTCGGTGATCAGCTTGACGAGACTGTGCGTCGGGTAGACGCGTGTGATGCGGCCGACGAGGCCGGCACCGTTGGTCACGGGCATGCCGACCCGAATGCCATCGACCGAGCCGACGTTGATCTCGACAGTGTTCTGAAAGTTGCCCGGTGAGTCGCCGATGACCTGCGCAGCTACCGTCGGGTAGTTGAACTTGGACGCCAGCTGCTGCACCTTCAGTAGCAGCCGGTACTCGAGGATCGCGGAACGTGCCTCCACGTCGTTGCCCTTTTGATGTTCGAGTTGGTCGCGCAGGGCCTGGTTCTCTCGCTCCACATCGTCGTAGTTGATGATGCCGTACCAGGTGCGTTCCAGCGGCAACGTGATCGCACGGGTGGCAGTGTCGATGGGTTGCAGAATGGTGGCAAGCACACCGCGAGCCCTATCGATGACAGGGTTGCCGTTGTGGTCGAGAGTGATGAAGAGCAGGCACGTGAGCACGACTAGGGCGACCACACGACGGCGACTCAAGGCGGAAAACATGTGATGAGCTCCGAGCGACTAGTCGTCGCCACCGAGCGACATCAGCCCCCGCATCGCATCAATGTTCTCGAGCGCCCGACCAGAGCCGATGACGACGCTGAACAGCGGACTGTGGGCGATGTTGATTGGCATGCCGGTCTCGTGCGAGAGGCGCCGGTCGAGGCCCGCGAGAAGAGCTCCACCACCAGTGATCATGATCCCTTGCTCCATGATGTCGGCGGCGAGTTCGGGTGGAGTGCGGTCGAGCGTGGTCTTCACGGCGTCAACGATGGCAGAAACCGGCTCTGCAAGGGCTTCGCGCACCTGTTCGGTAGTCATCGGGATGGTGCGCGGCAGGCCACTGATGAGGTCGCGACCGCGTATGTCTGCGGTCAGTTCCTCATCGAGCGGCCAGGCGGAACCCATGTGGATCTTGATTTCCTCGGCCGTGCGGTCGCCGATGGCGAGAGAAAACTCCTTCTTCACCCATTGCATCACCGCGTCGTCAAGTTCGTCGCCGGCAACGCGAACCGACTGCGCGGTGACGATGCCGCCGAGAGAGATGACGGCGACTTCGGTGGTACCGCCGCCGATGTCGACGATCATGTTGCCGCTGGGCTCGTGCACCGGCATATCGGCGCCAATAGCCGCGGCCATGGGCTCTTCGATGATGTGAACCGGCTTGCGGGCACCGGCGTATTCGGCTGCGTCTTGCACCGCGCGCTGCTCGACACCGGTGATACCCGAGGGCACACAGATGATCATGCGCGGCTTGCTCCAGCGACTGGCGTGCACCTTCTGAATGAAGAAGCGCAGCATCTTTTCGCACACCTCGAAGTCGGCGATGACGCCGTCTTTCAGTGGACGGATGGTCTTGATGCGGCCGGGGGTACGGCCCATCATGCGCTTGGCTTCGATGCCGACAGCGACGGGCCGGCCGTCGGTGATGTCGATCGCGACGACGGATGGTTCGTTGAGCACCACACCCTGCCCGCGGGCATAGATGAGTGTGTTTGCAGTGCCCAAGTCGATGGCGAGATCACGACCGAGCGCGAGCGGGTTGCTTCTCGCCATCACCATCCTCCTTCACTTTCGCGGAACGTACGAC
>Ga0105046_10018417_pt1 | contig 10628 bp, 8 predicted proteins | sample MAT03_FD_78385 | JGI IMG/M metagenome (GOLD analysis project Ga0105046, IMG submission 78385) | Freshwater microbial communities from Lake Fryxell liftoff mats and glacier meltwater in Antarctica - MAT-03 (megahit assembly) | ecosystem: Environmental > Aquatic > Freshwater > Ice > Liftoff...
AACGGCGTTCTGGCGTCATCAATCAAAACCGAATCTACCTCATCGACAATCGCATAATTGTGTTTGCGTTGAACTAAATCTTCAGGCGAATGCGCCATATTATCTCTTAGGTAATCGAACCCAAATTCATTGTTGGTTCCGTAAGTTATATCGGCTTCATAAGCTTTTCTTCGTTCAGCTGTATTGGGTGAATGGTTATCGATACAATCGACAGTCAGACCATGAAATTCAAACAATGGTGCTTTCCACGTGCTATCCCGTTTGGCCAAATAATCATTAACAGTCACTAAATGAACAGGCTTTCCAGACAAAGCGTTGAGATATAAAGGAAGAATCGCTGTTAAAGTTTTTCCTTCTCCGGTGTGCATCTCGGCAATTGCCCCATAATGCATGGCAATTGCCCCAATGATTTGAACATCATATGGAACCATGTCCCATTTTTGATCATAGCCTGATACATGAATGTCTGTCCCTGTCAAACGACGACAAACGTTTTTAATCATGCCATACGCTTCAGGCAGTAAATGGTCTAACGTTTCACCTTTTTGATATCGGGCACGAAATTCATCTGTTTTAGCACGCATCTCAGCATCTGTTAATGAGGAAAATTGCTGATCCCATTGATTCACTTCAGCCACAATTTTACGATATTTACTTAATAAACGATCGTGTGCACTACCAAATATTTTTTTTAAAAATCCGAACATAGCTTGTACTCAGGGGTTGAATGAGTGTCATAAATATTAATCTACAATGATAAAGTAATAAGTCATTTCTTTCAAAAGATTTAAGTGTTAAATGGAATACGTCTATTATCTCTTATTATTTACGTCTGCGCACAGCATATCCATAAGGAGTGGGCCAACTTGGTTCTTGATTAAGGAATTGTTCCGCTTTTAAAGCCCAGTACGGCTCTCTTAGAAATTCGCGGGCTAAAAAGACCAAATCTGCCTCACCAGAAGTAATAATATCATTGGCTTGATGAGGCTCTGTAATTAATCCGACTGCTCCTGTCATGATTTTTGTGTGTTTGCGAATTTCTGCTGCAAATACGACTTGATAATTGGGTTCGACAGGAATTTTTGCATGAGGAACTAATCCACCTGTCGAAGTGTCAATAAGGTCTACACCTAAAGTGTATAAAATTTTAGCAAGTGCAATCGATTGCTCTAAATCCCATCCCCCTTCTACCCAGTCTGTCGCTGAAATACGGACAAAAAGTGGCATTTTTTCTGGAATTAGGGAGCGAATTTGTTTAACAATTTGACATAAGAGACGGATGCGATTTTCTAAACTGCCTCCATATTCATCGGTGCGCTTATTACTAAGAGGAGATAGAAATTCATCTAATAAATAGCCATGCGCTGCATGAATCTCAATAATTTTAAATCCTGCCTGTAAAGCTCGTTTGGTGGCATCTTCAAATGCCTGAATGACACCTTCAATCCCTTTTTTATCAAGCGCCTGCGGTAATCCGTAGTTGTCTGCAAAAGCAATAGCGCTAGGTGCAATAGTTGTCCATCCCCCTTCTGAAGGTTTTAACCCTCCTCCTCCTTGCCACGGAACAGTACAACTTCCTTTACGGCCAGAATGGGCTAATTGAATCCCGGGAACGGCTCCCATCCGATCAATAAAACTAGCAATACGAGCTAAAGGTTCAATATGTTTATCCCCCCAAATGCCAAGATCAGCAGGAGAAATACGTCCTTGCGCAGTCACAGCAGCGGCTTCAGTAAAGACCAAGCTCGCTCCTCCTACAGCACGGCTCCCTAAATGAACAAGATGCCAATCATCAGCCAGTCCATCTGTAGAAAAATATTGACACATGGGTGAAACCACGATTCTATTCTTAAGTTTGATGCCTCTGATTGTTAAGGGACTTAATAGGTCAGAATCTGGAAAGCAGCGATCATGATCCATATCGGTTAAACAACCCATCGATGACAAATTTGTCTTTTCATTTTTATTTGAACTCATTTCAATCCTCAAGATTTTTTATATTTGTATTTGTATCGTATAATTAACTGGGCGTCTAATCACAACCCTTTCTTGCTAAAAAGACATTAAAAAGGATAAAATTGAGACTTAATTTAATTCTAACATAGGAGAGCATCTATGAGATCCTCTAATCCTGCTTTAATGTCTGATCCATTTATTCAAAACCGTGCTCGCACTGGCTCACAGGTCATGAGTATTAACGGAACAATTCATAAAACAGCTATTTTGCTTGCTTTAGTTTTGCTGCCAGCTGCTTTTGTGTGGCGTCAATTTTATTTATCTGGAGCCAATCATGCTTCTGTCCAAACATGGATGATTGGAGGCCTAATTGCTGGAATCGTTTTTGCCTTTGCCACCATTTTTAAAATGACATGGGCACCTGTCACAGCACCTCTCTATGCTGTAGCGGAAGGTTTATTTTTAGGAGGTATTTCAGCAATGTTTGAACAGGCCTATCCTGGAATAGTGATGCAAGCAATTAGCCTAACAATTGCGACTTTATTTGCGATGATTATTGTTTATCAAACAGGTTTAATCCGTGTGACTGAACGATTTAAATGGGGGATTATGGCAGCGACTGGAGGCATAGCTCTCGTTTACATCGTGTCAATGGTTTTAAGTTATTTTTTTAACATTCAACTCTCTTTTATTTACGGCAATAGCTTATTCAGTATTTTTTTTAGTTTATTTTTTGTAGGCATTGCAGCCCTTAATTTTATTCTAGATTTTGATATGATTGAGCAAGGGTCACGTGTGGGTGCGCCAAAATATATGGAGTGGTATGGAGCCTTCGCATTAATGGTGACATTAATTTGGCTATATATCGAAATCCTTCGTTTGTTAGCTAAGATTAATAGTCGTCGCTCTTAATATTCTCTTAGGGCTAAGTTTTAAACATTTTAAGACTTAGTCTTGTATTCTTTCTTTATTAATTTTTTAAAGATCAGATATTTAATTTATTAAAATCGTGTAAAAACCATTATATTTTTTGAATGATTAATAAATTAGTGATATTATAATATTATAGTTCATATATATTTAGGTCAAATGATGCATACAGTAACAGATGTAACACGTGTAGTTTCAAGTGAGCCGCTAGCTAAATCATCTAATAAAGCAAAATCTGCAAGATTTTCATGTGTATCTTTTATAGGAAGTGCTATTTCTAAACTTTGTTCAATAGCTAAAAAAATTAGTTTATTATGTATTTCTTGTTTTACTCATTTATTTAAAAATAAAACAAGCTCAAAAGTATCATCCTCTCTTAATAATCATAGTGTTAAAAACTTTCATTCTTCGAGTATACCTGGGTCAAAACAATCTAATCTTGAAGAGGGTAAGACAGATTCACTATTTCAGGAAAATCTTTTAAAAGTCTCCCAACAAGATTTGCAAAATTTATCGGTATCACCAAAATCACCAAATATTTCTAATCAGCCACATGAAGTTCATGTTGAAAAGAATGTTCATCAATTTGAAAGTCAATCTAAAAAAGAAGAAGTCCAACAAGAGACGTTGAAAGAAAACAACTTAGCTTCAGAGCCTCTTGACACAACTATTGATGTATTGAAAAAGCAAGCGGCTATTCATAATGCTAAACTTTTTGAATCTGTGAAGGATTCAGCTGAAAAACTTGAGACTTTAGAATCAAAAAAAATTTTTTGGGATTTGTTTTTAAAAAATAAAGTCATAGAGTCTAGAGATGATATGCCAAAAGCCATTGAATGTCACAAGGGAGAGTTTTGTATTTGGTTGAGTAAAAGATACCCAGGTTATTTAGCTGTTGCCTTTTCTTTTGGGGAGAAGAAAAATCAATATGACTCTTATATAGTCGAAGATATTGTACCAAAAATTTTAGCCTTTTTGAAAGATCCGACAAATTCAATCCATCAATTTAATTCTTTTATCTCTTCAAGCGAGTTAATTAATCAAGCAGGCAGTGCATTGAATTGTTTATGGGCGAAAGATAAGCTTGTCTACTCAAAACAAGAAGTTGAAAAAGCTCTTAAAGACGCGCCTGATTATGATTTTCGTATTTGGCAAAGTTCCACAAAAAAAGACGTGATTTCTTATGCGATTAAACTTCCTTCTGGTTTAATCGATATACGACGTATAGCAGATCCTAGTAAAGGAATTGTTCCAAATATTATGAGTGGAGCTTTAATTGCAACTTATGATCAACATCTCTTAGATTTGAAGCAAAAACAAGTGTCACAACAAAAATCACAACAAAAATATGATCAACAAATTATTTTAGATTTAGGTTCTGGTAATACAGCTAAAGGTTTAATAGGTAAAGCTAAAAAACAAGAATTACCTAGTGATAGAATTAATTTAACTGAATATGCCGCTTCAAGCAGTTTAGAAGATACAGTTAAATTCCCTAAAACTATCACAAAAAAATCTCGTATTTATATTGTTGGGCATTGTGATGAAGGATGCAATTATATTTCATCTGATGAAAATGTAACAATCACAGCGAAAGATTTTGCTAAAATGATTGCACACAACGCTCCTGATTTAGTGAATGCAACTAGCAAAGAGGTATTGACAATTAGTGTTATTGCATGTTTTGGAGGTTCTGAAAAACTAGCATCCTCTAAATCATTTTCTGCCGAACTTTATAAAGAACTTACAAACCTGCATATTCCTTGTAAAGTCTTAGGTAGAACAGATGTTGTTAGCCGCTGGGATGGACGTGAAAACGGTTACTTTAAAAAAGTCGGGGGTAAATATCAAATCACTGGTAACAAGTTAGTATTTGATTCAGAGAGTCCAAATGGCAGATCACTTTTATACCCAAACACTGATTTGAAAAATATTAAAATACAAGCGGGTAATTTGAAATTTCTCGGTGATAATACTCTTATTCAAAATAGCTGTTTAAATATTAAATTTATGTCTAAAGATGATGTAGAAGACTACTTAAAAAAAGTAAATAAACAATCCTTTGTTTCAAATTGGTTAATTAGACAAGATGAAAAAACTGGTAACATGACTTTGAGCATCTTGAATAACAATACAAATAAAGTAGATCATTATCCGGATCTGTTGAAAAAAAATTCTAAGATAGAAGACTTATTTACTCAGTCTGTTTATGCTAAAATTTGGAAGAAATATTATCCAAAAAAATCATCTCACATAAAAGATTTAATGTCGCGCAATGCTTTATTTTTTGAAGCTGAAAAATTGGACGTTACAACATTTCGTCAAGATAAATACACCGTGTCATAATTTTTAAAAATGACGCCGAACGGTCAAATAGTCGTAAAAATCAGCTTCATTGGTGATCAAAATACTGTGATACTGTGTAAAAATAGGCTCCAAAGCATTCATCACTTCTTGATCACCCACTCCAGGAATGCAAATTGCATCTAATTGAGAAATCAATTTTTGTTGTTCAAGAAGCTGAAGCCCGGTTAAATAATCTTGTGTACTATACCCTTCCTCAGGAACTCGAAAAAAAATCAATTGTCTTTTAAATAAAAGGGCTTGTACTGCATAAAAAAGCCCTTTACTTAGTGGAGGAGGATTGCCAAAATAGTGGTCTAACTCTTCTAAACTTTGACAAAGGTAAGCGGTGCGAAATTGTCCTTTTTCCGCTTCACCAAAAAGCGCAATTGTGTAAATCATAGTTTATAAAATATTTATTTTTAAATGATGAAAACGATTACTATCATAATAGCTAGCAACAGAACCCAAACCCGCCTCAATTGCTAACAAACGGTTATATTTAGCTACCCGGTCTGATCGAGAAAGCGATCCTGTTTTAATCTGTCCCGCATTTGTCGCCACACAAATATCAGCAATCATACTATCTTCTGTCTCACCTGAACGATGAGAAATAATAGTCGCATATTGATGCGTCTGCGCTAAACGAATCGTTTCTAATGTTTCAGTCAATGTTCCAATTTGATTCAATTTAATCAAAATGGCATTTCCTACTGACAGCTCAAACCCTTTATTCAAAAACTTGGGATTTGTTACAAAAATATCATCTCCAACTAATTGAATTTTATTACCTAGTCTTTGCGTTAATAACTGCCATCCTTCCCAATCCCATTCTGCTAATCCATCTTCAATCGAATCAATCGGATAATTGCGACATAGCTCTTCTAAATAAGAAACTTGCTCATCCGCTGTTCGCTCTTGATACTCTTGGCCACGCAATTTATTCTTTTTGTCAAAATAACGTCGGTTCCCTTTATCATAAAATTCAGAAGCTGCACAATCTAAAGCTAAAGAGACTTGACTCCCTGGACGATAACCTGCTTTTTCAATCGCCATCAGGATCAAATCAAGGGCCTCTTGCGCTGAATTGAGATGAGGGGCAAATCCCCCTTCATCACCTATGGATGTGATATGGCTAGATTTTTTTAAAATAGCTTTCAAAGTATGAAAAATTTCTGCTCCCCAACGGAGCCCTTCACGAAACGTAGACGCTCCAAAAGGACGAATCATAAATTCTTGAAAATCAAGTGTATTATCTGCATGTGCCCCTCCATTGATGATATTCATCATCGGACAAGGAAGCAAATGGGCATGTGTCCCCCCAATATAGCGATAGAGGGGTAATTTAGCCGTTAATGCCCCTGCACGCGCAAGAGCTAACGAGACGGCCAAAATAGCATTTGCTCCAAACTTTTCTTTATTAGGTGTTCCATCAGCTTCGATCATCATGCGATCTAAGGTTTCTTGGTCACAGACATGCTCCCCAATTAACAATTGAGCAAGCGGTCCATTGACGTTGGCAACTGCACGGAGTACCCCTTTTCCTCCGTAATAGCTTGGATCCCCATCACGAAGTTCCAACGCTTCATGTTCACCAGTAGAAGCTCCTGATGGAACAGAGGCTTTCACCATGATATTTTGATCTGTAGTAAGTTCTACTTCAACAGTGGGATTGCCTCGAGAATCTAAAATTTCTCTTCCTTTAATAGATCTAACGTATGACATATTTTCCTCGTTGTCTTACTTTTAAGATAAGGATCACACTTTTTAAGTACAAATCTTTTTGTCACTACCGACGCAGATGGCTTTGAGATGCACTTTGCATCAGCGCTTGATAAGAATCAAAACGAATAGGAGATAATTCACCAGCTTTTAATGCCTCAATGACAGCACACTGTTCCTCATGCGAATGAGTACAATCTAAAAATTTACAAGCCAATCCAATCGTGTGAATTTCTGGAAAATAACTCTCAATTTCATCCCGACTCAAATCCCAAATCCCGAAACTTTTAATTCCGGGTGTGTCAATGCACCACCCTCCAAAACTTAATGGAATCAATTGTGTCGTCGTCGTCGTGTGAGAACCTTTTTTCGTCCGTTCGACTGTATCCCCTACACGCAAATCTAATCCTGTTACAGTATTGATTAAAGAAGATTTGCCTACACCTGACTGACCTGAAAAAACGGAGGCTTGATCTTTCATGACTTGTTTGAGTTCTTCCATTCCTTGACCTGTCGTCGCACTGATTGAAATCAACGGAATTTCGGCTTTGGCATAAGCTCCGATTAGTTCTTCATAAATTTCTTTTTCTTGTTCCAACACAATAGATTCAGCCACTGTCGGATCATTCAGTAAATCCACTTTGTTAATGACAATAATGGGACGCATGCCTCCTTTTTGTGTGGCAATGATGTAGCGATCAATGATGGGAGGTTTTAAAGGGGGATTCACCACTGAAGCCGTGATAATGACTTGATCAATATTAGCAGCAATGAGTTGTTCTTTGCGCCTTGATAAATTGTCCGCCCGAGAAAGCACTGTTCGTCTCGGTTTGACATGCACAATAATGCCTTCTCCTTCCACAATTTTTTCAAATAATACAAAGTCACCAACAGTGACTAAATTTTTGGCTTGAGTTTTGTCTTTTTTTAATAATCCTTTGACAATACAACTGATCAATTTTCCTTGATAATCGACAATAATTCCCTGTGGAACAATGGACAACACACGTCCTTCTAACAATTCCTGTTTACTACGCTTTAATTCGTGGTCTTTATCTAAACTTTTTAAATATTTTTCGCGATCTGTTTTTTTGTATTTAGAACGATCCTTATTAATGGCGATTCGACGTTGTTTTTTTCCCTCTTTACGATCATCAAAATATTCTTCTTGCCAGTCCTGATTCATGGGTCAACCCTCCTTTCCTAAAAGATAAAGTAAAATGCTTCCAGCCACCGCAACGTTTAAAGATTCCATTTGATTTGACATCGGAATCGTCAAAGATTGGCAAAATTCTTTGATTGTTATCGAAGCCCCATGCGCTTCATTCCCTAAAACAAGCAATTGTTTAGAATTTAAATGGACTGCATTCACTGCTTGACCTTTAATATCGGCCACCCATGGCTGTAGGTGTTGATCTTGACATAATATTTTTAATTCTTTGGCAGAGCCTTCTCTTAATTTTAACTTAAAATGAGCTCCGCGTGCAGCTCTTAAAACTTTTTCATTAAAAGGATCACATCCACCCGGTAAAAAATAAGCCCCTTCCCACCCTAATGCGAGGGCCGTGCGTAATAATGTTCCTAAATTACCTGGATCACTGATTCCATCAAAGGCCACAATCTTAGAACACTCTTTTAATTCAACAAAAGTCGGCATGATTACTTCTGCAATGACTCCTTCTGGTGAAGACATTCCCGAGACTTTTTGAATAATCGCTTCCGTGACTTCCTCGCCGTTTTTGACTTGTTGAGCTAAATCAGTATAATGGCTTGTATAAAGAAGTTGGGTGATATAAGGAAGCAATTCTTGAATCGGTTTTAATCCTTCAATCACAACCCGTTGATGAGTTTGACGATAATCTTTATCCAGTCGCAATTTAACAAAATGTTTGACAATCGGATGTTGTAAACTCGTGATCATAAGGATCCTGTTTGACGGAGCTGATTTAAGATAGATGCGGGATCATGCCAATCATGAGTAATCGCTAATTGCTCAGCTTCTTTCAGTAAAGCACCCATTTTTAATCCCTGTTGGATTCCATGCTCTTGTAAAATTTGAGCCGAAATCAAAGGTTTTGCTGTTTTAATTCTTTGAATGTGTGGATTTAATTGTTGAAGGCGTTGAGAAAAACGGGCATGAACGATTTCTCGATCGTGCGGATCTAATCGTGCTTCTAAAATTTGTAAACACTTGTCACTATTGGGATGAGCCAAGAGATGTGTCCACCTTTGTAAATCGACCTGTTGATGAAATTGTTCTTGGTGAAAAAGCTGTGTAAACGCATCCATTAATTCTAGCCACTTAATTTCTTTGTTAGAAGCCGTTAAACGTTTAGCAATTTCAATTTTTTGTGAAAGAGGAAGAGTAGGAAAAAGTTCCATAATATAAAGAATAGTGGGACACTGGGAAGGAAAATAGTGATAAGCAGACACCAAGTGGCGCAAGTCTTTAATTCCCATTTTATTTAATTCTGGAAAAATCTCATCTAATAGTGTTGTGCGATGCATTTCAACAAGGGCTTGATCAAAACGAGGATAACTAGCCATTTTAGTAAATTCTTGCCAGACACGTTCTTTTGCAATAGAAGGAAATAATTGTTGCGCATGTTCACGAATCGCTTCTAAAGTCAAAGGATCAATGGCAAAACTAAAACGGGCAGAAAAGCGGAATGCACGAAGCATTCGTAACCGATCTTCTGAAAAACGTTCATAAGGATCTCCAATTGCCCGAATCACCTGATGACGAATATCTTGTTGTCCCTGAACATAATCATGGATAGCTTCTGTGATTGGATCGTAAAACATGCCATTAATTGTAAAATCGCGCCTTTTTGCATCTTCTTGAGGAGTGGATAATTCAATCCCAATCGGATGACGTCCATCAATCGAATGCAAGTCTTTGCGAAACGTAGCCACTTCAAATTGATGTCCTCCATAAACTACAATCACCACTCCAAACGCTAATCCCACTAAAATTGTTTGCGGGAAAAGACCCATGATTTCTGCTGGAGAGGCACTTGTTGCAATATCAATATCTTCTGAAGGATGTTTCATGACATAATCTCTCACCCATCCTCCGGCAAAATAGGCTAAATGACCCGCTTGCTGCAGTTGGTAGACGATTGAACGGGCTTGTTGAAAAGTTGTTGTCATTATTTAATTTTTTAAAAAGATAATCTGTTTTATGTATTAATTCGAGTAAAATCTATTTTCTATAATTAAGGCTTATACAAATCTCATTATTGGATGTTTTAATTATCGAATAAGATAGTCATCCAAAAAACTGGTTTTAAAATCATCAATCGTCCTCGAGGTCAATGGCTTATCCAAAATTTTATTAAATGACTTTGATTGAATTTTCCTGAGTTGTCAAATCTTTTCACACTAGATGATCTTTTGATTGAGAATGCCTCTAAAAGATCATTGATTAGTGAAGATAAAAAAGTAATCGAAAAATTACAAAATATCCAACATCTTAGCAAAAAAAGACAAGACATCACTATTGCATATCATTGATGCCTTGGCCTTTAAAAATAAATTGAAATCTTTTATCATGAACCTATCCCACTACTGTAAATTTTATTCGAGATTGTGTAAGATCTTCTCTTTTCAAGGAGAGAGATCATGACCAAAGGAAGATTTAATGGATTGTCCGACTTACAATGGCAAGTCATTGA
>Ga0105046_10018419_pt1 | contig 10628 bp, 10 predicted proteins | sample MAT03_FD_78385 | JGI IMG/M metagenome (GOLD analysis project Ga0105046, IMG submission 78385) | Freshwater microbial communities from Lake Fryxell liftoff mats and glacier meltwater in Antarctica - MAT-03 (megahit assembly) | ecosystem: Environmental > Aquatic > Freshwater > Ice > Liftoff...
CTCGCGAGAAATTACCCGGGTATGCTCACGGAGAGTGACCCACCGGCCCAACGGGGCCGGGGATGATAATGCCTTGCCCATCTGCGGCTTACGGGCCAAGGCGAGGTGCCGGGGGTGGGCAACTCTATCGGAGCATAAGTGGTCAAGTTTTGGTGAGCGCCGAGGTGCGACGCGGCGGCGGTATCAAAGCAGGGGGATAATTGTCCACGCCGGTGGCGGGCAAGTCGTTGATTAAGTGGGCGGCAACAGAATCATCCGCGCGGCGCGGTCGCGCGCCACAAGGCAGAGTACGGCGCTAGAACGGACGAAAAAAGGAGCGCCTTAGTGGTCAACTCTTGGTAAACAGGGGTGGGTCATTCTTGGCGAGTGCCGAAGGCGATGGATCACCTTTTTGACGACTTCCAGGAAATCTACCGTAATTTGAACCTAAATCCGGCAGTTGAAGCGTTCGGATCTGGTCAAAGTTTCTGAAAGCGCGGCGGTTAGGGGTCGCCGCGTCCTCCCCCGCCAGTTTCTGCGGAGCAGTTGGGTTTAGGGAATGGAATCGATAGTTTGCGACGGCCAGGCCCACTGAACTGCCGGATTTAGGTTGAAAGCAGGGCTATCGCTTTTCGAGCATGGCGAAGTCGAATCAGCCGCTTGGTTCTGGCTTTTCTGGTTCCCTTCGCACTGGAGCCGCCACGCCGCCAGCGCGATCTTCGCCCTGGAAGCCCACGAATCCTAAGCCCTAAAACGCCCGCACATGGAGCGAATACGGCGAGACCGAAACACCTTCCACCGTCACTACCATCGGCTGGGTCCCCTGGGGAACCACCGTCTGAATCGTGAACTGCAATTGCAGGAATCCACCGGCGCTAGGGCTAATCGTCAGCAATCGGTGTTCAATTCCGCCAATCGTCAGCGATACTTTTGGTTGCTGCGGCAAGCTCTCCGGCAATCCGGCCACAAGCAGATTCATCAATTCTCCGTATCGGGCCGGACGGTCGGACGTAATCGGGGTACCGAAGCCCGCCGTAACCGACACAATCATTGCCTGTGGCTGCGTCACGGTAACTGCAAGCGGCAGCGCCGCATCCCCTCCGGATTGAAATCGCAGCACCGCGACTCCGTTCGCCAGTGAACGCGGAACCGCGAACGTGACGTTAGAACCATTCACGCCCACCACCTGTACCGGCTGGTCGTTCACCGTCAGTTGCAGTGGCGTCAATCCCGATATCGTTAAGCCGTTCACATTTACCGTCGCCGTTGTCCCCGCAATCAATGCTGCCCCCGAAACGTTGAGCCATCCCGTTCTTGCGGAACTAATCTGCAACGCCCCCGGCTGTGTCGACAGCCGCAACCCGTTTAGAATCGTGAAGCTATAGCTGTTACCAGCCACTCCCGGAGCCACCCACACATTCGCCAACGCCCGGTTCGGGCTCGGAAACCACACTCGCCGTACTTCAATATCCGGTGAACCGAATCCAATCGACGTCGATCCCTCGGCGAAGTTCGATCCCGTGATTTCAATCATCGATTCCGTCCCCGCTGGTAATGTCGAAGCCGATAAAGTCACTCCGTTCGCTGATGCCAACTCCGCTCCGCCGGTCGCTAAATTTGCCGCCGGCTGCATAAACAAGCTGCTCTGGCCGTCGGATCCGAAGGCCACCACATGCAGTGTCGCCCCCGGCGTTGCCACCGGCGCTGTAACCATCAACCGGCCGGATTCTTCATCGAAGGACCGCACTGTACCCAAAACTCCGTCAAACGCCACCCGCGTCGATGGCGTGAAGCCGTTTCCCGTCACCACCACCTCTGTCGCGTCCACCCGCGCAACATTGGTAATCTGCGGCGCCTGCCGTTCCACCACTCGCAGCCCGTAGGGCAACACATACAGGTCGTTGTTTCGCGAAAAAATCAAGTGGATCGGACCTTCGCCCGCAAACTGTCCGAACTGAAAGTCGGTTTGAATAAAGGAGTCCGGCGCCGATGCATACGGCCTGATTCCGTTCGGCGGCACCGAAACAGCACCGCTGATCGCGGAGATCTGCAGTCCGCTCTGCATTACTCCGCTCCCGCCCATCACCACGAGATTGCGCGCGCCACTTGTGTACAGATGGGCCGGCTTCACCGCCACCTGTCCGGGGTAACTGTACGTCTGCACGGAATGGATAGCTGTCGGCGCGTTTCGCCTCGTAACCGAAAAGTTAATCGACCCAACCGTCTGGTTGGCGTCGACCCGGATTGCCGCGAACGGCACCCGGCTTGCCGGATAAAATACCGTGTCAAACTGCTGTCCGCCCGGCATCACCCGGCCTGCCCCGTCAACCGGTAGAATCACATTGCCCGGCGTCACCTCACCTTGCAGCGTCGGCGGTAACGGATGCGCGTACAAGAAATACTGTCCCGGAAGCAACCCTTCAATACGGTAGGTGCCATCCGGATGCGTCAAGGTCCCAATCACGGCTCCGCCCGGCGACACCGCCACCACGCTCGCCAGTCCCATGCCTTCATCCCGGCCCGCAGTCACCCGGCCCGACACCGAACCCAGTCCCTCCCGGAAATTGCGCGTCGGGTACAACAGCGACAGACCCACCACATCATCCGGAAAAATCGGCCGGATTTTCGTCGTCGCTCGCGTAATCTCGGTCGCCATCGCCCCGGACACAAACGAATGTTGCAGCCCCAACGCATGCCCAAATTCGTGTACCGCGGTCAGGAAGTACCGTTCCGTCCACGACGGCCGACTGGCAATATCGGTCGCCAAAACAACTACCGAACGCTGTATCGGAACGAACGCACCTGACGAACCGCTAACAATGTCATTCCGTACAGTCCGCCCGCTATATCCGTTCAAGCCGGGCGGCAACTCTTCGAAGACGACATCGATGGACGGCGTCTGCGCATTCTGGTTCGCCCCCTTCGGCGTCACACCCCCGAACTGCAGGCGCAGTTCCGACGTCTCAATTTCGCTCCAAACCTTCGCCGCTCCGCGAATCTGGCTCACCACCGCCGCGAACCCATCCGTTGCCGCGTAGTTCGATGGTCCGCTTTCAGCTATTTGGTATGTGACGGTGTTGTTCGGCAGCGCCGACAAGTCGAATTTTTCGGGAATCGAACTGTATGCCGATGAACCCAGCGCGTAACGGACGAAGTGGTAGTAGCCGAAGGAGGCTGAACTCACCAACATGGCGATTCCCGCCATTCGCGCTAACAACCGCGTCACTTCGTTACTCCCTGTCTCACCCGCGACGAAAACTCCGTAGCGGTCAGTCTCATTCCGCCGTCGGTCGCCGTCCGGCCAGTCCGCCCGTCGATCAGACCTTCGTGAATCGCTTCCCGGCTGAAAACGGTCTGCCCGGAAGCGTCCTTCGATACCTGAAACACGCCCTGCGAGAGTCCGATAATGTGCGTCAGCCCGGACTTCGACGTCCAAAGGAATAGCACCAGTTCGGAGCCCGCCGGAAATGTCGGTACTCCGGAAATGGTCTGTTGGTTCCGGCCAATCGTCCCGCCCGGTAATACGACGTCGATGATTCGCGCCGTTGGCCCCTTGTACTGCTCGGAAACCTGCACCGTGTAATGCGAATAGAAGATTGCCCCGTGCTGCCGGACGTTCGAGAGGGCTATCCGGCCCCGCACGATCTGTGTCGACTTCGCCACCATCTCGTCGAAACTCAGCTTCTCTAACGTCGTTCCCGTCAGGGTCGTCGCCAGGGCCGCCAGTATTGTCAAAACGTACTTCATGACGTTTTTATCGGATGCACGCGGGCTGCCAAGCGGTGCCGTATTGTTTTCTTCACCTTAGATGCCGTCGGCCGGAATGTGCCGTGTTGCTCTGACACACACCGTGAGACACCTTTGGACCGCAACAAATTTGAACCGGCATGTTTCCGTTCATTGCACCACGAATAGCGGGATCTTCACCCCGTGGCGAACATGTTCAATGGTCTCGCCGTAAACGAAATCGCCAATTCGACCGTGCCCGTGCGCCGCCATCACGATCAGGTCTGGCTGTTCGGCCCGCGCAAATCGAATAATCTCCCCTGCAGGGGATGTCGAGTGACGAATAAAGAACTCACATGCAACGTTCTGTTTCAAAACATGTTGTAAGATGCCATTTAGATATTCTGAACCGCCCGCCACTTCTGCCGTTGAGCTGTCCGGTCCATAGACTTGGCTCGTTGCGCCTTCCTCCACATGCAGCAAAACCACTCGCGCCCCGCTTTGCTTTGCGAGGGCAACGGCATGCCGCATCGCCAAACTGTCCGAACGGGAATGATCAAGCGGCACAAGGATTTTCCGATAGATTGGCAACTCCCCATCCGCTGCCGCCAACTCCGGCGCTGCAATGATTGGCTCTGCCGCTACTTGCCGGCCAAGGAATGGCTCAACCAGCAAGTAGATTAACAAGGCCCCCAGTCCAATTCCAGGAATCACCAGCAAGTAAACGTTCGTCCCAACTGACAACATCTTTTCAAACGTGTTCTTTACAAGCCAACCGTTCAACAATAAGATCACGGCGGCAACCAGACTCGCCAGCATCACTACCCACGGCCGGTTCGCAAATACTCCCATCCGCTTCCGATCACTCGTTAAGCGGATCAACGGAATAATCGCGAACGGCAACTGCAAGCTCAATACCACTTGGCTGAGGATCAGCAGTTGGTAGACTTCCTTATCTCCCGCCGTGTAGATCACAGCCACAGCCGGAATCAATGCTAAACCGCGCGTCACTAAACGCCGTAGCCACGGGTTCAAGCGCAGGTTTAGAAATCCTTCCATAACTATCTGTCCGGAAAGGGTTCCCGTCAATGTCGACGCCTGTCCAGACAACAGTAGGGAGACGGCAAACAGGGTGCTCGCCACTGCCGTTCCCAACAACGGGCTCAACATCTGGTGCGCCTGTTGAATCTCCGTTACCGCTACGCCCCGCTGGAAGAAAACAGCCGCCGCCAAAATCAAAATGGCGGCATTCACAAACAGTGCAGCGTTTAATGCAATAGTCGAGTCTATAAGGTTGAAATGGCAGGCTTTCTTCTTCTCTGAATCGCTCGCGCCAAACTGCCGCGTCTGGACCAGCGACGAGTGCAAATAGAGGTTGTGCGGCATCACCGTGGCGCCCAAAATCCCGATCGCCACATACAGACTTTCATTTGAGATCGATGGAATCAATCCCTTCGCCACGGCCCCCCAAACCGGCTTCGCCAAATACATTTCAATCGCGAAACAGACCCCAATCGTCGCCACCAGCAGCCTTACAATCCACTCGAATTTTTGTACGCCAAGCTTTAGTAAATAAAGAATAAAAAATGAATCCAGAGCTGTCAGCAGTACGGCCCACATCAGCGGAATCCCAAATAGCAAATTCAGCGCAATCGCCGCCCCCAGAACCTCCGCCAGATCCATCGCCGCAATGGCAATCTCACACAACACCCACAGAACAAAACTCACCGCCCGGGGATACGCCTCGCGGCAAGCCTGCGCCAAATCCCGCCGCGTCACAATCCCCAATCGAGCGCTCAACGTCTGCAACAGGATGGCCATCGCATTAGAGACGACCAGCACCCACAGCAACTGGTATCCAAACCGGGATCCGCCCTCCAGGTCTGTCGCCCAATTCCCCGGGTCCATGTAGCCGATGGACACCAGATACGCCGGTCCGGCAAATGCCGCCAGCCGTTTCCACGCTCCAGGAACGGCCGTCGATACACTCGAATTCAGTTCAGATAAGGAGCGTGGATCAGAGTGAAGCACAGTTCATCGCATGCCTTAACTGTAGTTTATCACGCTCCGATAATCTACGCCAACATCTCCGCAATCCGCTCCGGATCATTTGGAACCACCACCGGCCGATTCGCAAACCGCGACGTCAAACGCATCCCCTTCGGGTCGTCCAACTCCCCCAAGTGGTATTTGTAAATGTAGTCGGGGTCCTTCAACATATTCCCCGTCAAAACAGCCACCACATCCGCATCCGCCCGCACCGTCCCCGCCGCCACCAATTTCTTAAGCCCAGCTAACGTCGCCGCCGACGCCGGCTCGCTCCCAATCCCGCAAGCCCCGATCACCGCCTTCGCGTCCGCTATCTCCTGCTCGGACACCCGTTCGACAACGCCCCGTGTCGTAAATACCTCAAAAAGCGCCTTCGGATAAGAGACCGGATTCCCAATTTTTATCGCTGTCGCCAACGTTTCCGGCTTCTTTACTGTCGGAAATGTCGCAAGATCCGCCTGCTGCACATAATCGTAAAACGGCGAGGAGCCCTCTGCCTGCACCACCGCCAATCGCGGCAGTTTATCAATCAAACCCAAATCCAGCAGCTCCCGCAAGCCCTTCCCAAATGCGCTCGTGTTCCCCAGATTTCCTCCCGGTAAAACGATCCAGTCCGGCACCTTCCAGTCCCGCTGGTCCAACATTTCGATAACAATCGATTTCTGCCCTTCAATGCGGAATGGATTGATCGAGTTCAACAAATAGATCCCCAATTTCTCCGCCAGCACCCGCACCAATGCCAGAATCTCATCGAAATTGGCGTCTACCTGCAGGGTTTTCGCCCCATAATCCAACGCCTGCGACAGTTTTCCGAAGCTGATATTTCCATTCGGAATGAAGATGATCGGGTCTAACCCGGCCGCTGAGGAGTACGCCGCCATCGATGCCGACGTATTCCCCGTCGAAACGCAGGCCACTCGCTTCATCCCCAATTTCACGGCTTGCGCCACCCCGCAGGTCATCCCGTTGTCCTTAAAAGACCCCGTCGGATTGAATCCCTGGTGCTTAAACACCAAGGCATCCAAACCGGCATAAGCCGCCGCACGAGGTCCCGGCAAAAGCGGGGTACAGCCCTCCCGCAACGTCACGACATTCTCAAAACCGCCGCCAAACAGATCCAACATCTCCCGGTACCGCCAAACCCCGCTCATGTCCAGCGGATCATTGGTCAACCGGCGCTGCCGCCACCGGTTCTTCCACCGTTTGGCGTCTTCTTTGTCGTAGGCAATCTCGGCCTCGAGCAACCCCCCGCATTTCGTACAGTTATAAAGGACTTCCGCCGTCGAATAACGGGTCCGGCAGGTTGGCTCAAAGCAAAGTAGCGCGGCTGGCATGAATCTTAAATTATACTCGCCCTATGCCTGAAACCAGGAAATTGGGCGACCTCAGCGGTATCGGCAAGGCGATGCTCGAAGACTTTGCTCTTCTCAACATCGCATCCGTCCCCCAACTCGCCAAAGCCGACCCGGACCGCCTCTTCGACAAACTCTGCCGCCTCACCGACTCCCGCCAGGACCCCTGCGTCCTCGATACCTTCCGCTGCGCCATCGCGCAGGCCCGCGACCCCAAACTCCCGACAGACCAACGCAATTGGTGGTACTGGAGCCGGCTCAGAAAAGCGGGAAGGCTATGATCGCGGCGCACATAGAGAACGGCGAAGTCTCCGTCCGCGATTTCCCCAAGCCGAAAGGCCCGTTGCTCATCCGGATGACCACCGCCGGCATCTGCAACACAGATCTCGAACTCAAGGCCGGCTACTACGGCTTCAAGGGCATCCCCGGACACGAATTCGTAGGAATCGTCGAAAAAGGACCGGCCGAATGGCAAGGCAAACGCGTCGTCGGCGAAATCAACCTTGCCTGCGGGAAGTGTGACTGGTGCCACCTCGGGCTCGGGCGGCACTGTCCCCAAAGAACCGTCCTCGGCATCGTCAAACACCCCGGCGCCTTCGCCGAATTGCTTACGCTTCCCGCCGAAAACCTCCTCGAAGTTCCCAAAAATCTGACGGACGACGAAGCCGTGTTCACCGAACCTGTCGCCGCCGCCTGCGAGATCCTCGAACAACTCAAAATCCCCAAAGGCGTCGATGTCGCCGTTCTCGGGGACGGCAAGCTCGGCCTCCTGATCGGCCAGGTCATGTTAGCTCACGGCATCAACGTGCACCAATTTGGCCGCCACCCCGAAAAGTTGAAGATCGTCAAAAACCGCGGAGCCATCATTGGCAAGAAACTCCCGAAAGCCCATTTCCAGTTTGTCGTCGATGCTACCGGCAGCACCGAGGGACTCGCCAGCGCCGTAAGCATGTGCCGCCCCCGAGGCGCCGTCGTCATGAAGTCTACCGTTCATGACAAGGTTGCCATCGACATGGCCAGCGTGATCGTCCCGGAGATTACGCTCTTAGGCTCCCGCTGCGGCCGCTTCGCCCCCGCGCTAAAACTCTTGCAGCTTCGCAAAATCGACGTCCAATCGATGATCCACGGGCAACACAATCTGAGCGATGCCGTAGTCGCCTTCGCCCACGCCGCCACCAGAGGCACGCTAAAGATTCTGCTCAAGAACCCGTAACCCATCCCGCGCTACCGGGTGCTATTTGCCCAATATCCCGGCCGCGCCCGGATCTTCGCATTCGGTTCGGAAACAGTCACAACCAGCGAATGATAACCCGGCAATAGATCTTTCAGAGTAAAGCTCAACACGTATTGCGAGTGCAGTTCCTCGCCGAGTTTCTCAATCGCGGACTCCAGACCCGCTAACTTGGTGAACGGAAATTCGGCCCAAACCAGCTCCGGCCGCTGGAAATTCATCCACTACGGCCACATCTACGACGAACATGCGCCGCGTCAAAGTCACGACGCGACAAATGCCGCAATCCGCGCCACAACTTCCGCCGGATCGGAAGTAATGCACACCCGGTCCGCGAACCCCTTCTCCTGCGCCAGCTTCCGTAACAAAGGCCAAACCGGTTTCGACTTACCGGGATAGTTCCCCTCCGCGTCCGCCAGCGGGTTCCAATACTCCGCCCCAAATAGTATCATCGGGCTCCGCAACCCGTAAGTGGCGTAGTAATTCTGGCACCCGTCCTGGAAAATCTCCTGCACCGTCCCCGCATTGCCCTCCGCGAAGATAACGCCGTGCGAAGCGATTGCCAGCAGACCCTCCTCCCGGAAACTGTTTTCAAAATACTTCGCGATCGCCGATGCAAACACATTTGGCGGCTCGTGCCCATAGAACCACGTCGGAACGCCTAGACCCGGTCCGCCCGCGCCGAACAGTGACCGGACTGCCCACGCGGCGTGCAGCCAGCGTGGTTCGGTATACCGGTCCCCGCCAACCGCGCCCAATGATTCCAGCGCCTCATCCATTGCAGTATCGCTCAACGGTGCCAAATAGGCCCCTAGATTCGCGGCTTCCATCAACCCCGGCCCGCCTCCCGTCGCAATCAGGAACCCCAATCGCGCCAAATCCCGCGCCATCACGGCAACCTCCCGGTAGACCGCCGAACTCCGCAACGAATCGTGCCCGCCCATGAAAGCCACCACGCGCGGGAACGCCCTCAGATACTCCCGTAGTTCCTCCCCGATGAAATGGTCGTGCAACCGCCTTGCGACCAACTCGTCGGTCCCCTCGGTTCTCTTGAATCCCTCATAAACCCGCCAATCCAAACACTGGCGGTACGAACCCTCTACCGCCGGGTCGAAACCGTCGAACAGTTCCTCCGCCGTGTACAACGCGTCGCGGTAGGCGTGATACGCCCTCCCCGGCAACTCGGGATAAACCGTGCCAAAACACAATCCAGTCAACTCCCGCATCCGCGGCCCCAGTTTGCAGTCGATAAACACGCACCCCTCCGCCGGATGTTCCGCCTGACCAAACTCCGCCAGCCGCCAATCGTCCGGGCGCAGATCCAGGCCCTTAAAAATCAGGTTCCGGCAGTACCGTGCAGACTCCACCCAAACGCCATAGTTCTTCGGCCCTACTTCTTCCTTAACCATAAACATTGAGACTACCGCACACCAAAGTTCTTGACTTTCGGCGGCTATTTTGAAATTTCAAATGATGGGCCGGCCAGTTCCCCTCAGCACCAAAAAGGACTTCGCCAGTGCCGCCGCGGAATTCTATCTAGGCGAAACTCCCCTGGGCCATCCGTGGCCAGTTAACTATGCGTTTTATCCTATGCATCTCATCTAATCAATCGTTATGGACGATGTATTGTGGATGGTATGGAATGGCTTAACTATCATCACCTCCTCTACTTCTGGGTCGTCGCCAAAGAAGGCAGCATCACGCGGGCGTGTGAACGGCTTAGCCTCGCCCAACCCACAATTAGCGGCCAATTGAGGGCCCTGGAGAAGTCCCTCGGCGAAAAACTCTTCTCTAAGTACGGCCGCGGTCTCGCTCTCATAGAGGTCGGCCGCGTCGTTTTTCAATATGCGGACGACCTTTTCGGACTCGGCCGAGAACTCCAGGAAGTGCTAAAGGGCCGTCCCCGCGGCCGTCCCCTCCGTCTCATCGCGGGCATCTCGGATTTGGTCCCGAAGTGGATCGCCTATCGCATCCTCCTTCCAGCCATCTCCCTCCCAAAACCCGTCCAACTCGTCTGTCACGAAGACGCTCCCGATCGACTCATCGCCGATCTCGTCGAACACCGCCTCGATGTCGTCCTCTCTGACGATCCCATAACCGCCGCCACTCGAATCAAAGCATTCAATCATCTCCTCGGCGCCTGCGGCGTGACCATTTTCGGCTCACCCGCTCTAGCCGCCAAATACCGCCGGGGTTTTCCCGCCTCCCTGAACGGCGCCCCTTCCCTTCGGCACTCGCGAGAAATTACCCGGGTATGCTCACGGAGGGTGACCCACCGGCCCAACGGGGCC
>Ga0105046_10018423_pt1 | contig 10627 bp, 7 predicted proteins | sample MAT03_FD_78385 | JGI IMG/M metagenome (GOLD analysis project Ga0105046, IMG submission 78385) | Freshwater microbial communities from Lake Fryxell liftoff mats and glacier meltwater in Antarctica - MAT-03 (megahit assembly) | ecosystem: Environmental > Aquatic > Freshwater > Ice > Liftoff...
AAGGCGCGCTGGGAGCGCGACCCTGCGCGCATCCAAGTCTGGTGGGCCGACGACCTCACCCCACGGGTGAGTGTGGACCGGCGCTCCTCGGAGGCGAACCTCTTCCACGTCGGTCGGCTGCGATTCGCCCACGGCTGCGGCCTGGCCTTCTGGGCCACGTTTGAGGATAACGACGATAACAACTATGTAGGCCACCTGGAGGACGCGCTGACCTTCCTCCAGGACGAGGGGCTGGGCGGGAAGCGCAGCGTCGGCTACGGCCAGTTCGACTGGCGAGCCGCGGATGTCGTTCTGCCCGCCGATGATGAGCCAACCCACTATCTGGCGCTTTCACTCTACGCTCCGCGCCCCGAGGAGGGTGGACTGCTGGGCGCGGCCTGGTACAAGCGCATCTTGCGCCAGGGCTGGATATTCTCGCCCGAGGGCCGCAACCTGCGTCGGCGCGGGGTCTGGATGCTGCGCGAGGGCGCGCTGCTCGACCGGTTGCCCCTTGGCGCAATACACGATGTGCGGCCGGAGATCGGCTTCGATCACGCGATCTGGCGCTACGGCTACGCCCTGACCCTGCCGCTACGCCTGGAGCATTTGCAATGAGCAACATCGCCACCGTCCAGCAGATCGCCGTCACCGCGATCACCCCGCTGCATATTAGCGCCGGCGGCCCCGAGCTTATCGACGGGCTGGACTATGTGAGCGCCGAGCGGGTCTATGTGATCGACATGGAGCGTATGCTGGAGGGGCTGAGCGATGACCGGCTAAGGCGGGCCGAGTCGGCGGAGCGGCTGGGCCTGCTGCTGAACCCCGCCGAGTGGCAAAAGTACGCGCGCTACAGCCTGCCCAACCCCACCGGCAGCGCGAAGGTGCCGCAGGTGATCGGCCAGATCAAGGACGCCTTCGGCAAGCCCTATCTGCCGGGCAGTTCGCTGAAGGGGCCGATCCGCACCGCACTGGCGTGGCACCTGCTCAGCTCCGGCAAGCTGCCGGTCGATGAGCGCGACCTGCGTGACAACCCGCGCTTTGCGGACGATACGATCCTGGGCGGGCTGTTTGGCGGCAACCCCTACCGTGACCTGTTCCGGGCTATGCAGGTGGCCGACAGCGCGCCGATCGACCCCACTGCCAGCCTGGATCTACTCCGAGTCTCGCTCTACACCTTACGCGGCAAGCGGCTTGAGCCGAAGGGCGAGGGCTGGTCGTTCTTTGTCGAGTGCCTGCGCCCAAAGAGCGAACTGAGGCTGCGCCTGCGCCTGGATGACTACCTGCTCAGCCCTGGTATCGCCCGTCGCATCCCCTTCGAGCAGGATCGGGAGTTCCTGTCCAAATGGCTCACTCACTGCCATGCCTTTAGTGCGGCGCTGATCGCCGATGAGCAGAACTTCTACGCGACCTACGGCCCGCCCGAGCTGAAGGCGTTCTACGACGACCTTGCCGAGCAGTCCCAGGCCATCGTACCCGGTCACGAGGCGCTGCTCCAGATGTCCTGGGGCGCGGGCTGGCTGAGCAAGACAGTGGGCATGCACCTAACGGATGATGAGATGGCGATGGTGCGCGGGAAGTTTCGCCTGGGCAGGCGCGAGGTCGATGAGTTCCCCAAGACCCGCCGGATCGTCGAGCGCGGCGGCGGGCCAAGCGCGCCGCTGGGCTGGGTGCGCCTGCGGCTGCTGGACGACGAATCGCCGCCCGTGTCGGCTCCGGTGATCGAGATACCCCCGCCGCCCCCGCCGGTGATCGAGATACCCCCGCCGTTGCCGCCGGTGATCGAGATACCCCCGCCGTTGCCAACGCTCCAACTGAAAGACCTGCGTGCCGGCCAGGTTCTCGCCGGTATTGTGCTGCGGATTACTGACAACTATGCCTATATCGATGTGGGCGTCGGCCACGAGGCGCAGCTACACATCTCGCTGATTGCCCGCCAGCGTCCGGCCCGCATCACCGATGTGCTCCAGGTTGGCCAGCGGGTACGGGTCAAGGTGCAGAGCGTCGACACCACTATGCGCAAGGTCATGCTGACGATGCGGGATATAAACTGAAAGCTGGACAGAATATGATACACAAATCTTGTGCTAAGGAGGTAGATAAAGAATTTGTTTGGTTGAAGACCCGAATTAATGAGGCTGTAGTACACTCTTGGATTCCACCTGATTTCAGTGGAGAAGAAAAAAGACATATTGAATTCAAGGATGCTCCTCCCGATGATAAGGAGAAAATCCTTAATACACTAACGGCTTTAGCAAATGTTGGGGGTGGATGTATTATATTTGGCATTCGCAACAGCGGATTCTTAGAGCATCCGCCAGAGTCTCTGTTTACTCGAAATGAGAGGGATTTAGATAGATATAAGCAGTACTTCGAAGGGGTAATGAGTGACGCAAAACAGCATATCCGTCCAAGTATTAGCGAGTACCTGGAACGTTTTCCGCTGGAGATAAAACCAAATTGGAGGGTTATTGTGTTGCAAATCATCCAACCATCGACCAATCAGATCTTCACTTACAAGCACATCGCATTTACTCGCGATAATCAGCCTGCTAGCATTAAAATGGATCCCGGTCAGATATGGCGATTCCATGAAGTACGTTTATATCCCAGTATGCGAGAGCAGTTACTTGAGAGATTACGAGAATATTTACCTTTCGTTCTTGCAGAAATAGCCTTTCAGATAATGGATCGCAGCAGTAATACAATCGAAGACGCAGATATAAACATCATAATTCGAAAGATTTCAGATAAGGACTTTCCTGATTTATGTGAAGCTGTACGCACACATGAAGCTATAGAATGGAATAATCCTGGTTGGAGATTTACCTCTTATATCAAGCGTGATTATTACACTGCACACTATCTTCACCAACTCCAGATCAAAAAGGCACCTTTGGTACACTACCTTTTGAGAAGCGGATGGGAAGATATTGTCTTAAACCTAGCACATCTTGCGGATGATGAGCAAATAGTGGAAATCGTAAATATATTACTAGCACATGATAGGTTGTCTTTAGCAATCCGTGCGTTTATTAAGCGTAATCGTCAAATCATAGTCAGTGCCTCCTTACGGAATTATATAATCAATTTTCTTGAGCAGACCTTAAAAAAGGCTAAAGATGATTTCGAGAGAGTTGCTATAATGGATATTACAATGCATCTTATCAAGTTTGATTTAGATGCACTTATACGACGCAGAGCTCTTACAACGCTATCTCGCACAACAATACCTGTGTCAATTGCGCTTCGATTGATAGATTTCCTAAACGCGGACTGGGAGGTTGACGACGACATTCGTTTAGCAGCGGCTTCTGTCTTTGTTGATTCAAAAATAACAGGAAAACCTCTGGAAGAAGTCGCTCTTGGTCTTCTCGAAACCCTTTCCCTACAAGATTCTAGCATGATTGTCTTTGAGACTATTTTCGTGGCCACCATAAGCATTCTCTGGAAAACACAACAAACCTTGACTATTGATCAAAAAGATCTGATTTATTCCTCTACAAGGCAAATAACAGATTATTATCAACTAAACTCTCCCTGGGAAACAGAACCGCAGGAGGAAGAAATAGATGGTACAATCCCGAACCCGAGCGAACCTGCCTACAGCCAAAATATGAAATTGGCTATTCAGCATGCCAACCTGCTTTTGGATAAAAAGTGAATTCTATCACATTTGACATCCTGATCGCCCCTGTGGGCCACCAGCCCATGCCAGTGCTGCTGCCCATCCTGGAGTACCGACCGGCCCATACCTTCCTCATCCCCACGCCACAGGTCAAGGATGCCGAGGCCGAGGCGGTGCGCCGGGTGGCCAAGCAGGCCGGGCTGCGGGTGACGCTGCTGGAGTCGGTTGATCCCTACAAGGCCGAGCAGACCATGGATCGCTGCCGCGAGGCCTACGACTTCTCGCATGTGACCGGCAAATCGGTGGCGATCAACATCAGCGGCGGTACTACGCTGATGGCCATGGGCGCGCAGCAGGCCGCCTGTGATCTTGGCCTGCCGATGATCTACGTCAACACCGACGACAGCCAGATCATTCACCTGGACCCCGACCGGGCCGAGGTCGGGCGAGAGGATGTGACCGCAACGGTGACGATCACGCAGTACGCCGCCGCCCACGAGGCCACGGTAGGTGTCGATGCGATCTGGGGCACGAGCTGGCTGCTCGACGCCGACAGCTGGGGGGCGCGGCGCGGCCACCTGGATCACTTCCAGCTCGCCGCCCGCGCACTGGGCGCGGCTGGCTCAGAGAGCACAAAGCTGCTGGACACGATCCGCCTTAGCCTACGCGAGCAGGGTGCCCTACGGGGGGTCTTCGCCCCGTCCGACAGTGCCGCGACAACGATTGATCTGATTGATACCCTGTACGCGCAGGGGCTGATCGACCGGCTTGCCGATGGCGGGATTTACCGCGTCTCAGCGCAGCACGAATACGCCGAGGGCTTCCTGAAGGGCCACTGGCTGGAGTTCTATGTGGCCGACGCCTGCGCTCGCTCGGGCCGCTTTGATGACGTGCGCTGCGGGGTGAGCCTTCGCCGCAAGGACGACAGACATAAGGTCGACAACGACTTTGATGTGGTGGTCAGCTCGCGCGGGCGGGTGGCCGCGATCTCCTGTAAGACGGGGAGGATCGTGTATAAGCCGGAGAACAAAGACGAGCGACTCCAGGCCAGGGAGATGGCTTTCGAGCTGAGCTCGCTGCTCCAGGCCGACCTGATGGGCCTCTATGCGCGCAAAGTGCTGGTGACGAACCAGCCGGGCATCCACAAGCTACTCTCCGACCACGCCTACTACGGCCAGATTTGCTGCGTCAGCGGGATGCGCCTGAAGGATGTCGCCAAGATCGTGTACGACCACCTCAAAGAGCCGCAGCTGGGGATTGAATGATGACCGCAACCGAGACCGCGATGTGGCCTCTGCCGGCCCGGCTGCGCGCGGCGCGCGTGCACGTGCGCCTGGAGGCCCGCGACCTGCTGGAGCTGCCGCCGCACAAGGGCGGCCTGCTGCGCGGGCTGATCGGCGTGAAGCTCAAGCGGCTGGGCTGCGCCCAGCGCGACCAGGGCGCCTGTCCGCCCTGCGCTATGGGTAACGGCTGCGCCTACGGCTACCTCTTTGAGCCACGCCTGCCGCCGGGATTGCCCGCCGGCAGCGATCTGAGCGATCCGCCCGCGCCCTTTGTGGTGGAGCCGCCCGAGGAGACGCGGCTGCTCTACCGGGCCGGCGAGAGCCTGGATCTGGGGCTGGTGCTGATCGGGCGGGGTATCCAGTACCTGCCCTATATGCTGATGGCCTTGGAGGAGCTGGGCAGCGAGGGGATCGGCCGCCGGCGGGCACGATTCCATCTGGCGGAGGTGCAGTCCGAGGGAGCACCTGGCGGCCTCGGCGCAGACGAGCTATCCGCCCTGGCCGCTGGCTGGCCCGCCGACGAACTCTCTCTGCGCTACCTCACCCCGGCCCGGCTCAGACACCGCATGCAGTACGCCAGCCGCCCCGAGTTCTCCATCCTGGTCGCGGCCCTGGAGCGGCGCATCGCCGCCCTGGCCCTGGCCCACGCCGAAGAGGTGTGGTCGCTCGACCCGGCGGCCCTGGCGGCAGCCGAGCAGGTGCAGATCGTGGCCGCGCGCACCGACTGGGCCGTGCGCGACCGCTACGCGCCCCGGCAGCAGCAGGGCATGTCGCTGAGCGGCGTCGTGGGTAAAGTGGCCTACAGCGGCGACCTCGGGCCGTTCCGCGCGCTGCTGGCTATGGGCGAGCTCGTCCACGTTGGCAAGGCGGCCGTCTTTGGTAACGGGCGCTACACGGTGGAGCCAGCGGCGCAGATCAGTGATATTCTTCCGTAGATCCCCCATGTCTAGGGGGGGCACCTTACCAACTAGTCCGTTGGTCGAGATCGGGCGGCGCGGGCCTCGGGGTCGCCCCGCCGCCCGCGACCGCCCTCAATGCTGAGGGACAGCACCCGGTCGAGGCGGAAGCAGCGCTCGGCCTGGCGCGCCAGACAGTAGGCGTAGAGATACCAGTGTTCGCCGTGGCGCTCCAGGCGTAGCGGGCGGATGCTGCGCGCCGTTGGCGGGCCGTCGGCTCCGGCGTAGCTGATCGCGAGGGTGTGCCTTCCACGTATAGCCCGGCGTACGGTGGGCAGCCAGGCGCTCGCATCCGCTTGGCCGTCGCCACCCAGCGCGCTATCGGCGGCGGGTTTCTCTAGCGGAGCGGCCGGCCCATGGGCGGCGGCGGACAGTTGCCTGTCCGGCGGCAGCGCTGCGCGCAGGCGATCCTCAAGCTGCACGAGGCTGATCGGTGCCTCGGCGGGTCCGTTGCGACGGTAGAAGTCGCACAGCTCTAGCAGAGCGGCGCACTCGTTCGGGCTGAGCGGGGCTGGCGGCGGGCCGCTCCCGCCTGTGCCACGCACGACGAGGTCGGCCCGCTGAAGCGTGCGGGCCAGCGAATCGGCGCGATCCGGCGCCACCAGGGCGACGCCGGGGGCCAGACGGGCGGACAGGTAGCGCCGCACGCTGCGCCGCTGCGCGGCGCGGTCGAGCTGGGCCGGCTCATCGGCCACGGCAATCACCCCGCTCACCAGGCGGATCGTCGGGGCCGCAGGCGGTGTCTCGCCCCACCACTCCTCCGAACTCGGCCCGGCCTGCCGCTCGATGATTGCCTTGAGGCTCGCCAAGGGCTCGCCGCGCGCGCGGGCCTGCGCCATACGCCGCCGGTCGAGCCGGTAGATCATCTGCGCGGCGTCGGCTTCCTGCCACACCATAAAGGCAGGCAGCAAGGTCATGCCGGCGCAGAGTGTCGTGTGGGGGATGCAGATCTCGCCGGGGCCGCCGTAGCGCCAAGGCGCGGGCGCATCGACCGGCGCGGGGGCCGGCGCACCGCAGCGTGCGCCATCAGGCGACCAGACGACGAGGCCGAGCCAGGTCAGCGGGCCACGCAGGGCGGCCTGCCAGATCTCGGCGGCGCGGGCGCGGTTCCAGGGCGAGCGATCCCAGCGGGCGGCGCGGCGCGGCCAGCTTAGCCAGTGGGTGTGCGGGTCGGCCAAGGGGCCGAGGGACGCCTCCAGATCGGCGTAGGTGCCGGCCGGATCGAGCAGATGTCCGACGGGCAGCGCTTCAACCCAGGCCAGCAGGCGCCGCCGGAAGGTCGGCCAGGTGATCCCACGCTGGGCGCGTAACAGCAGGAGCAGCCAGCGATCAGGCCGGGGCGCGGCCACCCAGGCATCGCGCAAGCGCGCGATCTGGTCGTTGGCCGGGCGGTCGAGGAAACGCTGGCCCCCAGGCCGCAGCGCGGCGGCCCCGTTGTGGACGCTGATCAGTCCGAGGTCGGCCATAAGCGGCAAGAGCAGGTGGGCTGCGGCCGAGACCGTCGTATCATCGAGGGGCGCAAGGCGCGTGAGCAGCTGGCGCAAAGCGGCGACGCGCGGCGTGCCGTTCTGGCAGAGCGGCAGGGGGGCCTCGGCGCAGGCGAGGAGGACGACGGTGATCATACGCAAAGCCGGCGGCAGGGTGAGCGACGGCGTCGGATCATCGGTGGCGAGCGTAATAGGGCGAGGCAGCCATGCCCGCACTTCGGGCGGTAGGAGGTAGCGGGCCGGGTGACGTGGCGTGGCCGGGCGAGGCAGCAGCCAGCCAAGCAGCAGCAGCTGCTCGGCGACCGACTGCGGGCGCATGTCGGCAAGGATTGCCGATGGGGCGCGCAAAGTCCCATAGCGCGCCGCGAGGGCCTCGGCAGACAGTCCGCGGGGCTGGGCGCGCAGCTCCTGGAGGGCAGCGCGCACCTCGGGCGACTGGCCGAAGAAGACCTCGCGCACCGTGCGGGCGTGGCAGAGCGAGTCGCGCAGGCGGGCCAGGCGGGCGGCCTCGTCACAGCGGCGGGGCAGCGAGATGCGCTGGTGGCGGGCGATCGCCCGCTGGAGCGAGGCCGGCAGATCGGCCAGCCAGTCGGCCCATCGGTTCATGGGAACCTCCGACCAAAGACCGGTAAAACGGGGCAAGGGTAGGCACAGTAGCACAGCGCGGCCAGAAATGCAAGAAGGGTGTTATGATAGGGGCGTTGGTTGCGGCGGCGGATGGCTTCTGGATGAGCTATGCCGCACAATGCCTGATGCGAGGGGGTGAGGATCGATGCCCTGCTCAGGCGGGGATTGAAGACCGTTTGAGACGTTGACGAGCCGTCGGCCATGAAGTGAGGATCGATGCCCTGCTCAGGCGGGGATTGAAGACCAGGGGTGCGGGTCGGGCGTGCGGTAGCTGTCGGGTGTGAGGATCGATGCCCTGCTCAGGCGGGGATTGAAGATGTTCCCGTTGAAGTACCAGCGCCAGCCGGTGGTCGGGTGAGGATCGATGCCCTGCTCAGGCGGGGATTGAAGTCAGCCCTTGCGGGCTGAAGGCACCATATTAGAGCGAGTGAGGATCGATGCCCTGCTCAGGCGGGGATTGAAGGCAACGTCCGAGTTTCATTCCGATTCTCCTGTGTACGTGAGGATCGATGCCCTGCTCAGGCGGGGATTGAAGGAGGCGCTGACTGGCGTCCCGTCGTCGAACCATGAGAGTGAGGATCGATGCCCTGCTCAGGCGGGGATTGAAGGAGGTATTCGCCGCCCGAAGCAAATGGTCTCAACTGTGTGAGGATCGATGCCCTGCTCAGGCGGGGATTGAAGTTTTCCACCTCCTATGTTTTCGCTTCTATCAGTTCCGTGAGGATCGATGCCCTGCTCAGGCGGGGATTGAAGTTGTAAGCCTCGGGTGGCCCAACCACCGTAGCCGTGAGGATCGATGCCCTGCTCAGGCGGGGATTGAAGCCAAACGGCGTGGCGCGGATCGCCAGGTTCTCGATCAGTGAGGATCGATGCCCTGCTCAGGCGGGGATTGAAGCCGAGGGCGAGCGATGCAAAGAACGCGAGCAACAGCACGTGAGGATCGATGCCCTGCTCAGGCGGGGATTGAAGCAAGCTGCCGGCGATCCGGTTGACCTGCACGATGACGGTGAGGATCGATGCCCTGCTCAGGCGGGGATTGAAGCACGCCGGTGCCGTCGCTGTTCGCGTCAACGTAGCTGCCAGTGAGGATCGATGCCCTGCTCAGGCGGGGATTGAAGCCCATTCGGGCCGTTGGGGATAGCGGCGCTATCGGCGTTGAGTGAGGATCGATGCCCTGCTCAGGCGGGGATTGAAGCGCCACCAGCTCGGCCTCTCGTTGCAGGCGGTCGGTCATAGGTGAGGATCGATGCCCTGCTCAGGCGGGGATTGAAGCGACCAGGGTAGACCGCCCCGGGTGGCCCACCCGGGGCGAGTGAGGATCGATGCCCTGCTCAGGCGGGGATTGAAGCACGGACGGTCCGCTGTAGCCCCAAACCGAGCACTCGGTGAGGATCGATGCCCTGCTCAGGCGGGGATTGAAGCTCGGCTGGATTACGTAAGTCTCGACCGGCACGGTGTCGTGAGGATCGATGCCCTGCTCAGGCGGGGATTGAAGCGGAGCGGTCGCCGTGGGCGGATTGTCGGTCGGGACGTGAGGATCGATGCCCTGCTCAGGCGGGGATTGAAGCATGATCATTCCGAGCTTGCCGCTAGGCGTCTCGAAGAGTGAGGATCGATGCCCTGCTCAGGCGGGGATTGAAGCTATGCTGTTTTCGGTGGGGCGTAGCGGGCCGTGATGTGCGCGTGAGGATCGATGCCCTGCTCAGGCGGGGATTGAAGCACAAAACCTATTTGCGCCGTGCTAATCAGTGAATCGGTGAGGATCGATGCCCTGCTCAGGCGGGGATTGAAGTCACACTGGAGATACATGTAATGCAGGACTTGTAATTGCGGTGAGGATCGATGCCCTGCTCAGGCGGGGATTGAAGCATGGCCGTGTCTCCCTGATGAACTGTATCTTCAGCACGTGAGGATCGATGCCCTGCTCAGGCGGGGATTGAAGCTGTGGCCATGGAATGCCCCACGAGTCACATCAGTCACCCGTGAGGATCGATGCCCTGCTCAGGCGGGGATTGAAGGTTCATACCCGCAGCAACCCGCCGAATGTCGTCGTGTGAGGATCGATGCCCTGCTCAGGTGGGGATTGAAGGTGGATTGGCAGCCAAGACCAAAAACCACAGCTCCATGTGAGGATCGATGCCCTGCTCAGGCGGGGATTGAAGGTTCTCAGGAGTTACGTAGAAGTTGCGGGAATGACACGTGAGGATCGATGCCCTGCTCAGGCGGGGATTGAAGGTAGAACGTAACCAAACAATGCAGTAAAAGCTGCAAAGGTGAGGATCGATGCCCTGCTCAGGCGGGGATTGAAGGTTCACGCCGTCGATCAGCTCCGCGATGTTCATCTCGTGAGGATCGATGCCCTGCTCAGGCGGGGATTGAAGGATCCAGGCGATGTTCATAAAACCTCCCAAGTCAAGTGAGGATCGATGCCCTGCTCAGGCGGGGATTGAAGATTTCAGCCTTGACGGCTTCAATGTAATTCCGCACGTGAGGATCGATGCCCTGCTCAGGCGGGGATTGAAGCGCGCCGTCGGCCCAGAACCACGCCCCATTTTCGAGGTGAGGATCGATGCCCTGCTCAGGCGGGGATTGAAGCCTTATGCGCGCGGACGCGCAGGGACCAGTTGGATGTGAGGATCGATGCCCTGCTCAGGCGGGGATTGAAGCGCC
>Ga0105046_10018424_pt1 | contig 10627 bp, 8 predicted proteins | sample MAT03_FD_78385 | JGI IMG/M metagenome (GOLD analysis project Ga0105046, IMG submission 78385) | Freshwater microbial communities from Lake Fryxell liftoff mats and glacier meltwater in Antarctica - MAT-03 (megahit assembly) | ecosystem: Environmental > Aquatic > Freshwater > Ice > Liftoff...
CAGCCCTTCGGCGAGCTTCACCATGTAGTCGATCGGCTGCATCGAACCGCTGCCGAAGAAGCGGCCGGGCTGGAACTCGGTGCGCACGATCGCCTGGGCGAACTCGACGAACAGCGGCTGCCCCTGCGCATCGAGCCGGTACAGCAGGTCGGGCATCAGCAGCGGCACCATGCGCGCCAGTGCCCGACGAAAGTCGACACCCATCGGCTCGCACTGCGCATCCGGCGTCCACAACGGATCGCCGGACTCGACCAGCGTCGCGCCCAACTGCCCGGCCAGCACCGTCTTGATCTCGCGTGCCGCCGCCTCGACGATTGGCGTCTCGCTCTTCGACCCACGCGGATACACCATCGATTCGCGGATGACGCCCAGGCGCAGACCGGCGAGCGCGCCCGAGGTGCCCTCGGCCCGGGCATGCCGGGCATAGCCCCCGGTCAATACCGAGGACCGCGGCACCGTCGTCCATTCATCGCGCGGATCGTAGTAGCCATCCACCGGATCCTTGAGCGCATCGAGCACCTTCGCGCAATCGCCAATCGTTCGGCACAGCACACCGGTGCGGTCGACATGCACATCCACCCCGATCGCGCCGCCATCGAAACCGATCAGCCCCTTGTGCGGCAGGATCAGGGCCACCGAATTGTGATTGGCCGGCCCGCGGCAGGACGCCCGCGTCTCTTCCCCAAGACTCGCCATGCACAGATTGGCGCTGACCGAAACGCCTGAGCCGGAACTCGAGCCCAGCGACGCCGAGCGTGTCGTGTCATAGGGGTTGGACGGATTGCCGCCCCAGGTGCTGCGCTGATAGCCCAGGGTCGAGGGCAGCACCTCGCGCGCCTTGTGCTCGCCACCCGGGTCATGGCCGCGGCCGTTGTACTCGGTGCACACCGCCTTGGCGAAGATGATCGCGCCCTTGTCGCGCAACTGGCCGACCAGCTGGTGATCGCGTGCCGGCACGTCGATGTCATAGCGGGTGTCGCCGCCGCCGGTCGAGCGCATGTCCTTGGTGTCGAACGGATCCTTGAACGAGAACGCCACGCCGTACATCGGCAGCTTCGCCAGATCCGGGTTGCGCCCGTACTGTGCATCGAGCTCGGCGGCGCGCTCGAGCGCATCGGGCTGATGGCGGAACTCGTCGCACATCGGCGGCGCACCCGGGGGCAGCGGACCGAGCGAGGGATGCCGGTCGAACTCGCCCTTGCAGGTGACCGAGCGCTCACCCCGGATGTTGATCGTCGACAGCGCGTTGACCTGCCCAGCGTTCGGCATGCCGACAACCATCCCGTACTGCTGGGCCGAGTCAGGATCGGAAGCAGTGGCTTCCATGCGGCCGAACTCGAGTGGTGGCCCCTGATACTTGTCGACATCCGGCAGCCAGGCCGACGCCTTCACCGTCTGCTCGGGGAATACCAGCGGCGCCCCGCCGCGTGCCGTGCCGGGTGTCGCAGGCACCGCAGCACCGTCCGCGGTCACCAGCATGCTGGACACCCCGTTGAACGCGCGCACCCGCTTCAGATAGTGCTCGACCACCTGCACACAGGTGGTCTGCCCCTCACGGAGCGCCTGATGCAGCTCGTCGATGGTGGCCTCTTCCAGGCGGAAGGCCTGAGCGGCAGGTTTTGGCGGGACGGACACGGCGTGGCTCCTGGAACGCCCAGGCCCGAACGGGCCTGGCTGGCGACGGGCCGAGTTTAATGCGTGACGCCAATGCGTGATGTCCTGATGGCGGACATGGAAAGACTTTCGCGCGAAAACTGGAAGAACTTGCTCTTCCTTGCCGGCGGTCGCTGGGCGCCCGGGCGCGCCACGCTTCATGTGCCGTATGATGGTGCCATACAAAACTGAACGCGCATGCTTGCTGGAGGACGCAGGACCGGCAGCGCGGACAAGGGCAAGACAACAAATGGAATTGCGCCACCTCCGCTACTTCCTCGCGGTCGCCGATGCGCTCAGCTTCACTCGGGCGGCGGTCGCGCTGAACGTGACCCAGCCCACGCTGTCGCAGCAGATCCGCCAGCTCGAGGATGGCGTCGGCTGCGCCCTGTTCGACCGGGTCGGCCGGCACGTGCGGCTGACCCCCGCCGGGGACCTGTTCAGAGAGCATGCCAAGCGCGTGCTCAACGAAATCAGCAGCGCCGAGAACTCGCTGGCCGAACTGCAGGGGCTGATGCGCGGCACGCTGCGCATCGGGGTGTTCCAGTCGTTCAACAGCTCGCTGCTGCCGCCGATACTCGGCGCGTTCAGCGAGGCTTACCCGGACATCCGGGTGGTCGTGCGCCAGTTGCCGACCCGCGAGATGGAGTCCTACCTGGTGCGCGGCGACCTCGACCTGGGCATCGCGTACGTGACCCCGGAATCCCCGCGCATCGAGGCCGAAACGCTGTTCGAGGAGTCGATGGCGCTGGTGGTGTCCGATACGCACCGCTATGCACGCCGGCGCGAGATCACCGCAGCGCAGCTCGCCGACCAACCGCTGGTTGTACTGACCCCGCAGTTTCCGTCGCGCCTGCTGGTATCGAAATGGTTCGCCGAGGCCGGGGTCGAACCGCGCGTGCGCATCGAGATCGACTCCACCGACACCATCCTGGCGACAGTGCAGCGGAGCAACCTTGCGACGATCCAGACGCGCCGGATGGCGGCGATCTTCCCGCGGCTGCGCTGCATACCGCTCAAGCCAAGGCTTACCCGCAGCGTGGCGATCCTCTGGTGCAGCGGCAGCGAACGCTCAGCCGCTGCCCGCGCGATCGCGACGATGATCCGCAAGGCCTACAGCCAGCCGCGCGTGGTGCCGGGCTGAGCCGGGCCAGCGGCGGGGCAGGAAAAGGCAGGGCGGGGCCGCGGCAGACGCCGGGGTCGGAGCCGAAGTCAGACGCTGAAGTCAGACGCTGAAGTCAGAGCACCTTGCCCGGATTCATGATGCCCTGCGGGTCGAGCACCTGCTTCAACCGGCGCATCACCTCGAGCTCCACCGCGCTCTTGTAGTGCGGCAGCTCGGCCACCTTCGCCTGGCCGATGCCGTGTTCGGCACTGATCGACCCGGAGCGCTCGTGCACCAGACCGAATACCACCTCGTTGACATCGGTGGCTGCGACGGCGACCGGGTCGTCGCGCATCCTGCCCGGCACATAGCAGTTGTAGTGCAGGTTGCCATCGCCGATATGGCCGAAGCAGACGATGCGCACGCCTGGGTACGCGGCTTCGAGGCGCATCCCGGCCTCGTCGATGAAGGACGGGATGTCGCTGGTCGGCACCGAGATGTCGTGCCGGTAGAGCAGCCCCTCGCTCTTCGACGCATCCGGGATGGATTCGCGGATGCGCCAGAGCGCCTGGGCCTGGGCATCGCTCTCGGCCAGCGCCGCATCGCTGACCAGCCCTGCGTCGACCGCATCGCCCAGCGCCTGTTCCAGCGCCGGCCGCAGATCGGACTCGGTGCGCGGATCATCGACGTTGGTCAGCACGTACCACGGGGATGCCATGGCCAGCGGGTCGCGCGTGCCGGGGATGTGCGCGAGCACCAGCTCGATGCAGCGGCGAGAGATCAGTTCGAACGCGCTCACCCGGTTGCCGACCTGCTCGCGCAGCCGGCCCAGCAGCGCAATGGCCGCGGCCGGATCGGGCACCGCGGCGAACGCAGTCACCGAGGTGCGCGGCATCGGGAACAGCTTCAGCACGGCGCCGGTGATCACGCCGAGCGTGCCTTCGGAGCCGATGAACAGCTGCTTCAGGTCGTAGCCGGTGTTGTCCTTGCGCAGCCCGCGCAACCCGCCGAGCACGCTGCCGTCGGCGAGCACCACTTCGAGGCCAAGCGCCAGTTCGCGCGTATTGCCATAGCGCAGGACGTTCACGCCGCCCGCATTGGTCGCGAGGTTGCCACCGATCTGGCAGCTACCCTCCGCCCCCAACGACAGCGGGAACAGGCGGCCGGCGCCGACTGCCGCCTGCTGCACCGTGGCCAGCACGCAGCCCGCCTCGACGGTGATCGTGTCGTTCATCGGGTCGAGTGCGAGCACCCGGTTCATCCGCGCCAGCGACAGCACGATGGTGCGCCCATCCATCGTCGGCGTAGCACCGCCGCACATGCCGGTGTTGCCGCCCTGCGCGACGACGGCGGTGCCGGTGTCGGCGCAGGCGCGGACCACCGCTGCCACCTCGCCGGTGTTTCCCGGACGCACGACTGCAATCGCGCGTCCGTGGTAGAAGCCGCGCCAGTCGGTCAGCGCCGGTGCGACATCGGCCGGATCGGTGAGCACGTTCGCGCGCCCGACCACCTGTGCCAGCCGCCCGACCAGCGCTGCGGCCGCGGTCGGGTCGACGTCCGACGCATCATTCATTGCGTACCCGCGCCGAGCGCTCGCCGATCCACTCGGCCAGCGCCGCCCAGTCGCGTTCGCCCCATCCGTCGCCGATCGCGGCCAGCATCTGGCTGCGGATCAGTGCGGCCGTCGGAAGTTCGGTGTCCAGTTCCATGGCGGCCTGCATGCTCAGTTCTATATCCTTGAGTCCGAGCCGCATCGGCAGCAGCGTTTCGCGCGACCGCGCGACCAGGTAGCCACCATAGTACCGGTAGGCGGGCGCATCGAGCGAGGTGTTGACCAGCACCTGCAGAAACCGCTCCGCGTCCACCCCACCCTTGCCACACAGCGCGAACGCCTCGCCCAGGCCTTCGATCACGTTGGCGACCAGGAAGTTGCGCGCGATCTTCACCAGGTTGGCCTGCTCGGGCCGGCTGCCGACTTCGAACACCTGGCGGCCTATGGTGTCCAGCGCCGGCCGGCAGTCGGCGATCGCTGCCGCCTCGCCAGCCACGATCACGTCGAGTTCGCCGCGCGCGGCGAGCGGCGGCCGGCCGAACAGCGGCACCGAGAGGTAGCGTCGCCCGGCTTCGGCATGGGCGACCGCCAGCCGCCGGCCCATCGCGTAGCTGATCGACGACATGCACGCATGGACCGTCTGCGCGGGCAGCCGTGCGATCCGGCCCCCGGCCAGCCAGATCGCATCGACCGCCCGGTCGTCGGGCACCAGGGTGATCACCAGCTCGGCATCGAGTGTGTCTTCGAGGGCTGGCGCATGGACGGCCCCACGCTCGACCAGCGGCGCGACCGATGCCGGATCGAGGTCGTACACCCGCAGCGAATGGCCGCCATCGAGCAGGCGTCCGCCCAACGCCGTGCCCATGCGGCCGGCGCCGACCAGTCCGATCTTCATCTAGTTCGCACGGTTGTTCAGCCGCGATTGCTCGCGTTCGTCGTCCGGCATCGAATCGATCCGGTGTTCCAGCCAGTCCGTCGAACGCACGCTCGCATAGCGGGCCCCGCCCTCGGCAGCGACCAGCGAGAACGGTTTGCCGCGCCTTACGTGCATGATGTCGCCGGCCGACAGGCGGCGTCGCTCCCCTTCGAGCGAGACTTCGACCGCACCGCGCACCACATAGAAGAAGGTCTCGTGCGGCGCAGCCGCCTCGGCGCCCGGCGGTGGCCCGGCGCGCGGCGCATCGACGAACGCAAAGGCAAGGCGTTCGCCCTCGATGATCGTCTCCCGGCGGCCGGAGATCGCCGGCGCATCGAAGCCGTCGATCACCGGATGGAAGCAGGTGTCGATGCCCTCGACCACCATGCTGCTCGCGCCTTTCTCGCGATGCCGGGTGGACTCGTCGCCCCGCTCGCCGAGCTTGCCCTTGCCCTGCACATGCAGCCGGTTGATCTCCTCGATGGTCAGCGCCCGCTCGGGCACCTTCTCGTCGGCGGCGAGCCCGACCACGGTCCAGGTCTTGTCCTTCATGTAGAGGTAGGACAGGTCCCCGTCCTCGGTGGCCCGCATCGAATGCCGGGCGAACGCCGGCGCATGCACGAAGGTGCCGAGCCCGACGACCCGGCGGTCCTTGCCCACCACGGCGTTGATCTTCCCGGTCACCGGGAAGATCAACAGCTCGTTGGGATGGTAGTGCAGTTCCGACCCGGTACCCGCGGTCTTGTTGACGAGGCAGAACCACAGGTAGTCGCCTTCGATCACCGGCCCGCGGGCGGAGGACAGGTCGGGCGTGAGATAACTCTGTTCAATCGTTTCGAACCGGTGGAAAGGCATGGTCGCTCCTCAGCGGGCCGCGCGGCTGACGGAAGTCTTCGCCGACCTGTCGGCCGTGGTCCTGGTGGTCTTGGCGGATTTGGTGGTCTTGGCCGCCTTGCGGCCGAAGCCGGGTTCGTAGTGCGGACCGGACATCGTGCCGTCGACCGCCATACCGATGATTCCATGCGACAGGTCCTTGATCGCGATGAAGATCACGTCCTCGTCCGGTGTCGACACCAGCGTATGCGGCGCATTGGCCGGAATGTAGATCATCGAACCGGCCCGCGCGAGCACCGGCTTGCCGTTGACCGAGCCTTTGAGCGTTCCCTTGACCACATAGTTGAACTGCTCGTTCGGATGCGTGTGCATGCGCGATCCGGTGCCCCGGGGCTTGTTGATCCAGCCGACCAGCATGCGTTCGCCCTCGACCACGCCGCCTTCAGATGTCGAGTAGCCGGTGCCGGCCGGCACTCTGCGCAGCTTCGCCATCTTGAACAGGTAGCCATTGGCCGCGCCGGCCTTCAGCGCGCCCGTGGTCTTGGTCCTGGACGAGCGTCGGGCCGGCGTGGTGCCGCTGGCACCCTTGCGGTCGACGGGATTTTTCCGGGTTGCGGTGGCTTTCATCTGCATCCTTTCTTGTTCATGAAAAAAAGCGGGGTGAGGCGGGGCACGCGGTGGGCGGGCCGGTCAGTCGTCGGTGATCTTGGCGTCGCGGATGACCTTGCCGAAACGCCCGATCTCGCTGGCGACGAACGCCCTGAAGGCTGCCGGCGATTCGCTGGTCACCACGGCCACCCCGCCGCCGAGCAGACGCTCAGCCACATCGGGGTGGGCCATGGCCTTCTGCACCGCGTCGAACAGCCGGGTGACCACCGACGCGGGCGTGCCGCTCGGCGTGAACACGCCCTGCCAGGAACCGATCTTCATATCAGGGAAGCCGGACTCGACCATGGTCGGCACATCGGGCAGGCCGGCCACCCGCGCGGGTGCGACCACCGCGAGCAGCCGCAGCTTGCCCTGTCGGGCGAAATTCACCGTCGAGGACAGCGTGAGGAACGCGACCTGGGTCTCGCCGCCCATCAGCGAAGCCGCCGCCGGACCGGCGCCGCCCTTGTAGGGGACGTGCACCATCTGCGTCCCGGTCGCGCGCATGAGCAGTTCGGTCTCCAGACGGTTCGCACTGCCCGCCCCCGAGGATGCGAAGTTGTACTTGCCCGGATGGGCCCGCAGCAGTGCCACCAGTTCCTTCACCGAGGTGGCTGGAACCGACGGGTGCGTCACCAGCGAGCCGGGCACGTCCACGACCTGGCTTACCGGGATGAAGCTGCGCGTCGGGTGATGGGGAAACTTCGGGTACAGCGAGGGATTGATCGCCATCGTGCCGACGTTGCCAAGCAGCAGCGTGTAACCGTCGGGCGAGGCATTCGCGGCAACCTCGACCCCGATGTTGCCGGCCGCTCCCGTTCGGTTGTCGATCACCACCTGCTGGCCCAGCTCCGCCGACAGGCGGGGTTGGATGATCCGGCCGACGAAGTCCGACGCGCCACCCGGAGCGAACGGGACGACGACACGCAACGGCCGCTGCGGCCATGCCTGCGCATGCGATGCCGCCTGCGCAGGCACGGCCGGGAGCAGCGCCGCCATGGCGGCCACCGTCACCACCGAGGCCGACACCAGACGTCGACGGACGTTTCGCGCACCCATGGTCATTCCGCCCGAATGTTCTGCGCCTTGATCAGCGCACCGAACGAAGCCATCTCGCTCTTCACCAGCGCGGCAAGCTCAGCCGGCGTGCTGCTGATCGCCTCGACGCTCAGGCCCGCGAACCGGTCCCTCACCTCCGGGCTCTGCAACGCCTTGACCAGCGTGGCGTTCATCTGCGCAATGATCGGTGCCGGCGTGCCGCTGGTGACGAACAGGCCCCACCAGTTGACGATATCGAAGCCGGGCAGCACCTCGCTCACTGTCGGCACCTCGGGCAGCAGCGGGAAACGCTGGGCCGAGGTGGTGGCGATCGGCCTCAGCTTGCCGGCCTTGACCTGCGCCATCGCCGGGGCCATGTCGGAGAACACCACCTGCACTTCGCTGGCCACCAGCGCGTTGATCGTCAGCGGCATGCCCTTGTAGGCGATATGAACCATGTCGGTGCCGGTCCTGCTCTTGAACATCTCGGTGGCGAGATGCGCGATGGTGCCGATACCCGACGAGCCGTAGTCGACCTTGCCGTTCTGCGCTTTCACCCAGGCGATGAGCTCCTTCATCGATTTCACCGGCAGCGAAGGGTGCACGACCACCAGTTGCGGCGCGCGCGCGACCAGCGTCACCGGCGCGAAGTCGCGCAGCGAGTCGTAGCTGACCTTGATCAGCAACGGGTTAGTCGAGATGGGTGCGGCGTTGCCGACGAAAACGGTGTAACCGTCGGGCGGCGTCTTGGCCGCAATCTCGGCCCCGAGGCTGCCCCCCGCTCCGGGCCTGCTGTCGACAAGCACTGGCTGTCCCCAGGCTTCGGTCATCTTCTGGCCCATGATGCGGGCGATGATGTCGGACGTTCCGGCCGGCGGGAACGGCACGATCATCCGGATCGGCTTGATCGGGAACGCCGGGACTTGCGCCAGTGTCGCGACCGGCCAGGACCCGATGACAGCCGCCGACAGTGCCGCAGTGGCGAACGCGGCCGACGGCAGCTGCGCGCCCTTCGATGACCCGGGACACGGGATGGTGTTAGTCATGCTTCCTCCTTTGGACGACATGTGCGCCTGCGCGCTGGACGTGCCGGTCTTCGCCAGCTCCGTACCCCTGCATTACGTGTTTCAGCTGCTCCCGCTAGATGTTTCTACTGCTGCCACTCACTGGCCGCCGGTCCCGGTGACGCTGGTGCCACCGCAGACGAACAGCAGTTGCCCGGTGATGTAGCCGCTGCGCCGGTCCAACAGGAACGCGGCCGCATGCGCGATGTCCTCGGGTGTGCCCACGCGCCCCACCAATACGCCGTCGATCACCCGCTGGCGCTGCGCGCTGCCCGGCGGATGGCCATTGTCGAACAGTTCGGATGCCACCGGCCCGGGCGCGATCGCGTTCGCCGTGACGCCATCTGCACCCGCCTCGACCGCCAGCGAGTTGGTCAGGCCGATCAGCCCGGCCTTGGTCGTGGCGTACGCGGTGCGCCCGATCTTGCCGAGCAGCGCTCGCGAGGCAATGTTCAGGATCCGGCCATAGTGCGCTTCGCGCATGCCAGGCAGAAACGCCTGCGCGAGCACGATCGCGGCGGCCAGGTTGACCGCGAACACCTGGTCGAGGTCTTCGTCGGTCACCTGCTCGATACGCCCCGGCCGGTTCACTCCGGCGTTGTTGACCAGGTAGCGCACAGGATGGCTGCGCGCCAGTTCGCCCGCCACCTCACGCGTGGCCGCGCGGTCGGAGAGGTCGACTGCCCGGTGCGACAGCCGGGGGTGGCTGAACGAGGGCGGCCGGCGCTGCAGGGTGACCACGTCATGCCCCTGCTCCAACAGCGTGCGCGCGATCTCCGCACCGATGCCGGCGCTCGCCCCGGTGACTACCGCCGTCTCGCCGGTGATCATCGGCTACAGGTAGTCCATGATCTTCCAGCTGCCGGGCGCGGCATTGACCACGTTCTTCATGTGCCCCGGCCGGCGATCCGCGTAGACCTTGCCCTCCTTCATCACGATCTGGATGTTCTGCTTCGATTGCAGGCAGGTGACGTCGGCCAGGGGGTCGCCGTCCACCGCCAACAGGTCGGCCAGCTTGCCCGCCTCGAGCGTTCCCAGGTCGCGGTCGAGCTTGAGTGCGCGCGCCGCATTCAGCGTCGCGGTCTGCAAGACATGCATGGGCGTCATCCCTAGCCCCGCGTACAGCGCGAGTTCCCGGGCATTGGTGCCCATCTCGGGATCGAACCCCATGTCGGTACCCATCGCAATGTTGACGCCACGCTTGTACATCTTCTGGAAGGTATCGAAGCAGTTCTGCTGGATGCTCTTCATCTTCTTGATGACGAACATCGAGGTACCCTGCTCGCGGCGCAGCTCGATCGCGTGATCGGTGCGGTGCGACAGCGTCGGCGTCACATACACGCCCGACTCGCAGATCATGTCGATGGTCTCGTCGTCATGGAACACCATGTGCTCGAGCGTGTCGGCGCCGGCCTTGATCGCCATGCGCTGGGCCGCCGGCGTGAAGCAATGCACCGCGCACGGCTTGTGGAAGGCGTGCGCCTCATCCACCAGCGCGTCGAGTTCTTCCTGCGTCATGTTGCGGATGTCCGGCTCTTCCTTGTCGGTTCCACCACCGCCCGAGGCGCAGGTCTTGATGATGTCGCAGCCCGCGAGCATGTTAACGCGCGCGAGCTTGCGCAGCTCCCAGGGCCCGTCCGCCGTCTGGAACCCGACGCGCACCGCCGCGCGCGGCTGGATCAGGTCGAGGTGGGACCCGGTGATGGATGTAAAAGCGGCGACCAGCATGCGCGGGCCTTCGAGGATGCCGGCATCGAAGGCATCGCGAATCGCGCACGCCTCGTTCACCATCAGCCCGCGGGTGGCTGCGAGGCCCA
>Ga0105046_10018425_pt1 | contig 10625 bp, 7 predicted proteins | sample MAT03_FD_78385 | JGI IMG/M metagenome (GOLD analysis project Ga0105046, IMG submission 78385) | Freshwater microbial communities from Lake Fryxell liftoff mats and glacier meltwater in Antarctica - MAT-03 (megahit assembly) | ecosystem: Environmental > Aquatic > Freshwater > Ice > Liftoff...
AAAAGACAAAAATGTAAGGCAATGGCTTGGTCTAAAAATGGTTCAAGAAGTTTAGCCGTTGTTACAGCTTACCATAACGCTGCATAGATTGCATAAAAAATTTACACTAACTAAGTTTATAAATATCTAATAGTCAGCAATTTGTACATTATAAGCATATCTCCAATTACCGTTAAATGAATTCTTGAAAAAAGTGATATCCCATTTATTTATTAATTTTTACATTTGCTCTATCTATGTTGCAATTGCAAACCTCCCAAAAACGATTCGTCAAAAAATTGGTGTTGGTGCTGTAGCATTGAAACACAAAAAAGGGGAGCATCTATGCTCCCCTTTTTTGTGTTTCAATGCAATGTGTATTACATCATGCCGCCCATACCGCCGCCGCCGCCGTGTGAGTGGCCACCTGCGCCCGCACCCGCGCTTTCTTCGGGCTCGTCGGCAATCATGCACTCGGTAGTGAGGAGCAACGCGGCAATAGAGGCCGCATTTTCCAATGCCAAGCGGGTTACTTTTTTGGGGTCAATGATACCCGCCGCCAACAAATCTTCGTATTTGTCGTCTTTGGCGTTGTAGCCGTAGCCACCTGTACCTGTTTTTACTTGTTGTACTACCACTGAGGCTTCGCCGCCAGCGTTTTCGACAATGGTACGAAGCGGCGACTCCAAGGCCATGCGGATGATGTTGATACCCGTCGTTTCGTCTTCGTTATTGCCTTTCAAGCCTTGCAACGAATCTACCGCGCGGATAAGCGCAATGCCACCACCTGCTACGATGCCTTCTTCAACGGCTGCACGGGTAGCGTGCAGCGCGTCGTCCACGCGGTCTTTCTTTTCTTTCATTTCTACTTCGGTAGCAGCGCCAATGTACAAGATAGCTACGCCACCCGACAGTTTGGCCAAACGCTCCTGCAATTTTTCGCGGTCGTAATCTGAAGTTGTTACTTCGATTTGAGCTTTGATTTGGTTTACCCGAGCTTTGATTTGCTCGGCTTCGCCGGCACCATTCACGATGGTCGAATTGTCTTTGTCGATGATGATTTTTTCGCAGTGGCCCAAGTATGCCAAATCGATACTTTCGAGTTTGTAGCCGCGCTCTTCTGAAATAACAGTGCCACCAGTCAAGGTTGCGATGTCTTCGAGCATGGCCTTGCGGCGGTCGCCAAAGCCTGGGGCTTTTACGGCGCATACTTTCAAGGCACCACGGATTTTATTGACTACCAACGTAGCGAGGGCTTCGCCATCTACGTCTTCGGCAATGATCAACAATGGGCGGCTTGTTTGGGCTACTTGCTCCAACACGGGAAGCAGTTCTTTCATTGAAGAAACTTTCTTCTCCGAAATCAAGATAAATGGACGCTCCATTTCTACTTCCATTTTTTCGGCATTGGTAACGAAGTACGGCGACAAATAGCCACGGTCAAACTGCATACCTTCTACCGTTTTTACTTCGGTTTCGGTGCCACGGGCTTCTTCTACTGTAATTACGCCTTCTTTGCCTACTTTTTTCATGGCTTCGGCAATCATGTTACCGATTTCATCGTCGTAGTTGGCCGAGATGGTAGCTACTTGGGCAATTTTGCCGAAATCGTCGCCAATAGTCTGAGCTTGCGCCGACAAATTGGCCGTTACCGCAGCTACTGCTTTGTCAATGCCACGCTTCAAATCCATTGGGTTGGCACCAGCGGCTACGTTTTTAACGCCAATAGAATAAATGGCCTGTGCCAAAACGGTGGCAGTAGTGGTGCCGTCGCCCGCCGAATCGGCAGTTTTTGAGGCTACTTCTTTTACCAATTGAGCACCCATGTTTTCCATGGCATCTTTCAACTCAATTTCTTTGGCTACTGTTACGCCGTCTTTGGTAATGGCCGGCGAGCCAAATTTCTTATCAATGATAACATTGCGGCCTTTGGGTCCGAGGGTTACTTTAACGGCGTTGGCCAATGTGTCCACGCCTTTTTTAATGCGGTCGCGGGCATCGGTGTCGAAGATTATTCTTTTAGACATGATTTTTTGAAAATTTTTGAATAAATGATTTGGTTAAACACAATTTTGACGCTGACATTGAACTCCAACAAAAAGAAGGGCCAATTGCCGAATGTCAAGCCAGCTAAACGATGGCGAAAATGTCAGACTCACGCATGATGAGGTATTCTTGGCCTTCTACGGTGATTTCAGTACCAGCATATTTGCCGTACAGCACCGTGTCGCCTACTTTTACCATCATTGGCTCGTCTTTTTTGCCAGGCCCTACGGCTATTACTACCCCGCGTTGGGGTTTTTCTTTGGCCGTATCAGGAATGATAATACCGAAAGCTGTTTTTTCTTCGGCAGGGGCGGCTTCTACCAGCACGCGGTCTGCCAGTGGCGTTACGTTTACTTTCACTTCTGCAACTGTTGACATAGTCATCAGGGGGTTTAATGGTTTTACAAAAAATTATTGTTTGCAATCCATGTGCCTCATTTTCCGTGCCAATGCCCCGAAGTCTGCCATTTTTGCAGGTTCGTATGCAAGAAGCAAGTATTAACTGCCATTTGCCAAAGAAAAAATGTCAGTTACGAAGTTTTATGGCATAAAAATTTGGTATTTCAATTGTAATACTTACTTTGGAACGTCAAAATAAAAAATCAAAGTAGCATGGAAAAATTACCGAAAGATTGGCTTACCCAAGGTTGGGTTGATTTTGAACACAAAAAGTATGTCATCTTGGCGTACTTGCAGCAAGTTCAGCAAAACTTTACGAGTCATAAGCTATTCCCTGACCTGCCAGAGTTGCGGGCGCATTGTTACGAAACGCAACAATTGCAGCAATCAAAAGGGCAGATTAACGCGGCTTTTCCCAAAAACCTGTCGGGTATTGACGGGGCAAAGCGGCAATTGACCTACCAGCCAACGCACCAAGACGACGCTTTTTTGACCGAAATTGACCACATTTTGGGATATGCGCTGCCGCTTTTTCAACAAACTTTGGCCCGAGGCCAAAACCAGTACGCCGACATTGAAGCCCAGATTACTTTTTTGCCCGTGGGCATTGTGCCATTGCACTTACAAGACGGCTACCTTTTTATTTATCGGGCGCGCCTGCACCAAACCGACGTTTACCAGTATCAGATTCGGTTGTTTGAAAACCAAGTTGAGCGAAGCGTGCATACTACCTACCTGCAAACAATTCACAAAAGTGCGGCTACAACTTTTGAGGGCTTAAAACTCAGTTTGGTGCGCCAACGCCGCGAGTTGCCCAATCCAGCCACGTACTTGGTCGAGTCGCCCGGCAACTACCCCGTGCAAGAAGCCCTGCTGCCAATTGCCAAACGACTCATTGTGAAGCACACAATTGTTTGATTGGCCAGCGTTGAAATACCCTTATAAAGCTCCCAACAACGCCTCAATCTGCGCCGCTGAGGTGGCAGGAAAATTGGCAATTCTGATTTGAGAATCTTTGAAAGTGCCGTACCCGCTCCCCACAATCATACCCGATTTTTTGGCTTGGGCAATGATCTCTGCCGAGGGTTTTTGGCAGTTGGCTACTATCACCGTGCGCGAGCGGTGGCGGTCTTCTTTGACAAATGGGCTATATAAGTCGCTGTTTTCCAGAAATTTATAAATCACCTTGGCTTTTTCTTCGGTTTCTTTGCGGACCGTTTCTATGCCAATCTGGTTGAGGTCTTCGGCAATTTTTCCCAACAAATAAATCAACAGCACGTTGGGCGTGGCGGGGGTTTCGTATTTTTGGTAATTTTTCCAAAGCAAAGGCAAGCTGTGGTGCGCCCCAATCGATGAGTCTTCGTATTTTTGTAGCCGTTCGGCTTTGGCCAAACACCGCTCGTTGGCAATCCAAACGCCCAAACCAGCGGGCAGCCCGAAGGCTTTTTGCACCGAAAAAAAAGCCGTGTCCACCACCTCAAAGTCCAACGCGGGGTGTGGTGCCGACGAAACCATGTCCACCGCGATAATTTTTTTTGAATTGCTGCGCTTCAATTTGTGGATGTCGGCTTCGCGCATCTGCACGCCGGCACTGGTTTCATTTTGCGTAACACAAATCACCTCGGCATATTCTGGCACCACCACCTCGGCGTAGTCGAAGCCCTCGCCAAAGGGCTTTTCTAACTCGTGGGCGTACTTGCGTAGCGAAACGGCGTACTCGTAAAATTTTTTAGAAAATGCGCCATTTACCAAGTGAACACTTTCGTGCTCGACACAATTGAGCAATATGCGCTCCCATACTTCCGAAGCCGACCCCGTAAAAAAAATGGCGTGCGACTCTGGAATGCCCATCAATTGCCGCAGTTGCGTGGCCGTAAACTTGTAAATATCCCGAAATTTTTGGCTGCGGTGCGAAATCGACCCCAACTGCTCGGCAAGTGCCGTTTGCAGGTGTTTTTCAAACGTTGGGTACATTTCGGCGGGGCCAGCGGTAAAATAAGTATTTTTCATAATGGGTGTAAAACAGTATTCGGTGAACAATTTGGCCGCAAAAGTAAGCCAATTACTTTTGCTTCTCAAAATACTTGCACACTTGCGTTAGTTCGCAGGCTGGGCAGCGGGGGCTGCGGGCTACGCACACGTAGCGACCGTGCAAGATAAGCCAGTGATGCGCCCGCGCAATGAGGTCTTTTGGAATGTGTTTTACCAGTTCTTTTTCTACGGCCAGCGGGGTAGTGGCGGTTTTGGGCACCAAACCCATGCGGTGCGACACCCGAAATACGTGCGTATCTACGGCCATAGCCGGTTGGTTGTATATCACCGACACGATCACGTTGGCGGTTTTGCGGCCCACGCCGGGCATTCGTTGCAGCTCTTCGATGGTGCTGGGTACTTCGCTGTTGTATTCTTGTGCCAGCATACGGCCCATACCCACCAGGTGCTTGGCCTTGTTGTTGGGGTAAGATACGCTTTTGATGTACAAAAAAACCTCTTCGGCGGTGCCATTGGCCAAGGCTTGCGCGTCGGGAAAACGTTCAAACAGTGGCGGCGTTACGATATTGACGCGCTTGTCGGTACATTGCGCCGACAGAATAACGGCCACCAGTAGCTCGTAAGGGCTGCGGTAGTTGAGTTCGGTTTCTACTGTTGGGTATTTGTCCAAAAAGTATTCAGTCAAAAAGCGGTATCGTTCTTTTTTGAGCATTGCTGGTGTTCGGGTTTTTGCGAAGGCGGGGAAATAGCATCGGATTAATTTCTACGATTCAGGCAACTAAGGCATTGGGTTATTGAATATCAACTATTTCTGACATTCAGTTGCAAAATACAAGGCCTTGTATTTCAGTATTTTATAAAAAAATTAGCTCAAAATACCTTTTACGACCTGCCCGTGTACGTCGGTCAAACGAAAACGGCGGCCCTGAAATTTGTAGGTTAATTGTTCGTGGTCAATGCCCGTCAGGTGTAGCAAAGTAGCCTGAAAATCGTGGACGTGAACGGGGTTTTTGACGATATTGTAGCTAAAATCGTCGGTTTCGCCGTAGCTTATTCCAGCCTTTACGCCTGCTCCTGCCAGCCACATCGTAAAGCAGCGCGGGTGGTGGTCGCGGCCGTAGTCTTTCGGGGTGAGTTTGCCTTGCGAATAAACCGTTCGGCCAAACTCGCCGCCCCAAACTACCAAGGTATCTTCGAGCAAACCCCGCCTTTTTAAATCAACAATCAAAGCCGCCGTGGCTTGGTCGGTTTGCTGGCATTGCTGGGCCATGCTTTTGGGCAATGCGCCGTGGTGGTCCCAGCCTTGGTGATAAAGCTGAACAAACCGCACGTCTTTTTCCAGTAGTTTGCGGGCCAAAAGGCAGTTGGCGGCGTAGCTGCCTTTGTCGCGGCTGCCGGGGCCGTAGAGTTCAAATACCTCGTCTGGTTCGGTTGCGGTATCCATCACTTCGGGCACTGAGGTTTGCATCCGAAAAGCCATTTCATATTGCGCAATGCGGGCATCTACTTCGGGGTCGCCCCAGGCTTCGTTTTGCAATTGGTTCAATTTTGACAAATACGTCAACATTTGTTTTCTATCTGCGCCGTCGTAGCCTTCGGGGTTGTTGAGAAACAAAACGGGGTCTTTGCCGGCCCTAAACTGCACGCCCTGGTGCTCGGAAGGCAAAAAACCATTGCCCCACAAACGGGCGTAAAGCGGCTGGTCTTTGGGGGCATTTTTGGAAACCAACACAATAAAAGCGGGTAAATTCTGGTTTTCGGAACCCAGCCCGTAGCTCAGCCAAGAGCCAATAGACGGTCGGCCGGGCAATTGATGCCCCGTTTGAAAAAAAGTAATGGCGGGGTCGTGGTTGATTTGCTCGGTAAACATAGACTTGATAACGCACAGCTCATCAACGACTTGGGCGGTGTGTGGCAGCAATTCACTCACCCACGTTTGGCTTTTGCCATGTTGGCCAAATTTATACACCGACGGCACTACGGGCAAAACGGCTTGGTTGGCACTCATGCCCGTAAGCCGCTGCCCCTTGCGTACTGAGTCGGGCAGGCCTTGGCCAAAGAGGCCCGTTAATTTAGGTTTGTAGTCGAAGGTTTCAAACTGCGACGGCCCGCCGCTCATGAACAAATACACCACCCGTTTGGCTTTGGGAGCGATATTGGGCAAGGCATTGAGAAGTTGCTGCTCGGGGGTATTGTTTCCCAAGGCGTTGTTGCTCAACAAACTACCGAAGGCCATTGCGCCCAAGCCACCTGCCGTTTTGAGCAAGAAATTGCGCCGATCCAGTTTTTTGTCTAACTCCGCAAATTCGGGGGTATGTAGTTTAAAATCTTCTTGGTGTGCCATGTTCGGTTAGCGTTTCGTAATGGTTGCATCTGAATTCAAGATGGTGCTGGCCACTACGGCATTGGCTGCCACCAGCAGCGGGTCTAAGGTTTTATTGACAGAATAAAAACCCGCCTTCAACCAACCTTTTGTTTTGTTTGGAAATAACTTAAACTGCTCGTATTCAGATTTTTGCAAAGCTGTGAGCAAGTCTATTTCTTGGGGGGTGGGTGCTCGTCCTGTTAGTTTTCGATAGGTTTCAACAATGGCTTTTGGCGCGTTCGGCTCGCGGGTCATGGCCTCGCCCATTACTTTGGCAACCTCAATAAAGGTGGGGTCGTTGAGCGTAACCAAGGCTTGCAGCGGCGTGTTGGTTTTTTGCCGCCGCACCACGCAATAACTGCGCGAGGGCGCATCGAAAGTACCCAAAGTGGGATTGGGCACCGAGCGTTTGACAATGACATAAAGACTGCGGCGATACACTTCGTCGGTAGAGTCGGGCGTGTATTTCATGCTGTTTATTTCCCAAAGACCTTCGGGCTGGTACGGCTTAACGCTCCTGCCGCCCACTTTTCTGTTCAACAAGCCGCTCGCTGTCAGTGCATTGTCGCGTATCATTTCTGCCGACAAACGCGTGGCAGGGCCACGGGCCAAAAGGCGGTTTTCGGGGTCGCGCTCGCGTAGTTCTTTGGTTGTTTTAGAATCTTGCGGATAAGTTGCCAACATAACAATGCGCTTGTTGAATTTTTTTATGTCCCAAGAAGAGGCCCGAAAATCAACCGCCAGCCAGTCTAACAAGGCGGGGTGGCTGGGCATTTCGCCTTGGTTGCCAAAGTCTTCGGTGGTTTTTACTAGGCCCGTTCCGAAGAAATTTTGCCACAACCGATTTACGGCCACTCTCGCCGTCAAAGGGTTAGCCTCGTCGGTGAGCCATTGCGCCAGCCCGTAGCGATTTTTGGGGAAATGAGCAGCAAAAGGTAAGATTTTTTCGGGGGTATTGGGCTGTACTTCTGCGTCGGGTGCGTCGTATTGGCCGCGCAGCAACACGTGCGATTTTTTCGGTTTGGGCATCTCTTGCATTACCATGATTTCGGAGATTTTTTCGGAAGAATCGGCCAAAGTAGTGCGCCACTTTTGCAATTCTCTTTGGGCTTTCAGCACCTCGGCGTGGACCGCCGTTGCGTAATAATCCTTCAAAATGGCCTTCTCGTCGGCGGTCAGTTGGCCTTTTGGTTTACGGGCAATTGTGGCCCAAGTTGCTTTTTTTGCCAATATTTTGATTTCAAATGGCGTTAAAACCCTGTCATAAACTGCCACATCGTCCACCTTGCCGCCCTTAAAACCCAACCCACGGTACCAGCCGCCAATTTGCAGGGCAGGTTCGGGTTTTGTGCCAAAATGAATGTCTTTGTAAAGTTGGTCAATGATTGTTTCCATCGGCATTGGGTCGCCATCAAGATACAACTCAAAGCCCGCCGCCTTGGACGAGCCGTTGTAAGTCAGGCACAATTGCACCCATTTGTTGCGCGGCACTTCTTTCAGGCTCATTTTTGTAATGGCATTTGAAGGAGCCGTGTGGGCCATCGTAATCTCAAATTTATTGTTTTTTAGGTACAAATGAAAACCCTTAAAATTGTAGAGCCGTTCGGCGTTGCTTTTATGAAAAATCACGCCTTCTTTCATTTCTTTGGGAATATACGCCCAAATGCCCACGGTAAATGCGTCAGACCGTCGAAAAGCCCCCACGTCTTTCAAATCGGCATACACATCACCGTCCAATTTCAAGACCTGGCCTTTTGTTGCTTTTTCAAACGTGGGTTTGTCCAGTGTCCCCCCGTCGCGGTACATCATGCCAGTTTGCTTGGAATTGACGCTATTTCGGAGCGAATCTTCAAAATCATACCAACCTTTTAAGCCCAACTGGGGCATTTGGCTTTGCGACAACGTTTGGTAGTTTTTGGTTTGTAGCCAGCTATCAAAGGCAGTTTTTGCTTGATTCGTGGCCTCGGCCACTTTCTTTTCTTGTTCGGCTACGGCGTTGCTAATAAATTGCAGCACTTCTTCTTGTTTTTTTGAAGGCAAAAGCAGCGTAGGCGTGGGCAAATCGTCGTTCCAAGAAATCTGGCCTGCTTCGCGTACGTTGTTGAAAAAGCTAAAAAGTTGGTAATAGTTTTTCTGCGAAATGGGGTCAAATTTATGGTCGTGGCACCTGGCACAACCCACCGATATGGCCATAAAAGCCTCGCCCAGGGTGTTGGTTCGGTCCATCACGTATTCGGTCTGAAACTCTTCTTCTACGATACCGCCTTCCATGTTTTGCGGGTGGTTGCGGTTGAAGGCCGTCGCAATCAGCATATCTTTGGTAGGCGTAGGCATCAAATCGCCCGCCAGTTGTTGGTGAATAAAGGTATTGTAGGGCATATTCTGATTGAAAGCCCGAATGACCCAATCTCGGTAGGGCGACATATCTCTGAGCCTGTCCACGGTGTAGCCGTGTGAGTCGGCAAAACGGGCCAAATCGAGCCAATCGGTAGCCATTTTTTCGCCGTAATGCGGCGAATTGAGCAGTCGGTCAACCTGTTTTTCGTAGGCATCGGGACTGCCGTCGTTCACAAAATCGTCCATTTCTTCCAACGTTGGCGGCAGCCCCGTCAAGTCGAGCGATACGCGGCGCAACAAAACTGATTTCGGGGCTTCTTTGGCAGCAACCAACCCTTCTTGCGCCAAACGACTGAAAACAAAGTTGTCAATGGGATTGATAATCAGCGAATTATTAACACTTGGCAGGGCTTTTTGCTGGGGTTTTACAAAAGCCCAGTGCGGCTGATAAACGGCCCCATCTTCAATCCATTTTACCAAAACGGCTTTCTCGTGGGCCGATAACACCAAGTGCGATTTGGGTGTTGGCATCAGATAAGTGGGGTCAGCGGAAATAATGCGGTGGAAAACCTCGCTTTTCTTTAAATTTTTTGGCTTAATGGCCACTTTGCCAGGGCTTTCGGGCAGCGGAGCGTAGGCGGCCTCGGCCACGTCTAAGCGCAAACCAGCTTCTTGTTTGGCCTTGTCGGGGCCGTGGCACGCAAAACACTTGTCCGACAAAATCGGCTTGACGTGCTGGTTGTAATCCAAAACCGCAGGTAGTTTTTTGTAGGCCGCCGCCACATCGTCGGGCAGTTTTGTAGCAGCTGTGGGCGGATTTGACCACCAATAAAAACCCGCAACCAAGAACAGAATGTACTTTGTCATTTGTATTTTTTGTTAAAGGTCATCAATGATTGGGCTCGGTTTTTAGCGTTGGGTAAACTGAAAGCTACCAGTCTCAATTTTTGTGTTTGGCAACGCTTTTTTCAATTGTTCGATGCCTGCTTCGGTCGCTTTGGTTTGCCATAAATATACAACTTTTAGTCGAATACATTTTGCCAATGTGGCCAAACCATTATCGGTGATGTCGGTGCCGTACAAATTGAGTTGTTCGAGATTTGGCAATTCTTTCAAATACGCCAATCCTTGGTCGGAGATGGCCGTTTTTTCGAGATTCAGGCGGGTTAAGTTTTTGAACGAGGCCAATTTTTTGAGGTCGTCGTCGCTTACGGGCTGGTTGCTCAATCGCAGCCTAATCAATTGGTTGTCAATATTTTTTAAGTCATCTATCAGTGTAGGCGTGTAGTTTTTGACGTTTACAAAATTGACCGAGTAGTAATGTTGTCCGTCGCCCAAAGCGGTGATACTGACCTGCTGTTGTTTCAATTTTTCCAGGATTTCGGGGGCAATTTTATCCACCTTTCTTGTCAAAATCTTGGATTCTATGCTTTCTTCTGGCGTTATTTCGGGGGGGGGGGGCGTCAGTTTTGGCGGTTCTGAAATTAGATTTTTGGGGAAAATTGGA
>Ga0105046_10018427_pt1 | contig 10625 bp, 9 predicted proteins | sample MAT03_FD_78385 | JGI IMG/M metagenome (GOLD analysis project Ga0105046, IMG submission 78385) | Freshwater microbial communities from Lake Fryxell liftoff mats and glacier meltwater in Antarctica - MAT-03 (megahit assembly) | ecosystem: Environmental > Aquatic > Freshwater > Ice > Liftoff...
AGGATCCTTCGTTGGAGGGGGGGGTTGATGCAACGCAACAATGTTAGGTGTCGGCGATAGATACATCAAATTGATAGATATCATCAAAACGATAGCTCATGACTATGAATTAACCTGCGGGCACATCCCGGCGTTCAGTCCCGGGCCCTCACGAACCCGCTGATTGCCTCCAGCACAGCGGGGCTTCGATCCTTTTGGTAAAACGCCGCCAAGGGCGCCAGGTGCCCGGCATCGGGCAGCTCGACCAGTTCAGCGCGGCCACCGGCCGCCTGCAGCTTGTCCGCCAGCTCCTGGCTGTCCCGAGCTTCGACCACGCGGTCGTCGCGGCCGTGGATCAGGAGAAAAGGGGGCTCATCACCGTCCACGAAATTCACCGCCTGTGCCTGCGGCCACTGGCCGCGGGGACCAAACACCTGCTCATAGGCCCGGCCGATCACGAAGTCGTAGGGTCCAGACAGTCCGATCACGCCCGCCAGATCGCGGGGCTGCATCCGGTGTGCGTCCAGGTAGCGGGCGTCGGTGCCAATCAGGGCGGCAATCTGGGCGCCTGCCGAGTGGCCGGCCACGAACAGGCGGGCAGGATCCCCGCCGTAGTCCGCGGCATGGCGATGGACCCACGCCACCGCTGCGGCGCCGTCTTCGACAAAGCCGGGAAACGTGGTGCGCGGATAGGTCCGGTAATCAGCCACCACTGCCACCACCCCCAGCTGCGCGAGGCGCTGGCCTACGAACCGGTACTGGTCGCGGCTGCCTGTCTTCCAGCTACCTCCGTAGAAGAACACCACCACCGGGGCAGGTTTTGCAGCGGCGTTGGGAGGCAGGTACACGTCCAGCGACAGCCCCTTGGCCGGGTCGAAGGCGACGCTGGCATTGGCGGCGGGCGCGTCGCGGTTGGCGTAGCCCAGGGCCAGGCTCTGGCAGCCGGCGGCCAGCAGGGCAGCCGAGGCGGCCAGCAGGCCCCTCAGCAGGACAGCATGCTTCATGTATTGAACCTTCGCGGGTGGGGAATCGGTAACGGCCGCAGTGCCAGCCACTACGATGTACCGATGAATACGAGCCATCACACCACTGTGGATGCACTGCTGAGTCATGGCTGCCATCGCATCGACAGCGCCGAGGCGCGTCTGCTTCTGGCACACGTGCTGGAAAAGTCAGGGGCATGGTTGCTGGCCCACGGTGAAGAAACCGTGCAGCAGGCGCCAGCCGCCCGTTTCCGGACGCTGCTCGAGGCACGCGCAGCCGGCATGCCGGTTGCCTACCTGACCGGCCGCCGCGGTTTCTGGACCCTTGACCTTGCGGTCACCACGGATACGCTGATCCCGCGCCCTGAAACCGAGCGGCTGGTCGAGCTGGCCCTGGCGCGCCTGCCGCCAGGTGCAAGGGCACGGATTGCCGACCTGGGCACCGGCAGCGGAGCGGTCGCGCTGGCCATTGCCCGCGAGCGCCCGCAGGCCAGGGTGGTGGCCACTGATGCAAGCCAGGCTGCGCTCGGCGTGGCCATGCGTAATGCCGTCGATAACGCAGTCCCCAACGTCGAGTTCCGGCACGGCGACTGGCTGGCCCCGCTGATCGGTGAACGCTTCGACCTGATCGCCAGCAATCCGCCCTATATCGCTGAAGGCGATCCGCACTTGCAGCAAGGGGATCTGCGTTTCGAGCCGGCGATAGCCTTGTCGTCAGGCGGCGACGGGCTGGATGACGTACGCGAAATAGTGGCGAATGCAGGTGCACATCTGGTTGCTGGTGGCTGGCTGTTGCTGGAGCATGGGTGTGAGCAGGGGGCGGCAATCCGCGTGTTGCTGGCTGAAGCGGGCTTCAAGGAAATTGCGACCGAGCGCGATCTGGAACTGCGTGATCGAGTGACGTTGGGACGCAGCCCTTAGTGGTGTGCCGTCACCCCGGCTTTCGCCGGGATGACGGAACGTAGCGTGGGTAAGGCATCAGAGTGAACCAGCCCCCGCGCTAAACTCCACCTTCAGAACCCAAGGCCGTACCCATGCGCCAGCTCTATCCGGAAATACAGCCCTTCGACATCGGTACGCTGCAGGTCGACGAACGCCACACGCTGTACTACGAACAGTGCGGCAATCCCGACGGAAAACCCGCGGTCATCCTGCACGGCGGGCCGGGGGGAGGATGCAATGCCAACATGCGTCGCTTCCACGATCCTGGGAAGTACCGCATCGTGTTGTTCGACCAGCGCGGCGCGGGCCGCTCCACGCCGCACGCGGACCTGGTGGACAACACCACGTGGCACCTGGTCGCGGACATCGAGCAACTGCGGCAAAAACTCGGCATCGATGCGTGGCAGGTCTTCGGCGGCAGCTGGGGCTCCACCCTGGCCCTTGCCTACGCACAGTGTCATCCGGGGCGCGTCACCGAACTGGTGCTGCGCGGCATCTTCATGCTGCGGCGCTGGGAGCTGGAGTGGTTCTACCAGCAAGGCTGCTCACGCCTGTTCCCCGACGCATGGGAGCAGTTCCTGCAGCCAATCCCGGTGGTTGAGCGCCACGACCTGATCTCTGCGTACCACCGCCGCCTGACCCATGCAGATCAAGCCACGCGCCTGGAGGCGGCGCGCGCATGGAGCATATGGGAGGGCGCCACCAGCTTCCTGCGCATCGACCAGGACACCGTGGGTGGGCACGGCAACGCTGAATTTGCGCTGGCGTTCGCGCGTATCGAGAACCATTACTTCGTCAACGGCGGCTTTCTCGAGGTCGAAGACCAGCTGCTGCGCGATGCATACCGGATAGCCGACATTCCGGGTGTGATCGTGCATGGACGCTACGACGTGGTCTGCCCGCTGGCGAACGCCTGGGACCTGCACAAGGCCTGGCCGAAGGCGGAGCTGGTGATTTCGCCGGTGTCCGGGCACTCCGGGTTCGAGCAGGAAAACGCGGATGCGCTGGTGACAGCTACCGACCGGTTCGCCCCGTAGGAGTGCGCCGTGGGCGCGAGCTTTTGCCTGTAATCCGCCGTAAAAGCCGTGAGAGCTCGCGCCCGTGGGGCACCCCTACGCGGGCTTGGGTTCGCGCGGGATCAGCGCTTCGACGAAGGTCTCGTCCGACCACACCTCGAACTTCTCCAGGGTGTTGGGCCCAAAGGTGTTGCTGATCGCCACATCGGCCGCATCGCGTCCCCGGGCAATCAGCACCCGGCCAATGCGCGGGAAGTTGTGGCGTGCATCGAAGGTGTACCACTGGCCATCCAGGTACGCCTCGAACCAGGCCGAGAAATCCATCGGCGTACCGCTGGGAGCCACGCCGAATTCGCCGATGTAGCCGGTGCAGTAGCGCGCCGGGATGTTCATGCACCGGCACAGCGCCACCGCCGAATGGGCGTAGTCGCGGCACACCCCTCTGCCCTGCTCGAGCGCCAGCGCGGCGCCCTTGGTCGCATCGGCGAATTCGTATCCAAACTGGATTCGTGCATGCACATGGTCGCAGATGGCCTGCACTCGCGCCCATCCGCTTGGGGTCGTGCCGAACAGCTCCCATGCCTGTTCAGCCAGCTTGTCGGTTTCGCAATAGCGGCTGCCCAACAGGTAGACCAGAGTTTCGTCGGGCAGCTGATAGACTGGCACCTGCACCGCGTTGGGCACGACCGGATCGGTCCAGCCGGTGTCGCGCACCACGCAATCGCTGTGGATGGCAAACAGACCGGCCGGCGCCACCAGCCGCGTGCAAAGGTTGCCGAAGCCGTCGTGGTACTGCTGCATGGGAACCGTAGGAGACACCTGCAGCTCCTTGGCGATGGCGATGTCGGCGCGCCGTGAGTCGTGCACGTTCAAGGTCAGCAGCATCGGGGTCGGTTCCGGGAGCCGGTAGGCAATCTCAAAGCCAAGGCGGATCAGCACGCGGTGCTCCGGGTGTGGTGCCGCCTGCTGGCTGAAGGCCCGTGCGGGCCGATCCGGGCGGGTGCAGTGCAGGCGGGCGGGGTTACACCGTTGTAGCAGAAGAACCTTGGCCGTGGGTCAAACCAGCCAGGGCGCGCGGCAGAATCCGGGCCAGTCGCGCCGCCCATGCCTGCTGTCCCTGCGCATCGGCAATCAGGTCCTGGCGGATTTCCAGCTCCACGTGCAGCAGCCCACGCAGCTCGCCGTGCACGGGCACCGCATAGTCGCTGCCATCCGTGATCGCGTACGGCTGGTTGTCGCCCACCACCAGGTCGGGTTCGTCGCGCAGTGCGGCAAGCAGCGCGTGAGCCAACCTTGGGTCACGGTGGTAGAGCACACCGGCGTGCCATGGCCGGTCCACGCCGTCGAACCGGGGGGTGAAGCTGTGCAGGGCAATCAGCACCGGGGCCTGCCCGCGTGCAGTCCGCAGGTCGAGCTCCCGGGTGATGCGCGCGTGGTAGGGCGTGAATATTTCACGCGCACGCGCCGAGCGCTCGGCCCCGCCCAGTTCAAGGTTGCCCGGGACCACGGTGCCATCGCTGGCCTCCACGATGGAGCTATCGCTATCCAGCGGGCGATTGCAATCGATCACCAGCCGGGAGTAGGTCTGCAGGATCGCGATGGCATCGAGCTGCGCCGAAAGCGCATCGGCCAAGCCGGCGATGCCGATATCCCAGCCGATATGACGGTCCAGCTCTGCCTGCTCAAGCCCCAGCGTCCCCAGTCGTGCCGGCACCTGCTGCCCGGCGTGGTCGCCGATCAGTACGAACGGGGAATTGCCCTCCGCGCGCAGCACCTGCAGAGGCGCCGGGTCGCGTGCCTGCAGCAAGTCCAGCGCATCATCCACGCGGGGTGCCGTCCAGGTGGTGGTCGATCATCCACAGCCCCGCCCACAGCTTGGCATCCAGCTCATAGCCTTCGCCCATCTTCTGCACCAGCCAGGCCGCGGCCCGGGCGCGCGGGATTTCGTGCACGCTGATGTCTTCGTCACCATCGCCACCGCCGCTGCCCACGCGGCGCAGACCGGTGGCGTGCACGAAGGCGATCTTCTCGCTGGCCATGCCGGAGGAAGTCGGGCCGATCATCAGCACCTGCGCTCGCTCGGCGGTCCAGCCGGTTTCTTCTTCCAGTTCGCGTATCGCCGAGACCTCGATCGACTCACCGGAGTCGATATCGCCCACCAGCCCGGCCGGCATTTCTATGGTCGGCGCCTGCAGCGGCACGCGGAACTGCTCCACGAATACCACTTTGTCCTCCGGCGTGACCGCGATGATGATGGCGGCGAGCCCGCCGGCGTGGGTGCGCTCCACGTACTCCCAGGTGCCGCGTACCAGCATGCGCAGGTATTTGCCTTCGTAGATGATCCGGGGTTCAGCAGTCTTATTGTTCATGCGTCCATGCTAGTCGGTACGACCAGCGTTTTGTAGGAGCGCCCCATGGGCGCGAGCTCGTGCCGGTGTCTTGCGCAGAGCTCGCGCCCCTGGGGCGCTTCTACTGGGGCAGCTTGCGCAGCTCCTACAGGGGCAGGCTGGCGGCCTGCTGCAGGCGGCGGCGGGTCATGGGGCCAAAGCGGAGTGCATCGGAGAGGGCTTCCAGCATGCCGCGGTCGGCCTGGCTGCGCTGGTGGTCGGGTTCGATGCTGTCGATGGGGGCATCCAGCACGATGGTAGCCAGCTGTCGCCAAAGCAGTGCGTGGTCGCGCTGTTCGTGCAGGCGCACGGCCATTTGCGCCGCGCCGCGCAGGCGCAGGAAGGCGACTTCATCTATCCGCGTCAGCAGCACGTCCAGACTGCCAAAGTGGGCCAGCAGGATCGCCGCGGATTTGGAGCCGATTCCGGTGACCCCGGGAATGTTGTCCACCGCATCGCCGGTAAGGGCCAGGTAATCGGCGATCTGGCCGGCTTCCACCCCGTGCCGCGATTTGACCCCGGTCATGCCCCAGCGCTGGCCGCGGGCGAAGTCCCACTGCTCGTCGCTGTGGGCAAGCAGCTGCGACATGTCCTTGTCCGCCGACACGATCACGCCGCGGAAGCCGCGCGGGCGTGCGGCGTGGAGCGCGCTGCCAATCAGGTCGTCGGCCTCGTACTCGCCGTGGGCCATGACGTTCAGGCCCAGCGCCGCGCACAGCGCCTTGCAGTGGGTGAACTGGCGCTTGAGTTCGTCCGGCGCCGGGTCGCGGTTGGCTTTGTAGGCCGGATACAGGCGGTTGCGGAAGCAGCCGTCCAGCGCCTCGTCGAAGGCGATGGCGATGTGCCGTGGCCGCTCCTGCTCCATCAGCTCCAGCAGGAAGCGGGCGAAGCCGTGCACCGCGTTGGTGGGCCAGCCATCGGCATCATGGAACTGGTTGGGCATGGAGTGCCAGGCACGGAACACGTAGATGCTGGCGTCCACCAGGTATAGCGGCGGCTTGATGACGGGCTGCTGCGCCTGCTCAGGCATGGGGCAGCCAGTCCGAGAGCAGGGCGGCGGCGTCCGGGCGGTCGCGTTCCGGCACCTCGAGACGCGGAGTGCCGATATGGATGAAGCCCACGATCTTCTCGCCGGGCTGCAGCCCCAGGCCGGCAGCGATGGCCGGATCGTAGGCCGCCCAGCCGGTCAGCCACTGGGCTCCGAAGCCCAGCGCCTGGGCGGACTGCAGCAGGGCAAAGCAGACGCTGCCGGCGCTGAGCAGCTGCTCCTGTTCCGGCACCTTGTGGCCGGGCGTCAGTCGGGCGATCACCGCCACGATCACCGGCGCGTGGTTAAAGCGCTCGCGGTCCTTGAGCACGGCAGCCTGCGGAGCCTCGGGATCCAGGGCCAGAGCGCGGGCCACCAGCGACTCGCCCAGCGCCATGCGCGCGTCCCCGGCGATGCGCAGGAAGCGGAACGGCACCAGTTTGCCGTGGTCGGGTACGCGCACCGCCGCCTGCAGCATGGCCAGCAGGGTGGTGTGGTCCGGGCCTGGTTCGCCCAGCTGGCGGGACGGGACCGAGCGGCGGTCATTCAGGATTTGCAGCGCGTTGTCCGCGTTCAATGGGTTCACGATAAGATCGGATGCAACCCACGGCAGTTGTGACCCAGTACCAATTGCGTCACTCTGGCCGCGGTTGCGAGCCTCATGGTGGGGGGATCCATCAGTGTAGCGCCGCTGCCTTGACTCACCCGATCCGTCAGGTATCCATGTCCAAAGCCACGCCAACGCTTTCCAACGCCAACCCGCGCCTGCTGGCGCTGGTGCGGGAAACCGTGCTGTCGCCCCTGCTGGACGCGTTTGCCGACACCATTGATGGGTTGAGGGACCCCCTGCTGCAGCAGGCTAACCGCCTGGAGCTGGACCATGCGCCTTTCCTGGATGGTCTGTTCCAGCTGCGCCACCAGCGCGCCCCCATGCTGGCCAGCTACCGCGCGCACCTGATCCGGGCCTGGCAGGCGCTGGAGTCAGGTACGCGCGTGTCCACCGACCTGGCCGTGGAGTTCGCAACCGGCAATCTTGACCTGGTGAAGCACGAAGAGCTGGAGCTGCAGCTCGCGATCCACCACGTGGCCGAGGTCCTGGCGCGTGAGTGGAAGATCGAGCTGGCGGCCCTGAACAACTACCTCAACTGGGTGGATCCGGCGCTGCGCATGGATGCGGACACCAATCCGTTCTCCCCTGCGCAGATTTCGGTGGCCGTGTACCACGGCTTCAGCCAGTCGAAGCTGGCGCCGCAGGTCAGGCTGGCGGCGATCCGCTGCTGCGAACGTGACCTGGTGGAACTGGTCGGGCCCATCTACGAGGCGGTCCAAGTGTGCCTGATGCGCGAGTTCGGGGTGCCGGACAAGCTGTCGGCACGTTCCCGGCCGGGCTCGCAGATCCCCAGCTCGGAAACCGAGGAAGACCCGGAGGAGCCCGACTGGATCACCCGCTTCTTCCTGGAATGGAATGACGGCGCTGCCCCGGCAGACGCCAAGGCCAAGCCGGCAGCTGCGGCACCGGCCAAGGCCGTGGACAGCAGCCTGCCACCTGCGCTGCATCAGCTGCTGGAAGAGTCGCGACTGGCGCGCGAGGCGCTGGCCGGCACGGTTGCACCACCTTCAGCCAAGCGCACCACGCTGTCGCAGCGGGAACTGCTGTCCATCGTGACCCTGCTGCAGATCGCTCCGGACCAGACCATCGCTATGCTGGTGCACCCGCCGGGCGCGCTGCTGGAGCGGCTCAAGTACGAGATGTTCCAGACCGCCAAGCTGCTCGGGGTAGAGCCCGGCGCGGTCACGCTGGCCGAGGCCGACGAGAACATTATCGACCTGATCGGCATGCTGTTCCAGGTCATGTTCGATGAGTGCGACCTGACCCGTGGCCAGCGCCAGGTGCTGGCCAGGCTGATCGCGCCGATGACCAAGGTCGCACTGCAGGATCGGCAGCTGTTCCTGCAGTCCACCCACCCGGCGCGGCGCCTGCTCAACATCCTGGCCGAGGCCTGCGAAGGCAACCGTGGCGAGACCGAGGAAGAGCTGGCCCTGCTGCACAAGGTGGAAGCCACGGTGAAGCGGCTGGTGCTGGAATTCAACGAAAGCCAGTCGGTGTTCCGCACCCTGCGCGGTGATTTCAACGTCTACTACGGCCTCTATCGCCGCGCCGCCGAGCTGGCCGAGCGCGAAACCGCCGAGCTCCAGCGCCTGGAGGACGCGCTGGAAAAGGCCAGGCTGACCGCGCGGGCCACCCTGGATGCGCGGCTGGAAGGGCGCGCGCTGCCGCTGCCGGTCAAATACCTGCTGCAGGCCGATTGGGTGCCGTATGCGGCGGGGCTGGAAGTCAACGGCAAGCCGCAGGCTGCGCTGGCCCAGATAGATGGCCTGCTGCAGGCATTGGACTCCGCGCGCAGGGGTCATCGTGATGCCAGCGGGGCGTGGGAGGCCGTGGTGGACTGGCTGCAGCCGGTGTGGATGGCATCAGGCAAGGACCGGGCCGAGATCGCACGCCTGCGCAGCACCATGCTGGAGGCCCTGCGGCACATGGCGCGCAACCCGGTCAGCTTGGTCCCCGATTCGGCACAGCCCGAAGCCGATCGGCTGGAAACGGTGTTTCCGCCGCCGTCGGCGCCTTCGGTGATCGGGCCGCTGACTGCAGAAGAGCTGCAGGCAGCGGTGGATTTCGACAACGTCACCGCCGAGTACTTCAGCGCGCTCAAAGTGGGTACCTGGCTGGATTTCATCGACCGGGACAACCGCGCTCAGGCCGGCAAGCTGTCGTGGGTGAGCCCGATCTCGTCGCGGCTGCTGTTCGTCAACCGCGCCGGGGTGCGCATCTGCGTGGCGTCCCCGGAGGAGCTGGCGATCATGGTCAAGCTCAACCGCCTGCGCCTGCATCGCGACGATGACGCGTTCTACAGCGCCATGCAGGGCGTGATCGATCGCCTGGAGCCTGCCGCGGCCTGAGCGGGCGGACTCGCACGCCCGGCGGGTCGCGCAGCGCCCGCGGCCCTCCCCGAAAACGTACCTGCGTCGCGTTTTGGGACACACGCACGAATCGGTACCGGCGAACTGGGCATCCAGTCACTAAAGACTCCGCACGCTGTTCTTAAGATCAGTGGTGGGAAGCTGTCGCCGTTGCCTGGCCAAGCGCCCACTCGGTCCTACCTCCCGGAACCAAGCGCATGGCCCTGAGCCCTTCAACTATCGACACCCGCGGCCGCGACCGGCGCCTGCTCGACCAGGCGCGCGCCGCCGCGGTTGCCCCATTGGCCGACAGCTTCGCCGTTGCCCTGTCCCGATTCGACGACGCGCTGTTCGACCGTGCCGAGCGCGCCGGCCATAGCCAGCTGGCGTTCCTGGACGGCATGCGCGAGCTGCGCCGCCGTCGCAATGAAATCAACACCCGCTTCCGCGCCCACCTGGACAAGGCCTGGCAGTCGCTGGAATCAGGCGAGCCGCTCTCGGCCGAAAGCGCGCTGGCCGATACCAGCCTCACCCTGAGCCTGGTCTCCGACCAGGAGCTTGAATCCCGCCTGGCCGCGCGCAACCTGGCCGGGGTAATCCTGCGTGACTGCAAGGCCGTGCTGGCCCACCTGGACTGCAGGCTGGGCTGGATCGCCGGCGACCTGATCCTGGACGCCGACCACAATCCCATCGGATCCGAACACGTTGGCGTTGCCGTGCACGAGGCGTTCGCTACCTGCGAGCTCAGCCTGGAAGTACGGCTGGTGGTGATCAAGCTGTGCGAGCGCGACCTGGTCCCGGCCATTGCGCGCGTCTATGAAGCCCTGGACCAGCGCCTGGTGCAGTCCGGCGTACTGCCCGAGATGCCGGCCGCGCGCGGTCCGCTGCGTCCGAATCCTGCCCGCGCCGGTCAGTCGGAGACCCAAGGCCGCGATGATCAGGACGCAGAAGACAGCGCACCAGCGTGGGCGGCGCGCTTCACCCATCGCATGGCCGGGACGCGCGGCGGGATGCAGGCCGCGATGCCGCAGGGCAACATGGGCGATGGTGCGCAGGGCGTACTGCTGGAAGCCCTGCATCACCTGCTGCAGGAGTCCCGCGGTGGCCGCAACCACGACAATGACCGCCACCAGCAGCCCTCTTCCGGAAGCGAGCACAACCGGGCAATGTCCCAGCGAGAGATGCTGTCAGTGCTGTCTCTGCTGCAGAGCGCGCCCAGCGCAACCCTGCGCGCGGCCATCGGCGACACCCGTGAATCGCTGGCCCAGCGCCTGAAAAGCGAAGTGCTGAGCAGCGCCACCCAGCTGGGCATGGACCCGGCCAGCGCGCGCCT
>Ga0105046_10018428_pt1 | contig 10624 bp, 7 predicted proteins | sample MAT03_FD_78385 | JGI IMG/M metagenome (GOLD analysis project Ga0105046, IMG submission 78385) | Freshwater microbial communities from Lake Fryxell liftoff mats and glacier meltwater in Antarctica - MAT-03 (megahit assembly) | ecosystem: Environmental > Aquatic > Freshwater > Ice > Liftoff...
TAGAAGTCGACCTCCCCCTCGCTCACCATCTCCAGGCGCTCCGCCACCCGGATCGATCGCAGGTTCTTCGGCGCGATGTGCGCGATGATCCGCTTGGCGCCGCTCTCTCGGCACGCAAAATCTCGCGCCGCCGTCGCCGCCTCCGACGCGAAGCCATTCCCCCAGTGAGCCCGTTCGATGACCCACCCTATCTCGATGTCGGCCTGGCTCTCGCGGCGGAACACACCGACAGTCCCGATGGGCCCGGTCTCGGGCAGCTCCACCGTCCACCAGCCCATTCCCTGAACCACCCAGCTGCCCGCGCCGACCAGAAAACGCCGCCAGGATTCGCGACGGTCGACGGGGCCGTCCGTGAAGTTGCGAGATTCCGGGTCCGCGTTGTCGAGCGCCAGCCAGGCGAAGTCGCCCAGGCGCGGCTCGCGCAGGAGCAGGCGCGCGCTTGCGACCCGCGGCACGACGACCACGAACGGCGAGGGTTCCATGGTGGTGTCCGTTTCCAAGGAGGTCGCCTACCACAGGATCCACTCGCGGAGCGATGAGGTCATCGACGAGCTCGCCTGAGAGGCCACGCCTCGACCTCGGCTGACGTAGACTTCGGACTCCCGTGACGAAGCGATGCATCTGCGGAAAGAGCAGGCGATTCCCGGTCTGCGACGGGACGCACAAGACCCTCGACTGGGTCTGTGGCGAGAACGTCGCCGCCCGGGTCGACTATGCGTTCGTCGCGGCCCCTCACAACGAGAACCTCGCCGAGCGACTCGCCAGTGAGCTCAAGGGCGTGGCCGTGCACACCGTGCACGAGGCGATTCGAGCCGCCCGGCTCGTCCTGATCGTCGACGCCGCCTCGATCGCGGAAGTCCGCGAGCTGTCGGCGCGTGTCGAAGCGGCGCACCGTCGGGTCGTCGCCATCGATCTCGACGCAGGGCTTGTCGCTTCGCTCTTTCCGGAATCCGAAGTCGTCGCGATCCTCGACGCGCCGCCGCTAGCGGTCTGGCGCGCCGTCCGCGACGCGGTGACCCGCGATGCCGACGCGCCTCGTGCGTCCCGGAAGCTCGCGCCCGCCTTCGTTTCGCACGCCGTCGCCGACGAGCCCCTCATCTTGCCGGCCCTGGGCTACCTGCGCGAGCACCTGCGCGCCGACCTCTTCGTTTGCGCGGATTCCATCGAGATAGGCTCAAGCTGGTTCGACACGATCGTCGGCGAGCTGCGGCGGCGCCCCACGCTCGTGTGGATCTTGTCGAAGCGATCCGCGCTCAGCACTTTCTGCGCTTTCGAGATCGGGTATGCCATGGCTTCGGCGAGCCGCGTGGTCGTCGTATCCATCGACGGCGAGCGGCCGCCTTCGTTCGCGCAACACCTCCACGCGATCGACGTGGAGCGCCGCCGCACGGTGCGACCTTGGCTCGACGCGCACGAGCTTCTCGCCGAGGCGGTGATCGAAGCCCTCGCCATCGACGCGCCGCGGGTCGACGAGAGGGCGCCGTGACGCTGGTGGCGACCTCGTGCCGCACTGCGGTTCATTCAGGGAAGGGCGGGCGCAACGAACGCGTCGGTGCCACCCGTGGACTGCAGTGTGACGCCGTCGATCGTGATCTCACCCTGGAAGGTGCCACCGACGAAGGCCTCACCGCTCGCGTCGACGGCGATGGTCGACGCGAGGTCATCGAGGACGCCGCCGTACCGCCTCGCGTTCGCCAGCGTCCCGTCGAGGCTCACCGAGAGCGCGAACGCGTCGAGGCCACCGGCGCTCTCCCCAAAGGGATCGACCGTTCCGTAGTACGTGCCTGCGACATGGAGTGATCCGTCCTCCGCGGCTTCGAGGGCCAGCGGAAAGACGCCAGCGCCGGCGCCCCCGATCTGGGCGACCGACCCGGTCACGAACCCGACCCCTTCGGCGCCGATCTCCACGTAGAGCTGGGCGATGAAGCCGTCGACGTCGCCGGCGGCTGTCAGTGTGACCTCCTCGCCGGTGAAGAGGCTCTCTGGCAAGGTCGTCGACCCCTCGAAGTAGCCGCCGACGATGAGGCTCCCATCGACGCCGAAGCCTACGAACGAGACCACGGTCGTTTCGGGCAGTGCGGCGAACGGGATCGGGAAACCGTCGTAGATCGATCCAATGACGAGGATCGGGTATCCATTGCTGTAGTAGACGACTCCTTCCTCGTCGGCGAAGTAGCCGACGCACGACGTCGCGAAGCGTCGATCGCCATCGGTGGCGGCCGATGCGCAGCTCTCGGTCACTCCGCCATCGAGCTCGACCGCATAGAGCGTCTTCGGGTCGCCTTCGCCGGTGAACGTGGCAATGAAGCCGCCGAAGCCCAACGGCGACGAGTCGATGCCCACCCCCGCACCGAGATCCAGTGGTGCCCCAAATGCGACGCCGCTCGCGATGATGGTTCCAGCGCCGTCGACCGCTTGCGCCTGGATCTGCAGCGCGCGCGTTTCGTCGGTCTCGAGCGGGATCGCGCTGGCCCAGCCCGCCTCGCCTCGCTTCGCCAAGACCGATCCTCGGCTCGGCACGGACGCGCCGAGGATCTGCGCATCGGCGCCGAAGACCGCGGTGAGGATCACGGCGTCTTTCCCCCAACGGCCGAGACCGCTGGCCAGGTCTTCACCGGGCCCACCCAACACCTCGACCGAGAGCACCCGACCCGTCCGTGGCGAGATGGCTGCGTGGAGAACGTCGGTACCTCCCATGGCGGTCTGCTCGCTCCCTGCGACCTCCAAGCGATCGGCGAAGCTCGTCGCGACGTGCAACTGCCCCACCCGATCGAGCGCGAGCCGGGGAGCCGTCTCGTCGAAGGGACCGCCGAGCTGCAACACCCACGGTCCGACGCACGCCCCGGCATCCTCGCCGGCGTCGCTCCCGTAGCGTCGACCTGTGCCGCAGTCTTCGTCGTCGAAGCTGCAGTGACCGCTCGGTTCGCAGAAGCCCGCCACTCCGTCGAGGACGCAGGCCTTGTCAGCGTCGCACGAGAACTCGGACACCACCTCGGTGCACGCACCGACCGCCGCACCGACGAGGACGCCGCAAGCGAGCGCGAGCAACGAGGCGAGCCGGACGCGAGTCACGATCCGAACGGAAAAGATAGGGAGGGAGGCGCGCCGCGCGCCGTCGTGGTCGCGGCGGCGGACGGCGTTGCACCTGTCCAGAGGGCGCGCACCGTTGCGAGCAGGAGGAAGCCGCTGCCGACCACCAGCACGACCGAGCCGGCGGTGGAGAGATCATCGTGGGCGCCGCGCCCGTCGACGAAAGCGTCGAGCGTCCGCGCGTCGTTCGCGCTGCGCGCCTCGCCGTCGGCAGCGCCGAGCAGGGCGAAGCCGGTCGCCGTCCCGGTGGTGCCGACGGCGAGCGCGCCCCAGAACCAACCGTCTTGCCAGAAGGCGTGACCTGACGCCGCTTCGCCATCGCGTCGCGCGTCGCGGGTCGGCGCAAGCGCAGCAGGCCCAGGCGCGGGCGCAGCGACTGGCGTGGTTTCGGGGGGAGAGGGAGGCGGCAGGGCGGCAGGCTCAGGCGTCGGGGAAGGCGGAGGCATGAACGTCGGGCTGTCGCCCGATGCATCCGGCCGGACCGGGACGACGGCCGTATTGGGCGCAATGACCTTGCATTGAGACATGTTGCCGCGCGCCAGCGACGCCTCGGCCTCGGGTGGACCCGCCTGAAGAAAAGCCTCGTAGAGGGGGATCGCGGCTTCGCAGTGACCGCCGCGTCGCTGGGCCTGCGCCTCGGCGTAGAACAGATCGCGGTGCGGATCGATCGTCCGCGCTTCGGCGAACTTCTCTGCGGCGCCGGCGAAGTCTCCGGCTTCGAAGCGTGCCATGCCTGCCTCGAGCAGCGTGCGGGCTGCGTCGCGCATGGGCGGCGGATCATCGGCGCGCGCTGGCGACGTCGCGACCAGCGCGGCGAACATCGCCGACGTCGGCAGGGACCTCATGTGCCGCATCGAGCGGCTGAGCATAGCGCTGATGCGTCAGCGAGGCAGTGGCGCGTCGGGATCCGGCGGCAGCCGCGCTCCGTTCGGCTTCGGCTTGGGCGCGACCGTCGTGCGGGCTCGCGATGTGTTGGCCGTCGATGAGGAGCTCGACGCCTTGCCGGACGGCACGCTCGCGGCGGTGCTCGCCGCTTCGGCCTTCGCAGCCGATGGCGCGGGCTCGGGCTGGGTCTCGGGCTGGGTCGTAGCCTGCGCCGAACCAGTTTTCGAAGCCTCGACCGAGGATGACGCTGCCGGAGGATCGGGGGCGGAGCTCCGCCCGATGAATAGGCCTGCGGCGGCTGCGGTGACGACGATCGGAGCAAGGCTCCACAGAGCGACGCGGCGTCCTCCCACGGGCACCGACGCAGCTCCTTGCGCGGCGGTCGTGCCGTGCGCTGCCGACACGGGCGCAGACCGGTCGGCACGGAGCGCGACCGAGGCGCCGAAGGTGACGGAGCTGCGGTGTGGCGGCTCTGCGGCGTGCACATCGGTGAGCCTTTCGGCGGCCTTTACGAGGCGCGCGAGCCCGAACGGCGACAAGTCCCAGCCGTGGGACTCGGCGATCCCGAGCAGCGCGGCCGCGAGCGCGCCGGCGTGCTTCGGGCGGTCGGCGGGGCGCTTGGCGATGCAGCCGGCGACGAGCGCGTCGATCTCCGCTGGAAGCGCCGGGATGATCGTCGAAAGGACGGGGGCCGCGCCCTCGACGATCGATTTCTGGATCTCGTACTCGTCGGCGCCGCCGTGCGGCAGCGTGCCAGTGAGCATCTCGAAGAGCGTGACGCCGAGCGAAAAGACGTCGCTGCGCCGGTCGATCCGCTCGCCGCGGCACTGCTCGGGCGACATGAAGAGCAGCTTGCCCTTGATGGTGCCCACCGCGGTCTCCGTCGCGCGGGCATTCGCACGCGCGATGCCGAAGTCGATGACCTTCACCGTCCCGTCGAGGGTGACGAGGATGTTGCCGGGCGACACGTCGCGGTGGACGATTTCGAGCGGCTTGCCCTCGTCGTCGCCCCGTTCGTGCGCGTAATGGAGTGCGTCGGCCACGGTGATGGCGATGGCGACCGCCGCGCCGACCGGGAAGGTCTGGCCGCGCGCAGCCAGGAGCCTGACGAGCTCGCCGACGTCGGCGCCGCGCAGGTACTCCATCACGATCCATGCGGTGCCGCCCTCCAGCAGGACATCGACGACCTGAACGATGTTGGAGTGGTCGAGTGTCGCGGCGATCCGCGCCTCGTCGAGGAACATCGCAACGAACGCCGGGTCGACCGCCAACTCCGGGCGTAACCGCTTGAGCGCGACCGACTTCGAGAAGCCGCCGATGGCGGTCGCTCGAGCGAGGAAGACCTCCCCCATGCCGCCCGACGCCAGCGGTCGCACGATTTCGTAGCGGCCGATGCGCGTGCCGGCGAGCGATGTGTTGTCACCCGGTAACGACGCCAAGCTAGCCCTCGGCCGGTGCGGTGAGGCCGTGACGACGCAGAAGCTCGCGCAGATGATTGCGGTCCATTCGCGCCTCGCGCGCGGCGCGCGAGAGGTTGCCCTCGCAGCGCTCGACCAGCCGCGCGAGGTAGTCGCGCTCCCAGCCTGCGACGGCGCGCTCTTTCGCCGCGCGGAACGAGAGCGTAAGCTCCTCCAGATCGCCCGCGGGGCCGGCACTCGCGATGGGGCTCGCGCCGCCGCGGGTGGACGCCGGGCCGCCTGCGTCGAGCTCGCCCACCAGCAGGGCGCGCTCGACAGCGCCGCGCAGCTCACGGACGTTGCCGGGCCACGGTCGGCGCGTCAGCTCCTCGAGCGTCCGCTCGTCGAGACCTGGCTCGCCAGGTCGCGCGATGGCGCTCGCGAAATGCTGCGCCAGAAGGCGCACGTCGTCGGGGCGCTCGCGGAGCGGAGGAAGGCGCAGCGAAACGATGTGGAGGCGGTAGAAGAGGTCTGCTCGGAAAGTCCCGTGGTTCACCGCGCGACGGAGATCGCGGTGCGTCGCCGCGAGCACTCGAACGTCGAGCTTCACATCGGCGCTCGCCCCGACCGGCCGCACGACACGCGCCTCGAGCGCGCGCAACAGCTTCGGCTGCAGATCGAGCGGCAGCTCGCCGATCTCGTCGAGCAGCAGCGTGCCCCCATACGCCTCCTGAAACGCGCCTTTGCGCGCGCTCACCGCACCCGTGAAGGCGCCGCGTTCGTGCCCGAAGAGCTCGCTCTCGACAAGGCTCGGCGTGATCGCGCCGCAGTCGACCACCAGGAACGGCTTGCCGGCCCGTGGGCTCGCCTGATGGATGGCATCGGCGAGCAGCGTCTTGCCGGTGCCGGTCTCGCCCTCGATGAGGACCGAGGCGTCGGACGCGGCTATCCGCGGCAGGAGCGAGAAGATGCGGCGCATGGAGGCGCTCCGGCCGAGCGCGCGCCCGTAGCCCTCATCCTCCGGCAGCGGCTCGCGTGTGGGCTCGCCCAGCACCTCGAAGCGCAGCGTGGTCATTCCAAGGACGATCTGGGCGCCGGGCTTCAGCCAGGCGCGCTCGACGCGGTAGCCGCCGAGCGTCGTTCCGTTGCTGCTGCCAAAGTCGCGGAGCTGAAATCCGCCGCGCACCGCGAGGACGCCGAGGTGCTGCCGCGAAACGGTCGGGTCGGTGAGAAGGAGGTCCGAGCCGTCGGCCGTCCCCACTGCGATCTCCTCGGACGTCGCCTCAGCGCGTCGACCGACGTCCGGGCCGGCGATGACCTCGAGGGCGAAGCGCTGCACGACCCACTCGCGCGCCGGGGCGGAGAGCAGGCGGGTCGAGCGCTCGCTGGATGCGTCGCCGGCTGTGCTGACGCCTGCCACCGCCGGCGAGGATAGACCAACGCATGCTGGAGCAAGCACCTGCAGGTCGCGGCAGGCACCCCCGCAGAGGTTCTGAGTGCGCCGGCGCCGCGGTTCGTTCGCGATTCGCGAGATTTCCGCGCTGCAGAAGGTATCGAGCGGATCGGCACCGCGGTTGCACTGTGGTTCGCCGTGCACCGACCCCATCGACTCCACCCACCTCGGGCGGCTCGCGCCCTCCTCGCGGCGATCGCGCTCACCGTTGCCGCATGCAACAGCGCGGCGACCGACGTTGCCGATGACGCTGACGGCGGCGGCGGCAGCCAGGGGACGACGACGTCGTCCTCCCCCACGACGAGCGACGCGGGCGGAGCCGGAGGGGGCGTGCCGGACGTCGATTTGCCCACGCCTTGGGAATTCGACGGAGGCGAAGGCGACGTCGAGCCGGCGCTCGACGGGGCCGCGCGGGCGACGCTCCTCCGCGAGGGTCTCGAACTTGCGCTCGCGAACCCGGTCGACCGCGTGGTGGGCGCGCACGCCGACCTTCTGGAGGCGGCTCGTGACACCGACGACGGATGCCCGGCGGAGGCGGTGGAAGCAACCCTGGACGGCTCGATGGTCACGACGATCTGGTACGGGCCGTGCGAGGACGAAGCCGGGATCTCCTTCTTCGGCTCAGGCTCCATCACCTTGTATGACAGGTACTTCGACGAGTCGTCGGGGCGCTTCCGGACCGGCGTCGAGCTCCAGTCGATCGACGCGGAGATCGTCGCCGACGACGGTCGTCGCTTCCTCGGCGCCTTCTACGCAGGGCTCTACGACGACGACCTCCAGACGAGTCGTTTGTCGTTCGAGGTGTTCGTCGGCAGCGTCGAGGCGACCGTGGTCGGCGACGACGGCGAGATCGAGGTCGTCGGGCCGGCGGCGGAGATCGGCTCGATCACTCACCACGACGTCGAGGCGCGCGACACCCTGCTCGTCTTCGTCGACGGCGCCCTCCAGGTCGGCGGTCGCGCGCTCACGTTCTCGGAGCTCACCGTCGGCGACGCTCTCGCCTCCGCCTGTCCCGAGGAGCCGTCGGGCGCTGTCGCGATCCGCGACGTGGACGGAAACACCTACGACATCCACTTCGACGGCCTCGACGACGACGGTGCCCGCACCGCCGACTGCGACGCGTGCGGCGCGACCGCCTTTCGTGGCGCCGACCTCGACGCATCGTGCGTCGACACCTCGACCCTACTCGATCTGGAGAACGCCCCATGGTGATCCGCTCGCTCGTCCTCGCGCTCGGCGCGGTGCTCTGCACTTCTGGTTGCGACGCGGTGGAGCCCTCGAAGGAGGCCTCGCCGGAGAGCGATCCGCCGCGCGATGTCCCCGGCGAGCCGGAGCCCCCTCGCGGGGAGGTGGAGCCTCCCGCCCTCCCTCCGGCGAGCCTCGACCCGGCCCGCGTGCTCGTGCGCGCGAGCCTCGACGTCCGGGGGATCCGCCCCACCGAGGAGGAGGCGCGGCGAATCGCCGACGATCCCGACGCGCTCGACCCGATGATCGACGCGTTCGTCGATGATGTGCGCTTCGGCCGCCGCATGCGCGATCTGTTCGCCCCCGCGTTCCGTACGCGGGTCGACGGCTTCCGTGTGTTCGCCGAGACCTTCGGCCTCGACGATGAGGTGGCGTTCCGCACGTCGCTCGCCGAGGAGCCGCTCGCCCTCGTCGGCCGGATCGCCGAGCGTGACCTTCCCTGGACCGAGCTCGTCACCGCCGACTACGCCATGTCGAACGACGTGCTCGAGCAGGTGTTCGACCTCGAGAGCCTCGACGACGTCGAGGCGGACGACGGCGCTCCGGGCTTCAAGCGCGCCCGCTACCTCGACGGGCGCGTCCACTCCGGCGTGCTGTCGGCGAGCGCGATCTTCGTGCGCTACCCCAGCGACGACGTGAACTACAACCGCGGTCGCGCCAACGCGCTGTCGTCGATTCTGCTCTGCGACGACTACCTAGATCGGCCGGTCGACTTCCCGCGGGACGTCGATCTGACCGACGAGGATGGCGTGCTCGAGGCGGTGAGGACGAACGATGGCTGCACCGCGTGCCACGCGACGCTCGATCCGTTTGCAAGCTACCTGTTCGGCTACAGCTTCTTCGACGAGACCGCAGTCGAGTACGGCCGCTACCATCCGGAGCGCGAGGGACTCTGGCGTTACGCTACCGGCGTCGCGCCCGGCTACTACGGCGATCCCGGCTTCACGATTCGCGATCTCGGTCAGCAGATCGCGGCCGATCCGCGCTTCGTCGATTGCGCCGTGCGCCGCGTGTACGAGGGGCTCTTCGGCCGCCGCGCCGAAATCGAGGACATCGAGGCGCTCATCGCCCATCGGGAGTCCTTCCTCCGGGGCGGCCTCACCTTGCGCTCGCTGGCGCGCTCGATCCTGAAAGACTCGCGCTATCGCGGCGCCGACGCGCCGGGAGACGTGCGGCCGCACGGCGCATTGAAGATGGTGCGCCCCACCACGTGGTCGACCGAGCTCGCCGAGCTGACGGGTGCGCCGATGACCATCCTGTCGGCCGATCTCATGCATAGCGACGATGTCGGCATCCGCATGCTCGGCGGCGGCGACGACCCCCAGAGTGGCGCCGCCCCCGCCGCCGGCCCGGGCGTCACCCGCGCCCTCGCTCTGCAGCGCATCGCCGAGATCGTCGCCGTCCGTCTCGTCGATGGCTTCGATCCGCAGCGGACCGCGCGCGTGTTCGGCGACCTCGACCTCGACGCCGGGGCGCCGGCTGCGTCCGACGTCGCCGACGTGCGGGCCCGCATCGTCGGCCGGGCACCGGGTGCGGTGGAGGCGGTCGACGACGAGCTCGTCGCGCTCTTCACCGATGTCGAAGCATCAGGTGAAACGCCACGCGACGCATGGGCCGCCGTGATCGAGGCCATCCTCCGCGATCCCGACTTCACGACGTACTGAGCGCCGCTCCCGCATTCGTTCTCTTCTCCCTCGACCGTCCAGGAGATCCCCATGACCTCTCGTCGCGCCTTCCTCACCGGTCTCGGTGCTTCAGCCGCCGCGCTCAGCTTCGGTGGCGTGCGCCGCGCCCTCGCGCAAGCTGGGGCCGACCGCCGCTTTCTTTTCGTCTTCGCCGCGGGCGGCTGGGATCCGCTCACCGTGTTCGCGCCGAGCTTCGACAGCGCGCAGATCGAGATGGATCCCTCGGCAGAGCCCTTGACCATCGGAAACTTTCGACTGGTCGACGGCCCGGGGCGCAGCCCCGTCCGCTCTTTCTTCGAGCAGCACCACAATCGCTGCGCGCTCTTCAACGGCGTCAACGTGCGGAGCCTCTCCCACGAGGTTTGCTCGCGCATCGTCTTCGCGGGCAGCTCGCAGCTCGACCGCGCCGATTGGCCCACACGCATCGCCGCCGAGGCATCCAGCGATTTTCCCATTCCGCACCTCGATTACAGCGGCTTTTTGCTCGCGGGCGACCACGCTTCGGTGGCGGCTCGCGTGGGCTACGGCGGCCAGCTCGATGCGCTCCTTTCCGGGGATCTGGTCGACTCGCTGGACGATGCGCCGCGGCGTCTGTCGACGCGGATCGAGTCCCTCACCGACGCATTCGCCCGTCGGCGGGCGGAGTCCTTCGTTGCCTCGTCGCCCCAGGGTGCAGGCTCTCTAGCACGCGAGCTCGAGGACACGGAGGTGCGCGCGGGCTGGTTGAAGACCGCCACGTCGGAGGCGCCGATCGGCTCCGGCCTCACGTTGCGAGAGCAACTCGGCTCGGCAGCCTCCGCGCTTTCGCGGGGGCTCTGTCGGACCGCAATGGTGGCCACGTTCGAGTCGCCCTGGGATACCCACGGCGA
>Ga0105046_10018431_pt1 | contig 10624 bp, 2 predicted proteins | sample MAT03_FD_78385 | JGI IMG/M metagenome (GOLD analysis project Ga0105046, IMG submission 78385) | Freshwater microbial communities from Lake Fryxell liftoff mats and glacier meltwater in Antarctica - MAT-03 (megahit assembly) | ecosystem: Environmental > Aquatic > Freshwater > Ice > Liftoff...
CATCGCGGGCACCGGCTTCGAGCTGTACCAGAACCAGCCAAACCCATTCGTGAACAAGACCTTTGTTGGATTCAACCTCCCAGCGGCGGCCACGGCAACCTTGACGGTGTACGATGAGATGGGTAGGGTAGTGTTCACCCAGAAGGGCGACTTTGCGAAAGGCTACAACGGCATTTCCCTGGATCGCGCACTGATAAACACAACGGGTGTGTTGTTCTACACCTTGGAGACAGCGACGGACGCTGCGACGAAGAAGATGATACAGGCGAGGTAGCTTCGACAGGTTCGACAAGCTCACCTGCTGGTTGGTGAGCCTGCCGAACCACGGTTGGTGACCAATGCTGAGCCATCCGCCAACTAAAAGTTGGCGGTACATAAGGCTGCTGCAACCAAAGGTTGGTAGCACATTAAAAAAACTACTCCTGGGCTTTCTGCATGTCGGCCTTGGAGTAGTTTTTTTTGCGCTTGGTTCAACTTGACATTGGAATGGGGTAAAATTCTATATTTGCCAAAAAAAGTGGTATTTTATTCACTCAAGCTCAATGAAAAACGGTACCCGATATTTATTAATCCTTTGGCTAATATTCAATTTTGGTGCTTACTTGTATGCCCAAAAGGTGAATTATCTGGTGCATTCAACCCAATTTAATAATACTTCAGGGTTTAGCAACAATCACGTGCTACAGAGCTTCAAAGACAGCAGGGGAATGCTTTGGGCCGTTCGGGATAACGGTATTGATCGTTTCGATGGGTCAAGTTTCAAGGCCTTGCGCAAGCCTGAATTGACCAACAGATCAGCGTTGTCCATATTATTGGAGGATGAAGACCACGATCTTTGGATAAAAAGGGATGATCAGAAAATCTTCTTTTTAAATATCAACACAGAAAGGTTACGCAATTCAGATGAAACATTTGGCCCGACTTTTCCCCAAAACTCCAATTTTGCCATTCTTGGCAAAGACCACAGCTTTTTGCTTCAAACCGATGTAGATAAAATTATCCGGTACTACCCAGGAAAACCACCTGAAGATTTTTATAAGGAGCCTGGTATGGTGGTGGCTCCACTTTTGGAAACCGAAGACGGGTTGGTTTGGCTTGAAAGCAATTATAATGGGAACGGCGGCGCCATGATTGCGCTGGGAAAAAACCGGGCAGTCGAACGTGTCATTCCATACACCAACAGTCATATTTACGGCAAAGGAATTTGGGGCGGTGATACCATACATTATATGACACGCGACAGTTTTTATGTTGCTAATAGGGGTGGGGTGTTAACGCGAAAGGCGCTCAAAATGATGTTGCCTAACTTTACTTTTACAGATCCATATATTGCAGGGCCATTTCCCAGGGTAAAAGTCGATCCGTCCAGGGATTTGATCTGGATTTATTACTCGAATGAATTGTATGTGTTGGATAAGTCGCTTCAATTGATTTATCATTTTAACGAACCAAATCAATTGACGCTTAGAAGCAATGTCTATGATTTAAATATCGGTCGACAGCAATACGTCTGGTTGAGTTCTATTTACGGTCTCCAAAAAATCTGGTTCAGTCAAAACCCTTTCCAGCAATATTTGGGCTGCGATATTGCCAATGCTAAGGGTGCAGACTTGAACAGTTGCCGTGCAATACGGCAAGCTGCTGATGACCAGATTTATGTATTGGCGCCCCCATCTATCTTCAAGCTTTCAAAGGACGGTAATGCCCAAAAAGTCATCCTGGGTGACCCTTTGAATGGGTTGGGATTTGTGCGTGCGATGGATGTAGACGCATTGGGAAATATATGGTATGCTGCAACAGCACTGTGTTGTTATAATGTGTTTTCTGGAAAAACGATAACCTACCCTTTTGATTCCCAAGGAACCTGGGCAATCAAAAAAGTTGGGCAACGCGTTTGGCTTGGAAATCCTTTGACATGGCTTGATCTAAAAGACGGTTCTCTCCACAAAGTTGAAGCGCTTAACGGCTTTGATGCATTTGAGCAGGCAGAAATTTATGATTTCTATCCTAAATCACCACAGGAACTTTGGCTTTTGAGCAGTAACGGGCTTTATGTACTGGATATTCAAAAAGGAATTACGGCGCATTACTGGAAAGGCGGGAAGGAAAACTATTATCTCCCAGCAGATAATTTAAGGCATTTATTGGAAGATTCCGAAGGTAGATTTTGGATAGCGTGTACCGAAGGTTTATTGTCTTGGAATGAGAAGGATACTGAGAAAACATCCCTGTATGGCATCGAGGACGGGATCAGTAATAATTGTCACGGAGTACTTGCCGACGAATATGGGTTCTTATGGATCAGCAGTGATTTTGGATTGATACAATTTGACCCAAAAACAAAGCGCGCCCGCTCCTATTACACTTCAGATGGGCTTAGCTCCGATGAGTTTAATCGCCTTTCCTTTTGTAAGTCCAAATCGGGCGTTCTGTATTTTGGGGGAATAAATGGGATAATTTCATTTGATCCAAAGGATTTAGCCACTAATTTTGAAGCTAGCCCCTCAAATGCCAACCTTGTCATGACAGAATGCTACCTGTTCTCTAGAAAAAGCAACAAAGAGGAGGATATTCGCAACGCGGTATGGGCAAATTCCAGGATAGACATCATGCCGGGCGACCGCTTTCTCCGGGTGAAAGTTGCTTTGACGGACTATGCCGATCCTTCCAAAATAATCTATAAATATCGGATCAAGGGCTTCGAAGATGATTGGCATTTGAGCCGGGAAAATGAGTTTTTGGTTGCAGGTCTGCCTTATGGAGCGTATGTTCTAGAGGTAATATCCTTTGCGGCCAAGGGCTTGCTGGTCAATCAAAAATTAGAAATTCCGATAAAAGTTTGGCGGCCATTTTATATGCAGGGGTGGTTCTTTTTGCTCATGGCATTTATAATGGCAGCCGCTTTATTATGGTATGTCAGGCGGCAACCCAAGTTGTTGAAAAGCAGGGCAATGCAATTGGAAAGCACGGTGGAAGAACGCAATAAATACCTGGAGCGAACGACATTACCATCGGAAAGCGCCACTGAAGCTGAACTAAAAGAACAAGACCTTCAGTTCTTACATGAAGTCCGAGAAGCGATTTTAACAGAGCTCGGCAATACCCGTTTGGATGTGAAGATGCTGTGCCGCCTGACAGGCATGAGCGAATCGCATTTGCACCGAAAACTCAAGGCATTGACGGGGTTGTCTGCGGGGCGGTACATTCACCAAATCCGGCTACAGGAAGCTCGTGTGCTGCTCCAACAAAAGTGGCTTTCCATCACTGATGTAGCCTATAAAACGGGCTTCTCTGACCCAGCTTATTTTAGTCGCTTGTTCAGCAAAGCATTTGGTCAGTCGCCGAGCGCATACCGGGCCGAGTTGTAACCTACCTTACATTTTAACATTGTTTTCCCGCTGTTTACAGGGTAATGAGCGTATTGTCCAAGGAATTGAAGGCATAGTCCAAATCGGAATTGATCAAAGTTAATACATTTGCGCATCCTTTTAACGGGATTTTAATTTTTTAATAAGCTCATGTCTCTATGAAAAGTTTTTCTACCCTACTCCTTGGGAGTACGTCCTGTACCCATGCCCGTATTTACGGCTTTTCCATTTTAACTTTCTTGTTACTGGCGAGTGCTTCAACGAGCGCCCAGCAATTGATCCCAACAGCTCAAGGGAGCTTTTCAAATGGGGCCACCTTCGCCGCCAATGGCTGGACGGTTGCCAATACCGGAGGCGGTTCAAACCTTTGGTATGTTGGTACTGCCGCAACGGGTTATACGGGCAATGCTGCCTTTGTTTCCAATGATGTAGGCGTGAGTAATGCCTATACCAACAACTCTACATCAGTGGTACATTTTTACCGTGATGTAACTTTCCCGGCGGGAGTATCAAGATTCCAATTGACCTTCAACTGGAAAGGCATTGGTGAAGCGGGGCCTTTTGATGCCTTGATTGTAAGCCTGGCACCGACTTCCTATACGCCTGCTGGCTCCACAATTAGCCTGGGTACGGGTGTATTGCCCGCACCCGCGGATATGCTGGGTGCTATTATGGCACCACAATTGAATAATCAAGTGTCTGTACAATCAGCCTCGTTTTTTCTGAACAGTCAGGACCTGGGCAATTGCAACGCACCCGTAACCAGGCGCTTAATCTTTACCTGGAAAAACGACGGCTCCCTGGGCGGCCAACCGCCAGCTTCTGTAGACAATATTTCCATTGTACACAGCCCCATTACGATCAACCAGCCTGCTGATCGCTGTACGGATGGTGCAACCATCGTTTATACCGCAAATCCGCTGCCTGCTGCGGGACAAACGGGGAATTATGGCATCAGTCCTAATGCCGGAGGATTTGCAAACACCAGCCCTGGAGTAGCTACTTGGACGATGCCGAATACATTCCCAGGTGATTACAATGTGACATATACACTTACCGATAATGCAGGATGCATATTCCAGGTTTTAGATCCAGTAACCATTTTTGCAGCTCCGGTAGCCTCTTTGGTGGACAAAATTTTTGATTGTGTGGATCCGGGACAACAAATAGGACTCGAAGGGATGTTCGAGCCTGGTGTGACCAATAATTCAGGGGGAACCTGGACGGTTTCGCCTGCGGGCATTCACACTGCGGGCGACAATTTCATTACCGTACCCGCTTCGGGAGGATGCTATTCTGTTACCTATGCCCTCTCCCCAGCTCAAAACCCAAATGGCTGTACCGGTACTTACTCCAGTACAAAAAATTTACTTTTAACGACTCAGCCAAAACCCGACTTTACCATTAATGGGTCTAATGCTAGTCAAGGAACACGCTGTGAGACGGGTACGATTTCTGTAAATGTTGTAAAAACAAGTAATGGCTCGAGCCCCATGTTTACTTTGAACGGGGTTCCGCAGGCTTTTGGAACAGTCAACCTTCCTGCTCCTGCAATTGGTACCAGCATCACCTACACTTTTTGTTTAAAGGAAACGAATGCAGCGCCAGGCGCCTGCGGAAGTTTGCCTGCTGCGGGTTACAATCCCTGCACGAATGAAGTGTGCAAAAAAGTGGTGTTGTACAACGATGGCACTTGTGGTGTGGGCCTTCCTTTCGCCAGTGAATGCCCACCAGGATCCAGTGGATTTGAGGTATGTCTCATTGATGCAAGTCCCTTTATCAAATTGGGATGTTCTTTCATCCAGTTTACGATTCCCGTTAAAGTCGTAGATGCCAGGCTATCTACAAGCAGTGATCTAATTTTCTGCTCAGAGCCGAGTTTTTCTGTCGTTTCTGATGGACACGGAGGCTTGGCAGACATTCCAGGCTTTAATACTGTATTGGGTACCCTTGATGGTGCCAGTACGATTTGTGGTGTAGCAACCTGGTGCCTTGATTATGGCTTAGGTTCATGGTGTCCTTTTGGTTGGCTAAACCCAGGAAACTGGTGTGGAAAAACTTTGGCACAATGGATCAGTGATGGTCTTGCTTCAATTCTTGGCTCTGAAGGAACTGGCGGGCAAGTTGTTGCAGATACAGATGGAGACGGGGCATTTGACTATATCGCTCGCGACTACAATACATTCCCTGATATTGCACCTGGTGTGACGCTTTCCATACCGAATAACATGAGTAAACAAGGCGGATCTATTACCGTCCGACATGTAGTAGGTTGGCCTTATAAAGCAGAGTCGGTATGTGGTGCCCCCACGGCTAATTCCCTAAATCTATTAGATTTATTGTCGCCATTTATTGATTTGATACCGATAGCAGGGCCTATTATTAATGGTGTAATTGCAGGTTTGGGTTGCGACATTCCATTGGTCTTCACTGATGCTACGGATATCAAAGTGGATGTTGTAAATGCTTCACCGCCAACATTCTTAAATTGCCCACCAAACGGCTATGTCATAACAGAAGATTATAGCTGTCAGACAGCAGCGAATTGGTCGATCCCGATGGCTGAGGATGCCTGCATTGGGGGCAATTTGGCCTATAAAGGTAGAACTTCCGGCACCAATAGCGATGTTGCCTTGTATTACCAAGGTACACCCGACCCTGCTGTTAATATTGGCACTGAAAAGGAAGGTGTTTATCAGACCGCAGGCCCAATCCCGGGTTCTATACTTCCAACTTCTCCCGGCACATACACCGTAACGTATACGGCGTATAATTGTGGTGCGACCCCTTCTACTTGTACCTTCCCAATATTGGTAACGGCAGGCAGCCCACAACTTAGTTGCCCAAATAACATGACCGTATACACCTCTGTGGACTCTTGTGTTGCAGTGGTTACGGGGCTTTCCCCAATTTCCGGAATCGGTTGTGCTACCATCATCAATTTTAGTGTCAACTACCCTCCAGTAGCGGGTTTCACAGATTTTTCAGTTGTTACTCCGTATTCCGTAGCGAACAGAGGTACACACAATGATGTAAGTGGCGAAACCTTCCCAATTGGTACAACAACGGTGACATATACCATGCTTGTTGACCTCAATGGTGATGGTGATGCATCGGATGCTGGTGAAAGCACTACTTGCCAATTTTCGGTAACAGTTGTTGACAATCAAAAACCAACTGCCGTCTGTATCGATCAGGAAGTAAAATTAAACCTGGCCGGCTCCGCAACGGTATATGCTGTTGCCGCTAACGGAAGTCCTTACATTAATGGAGGATCAACCGACAACTGCGATCCCAACCCACTTATTCAGATTCAAAAGGCTGGCGGCACTTATGCAGCATCAGCAACTTTTGACTGCTCTGAAGTTGGCAATAATTTTATTAACCTAAGAATATTAGACGCTGATGGCAATTTTGCCACTTGCATCTCCCGTGTTAAGGTTATTGATTATCTTGATGGTATCAATATTACCTTGGCTCCACCTGAAATTTGCCTCGAGGCCAATAACCCATCGCAATTAGATTTCTCCAATTACCTGACCATTACCCTAGCGAATGGTACGAGTATCAGCCATGCACAGGTGCCCGCAATTTTGGGCGGTTCACAGGGCTATTTTGGCATCACCTCCTTTACAAATCCAGCGAGTGGAACTCCAGGCACAATCACCCATGATGGTGTATATACTCCCGGAACAGGAACTGGCTTTGTCACTGTTTCCTATATTTTGCTGCCAGGTAACAATCCTCCTCCTGGAGGCAACAGTGCCTATGTTGGATGTTACAAAATAGAACATGCCCCATTTGAACTGCGTCAGCCGCTTGACATGGTTTCTCCAGAGTGCGCATGCGTTATGGAAAACAATCGCATCGTTGACCTTGGCATAGTAACCGGAGGCCTTGAGCCTTATACCATTCAATACACCGATGGTGTGCTGGATGCCAATGGCGATGGCATTGTGGATGATACCGATGGCGAATATACTTTTGAAGCAGGATTAGGCTACAATATTGATGATTTCATGCAAGACCTTGGTGAGCTTCGCGTTGTTTACACGCCTTTCTCCAACTGGTCATTTACCATTGTAGATGCTCGTGGCTGTGAAATATTCCGTTCAGGTTCTTGCGACAACGACGACTTGACTGAGAGCCCAACCATTATTTGCCCACCAAATCCACCAACATTGTTCACGGAGCCTTTGGCTTGTGAGCACCAGTTCGAATGGCTGCACCCGCAGCCACATGATAACTGCGCAGTGGTATTGTACAATTATCAAATCACCAACCCTGACGGTACCATTGAAGGTCCATTTGTTTTGAACAACCTGATCTTTGTCGCTCCGTTGCCAGCTTTGTTTGAGGCGGAATATGAGTTCGAGAAGGGTGTTAGTACTGTTTTCTATTATGCTGAAGATGCTGTAGGAAACACAGGCACTTGCTCTTTCCAGGTAACCGTAGAAGACGACGATCCACCATATTTCATCAATTGCCCATACCCACCAGTGGTTCAAAATACAGAATCTGGCCACTGCGATGCTTATGTGAATTTTGCACTTCCCCTGGCTGAAGACAATTGTGACGTTCCGATTGTTACTCAAATTGACAATACAGGGCTGAGCACCGGTTCACGATTCCCGGCAGGCACAACCATCATGTATTGGGAGGCAATAGACCTTTCTGGCAATAAAGACACCTGCCAGATCAAAGTTATCGTCAACGATTATTGGCAAAACCCGGTACTGGTTTGCCCAGCCAATGTTACCCAAAACAACGATACCTGGCTTTGTGGGGCAAAAGTGTTCAACATCGCGCCACAGGTGAGCGGCCCTTGCTTGAAAAACTACGGCATCACGTATTCTACCTATAGCGATGCGGCATTGACACAACGCAAAGACTGTGGCGTAACAAACGCCAGCGGCCAATTCTTTGACGTAGGCGACAGCTGGGTGAAGTACACGGTACAAAACCAACCCTTGATGTTGATCACAGAAGTGACCCAATCGGGTGCCGTTGACCGCATTGAAATTTCAAACCTCGGCCCTGCGGATATTGACATTTCCTGCCTGGAAATCAAACGCGTATCGGGCAACCCTGCTGCCAACCAAACCATCGGACCAATAACCCTGCTGCCATCCCTGGCACCCAGCATCTTGCCAGTAGGGGCTACACGGGTGTTCAGTTTCAGCTTTAACGGCGCTGCCAACATGCCTGCTTGTTATACCATTTCTTACATGGGCACCATCTTTGATGAGGTGGCGACCAATGGATATGCAGGCTGCAACGGATTTGCCGGAACACTGGCAGGTGGAGACGTAATTCGCAAATGCGAGGACGACTCTAACAATGCCGCTGACTGGGTATTGGCGGAGAACTGCTACCCACTGACGATTGGCGCCATAAATCCTGACCTTCAAGTGATGGCAGCAAACGGCACCCGAACTTCGCTGCAATCCATCCTGCCCAACAAAGTGTCTTGCACCTTTAAAGTGACCGTTCGCGATGCCGAGAACCCATTCTGTGGCCGCTTGGACAACATGACCACCTACAACGGCGCTGGAATCCCGGTTATCAGTGCCGCGACTTGCAACCGTTCCACGATTACAGTGCCAGCAGGTAATTGTATCATTGGCGATATTGTGTTCAACAGGACGGGTTCGGTCACACCGGCCAATTCCACGATCACATTGATTAGCCCGAAAGGTATTCGGGTGAAGCTCACAGAAATACCGGCGGATTCATTGAAGACCCTTTTCGCACAGAAAGCAGAAGGCGTTTGGACCCTCGATATTGTACCAAATGCAGGCCAATTGCCAACCCTTACTGGCTGGTCTTTGAAAATTACCTGTATTGCGCCGTTTGATTTGCCCAATCAAGTACTTGGCAATGACCCAGGAGTTTGTGGCGCCAATTTCACGTGGATACATCCATACTTTTTGGATAACTGCTTCGCAGGTACTATTTCAGTGGCCTATACTTCTACAGATGCAGGATGTGTTCCAGCTGGCGGTCTCTTGCTGGAAAAGGGCGGCTATTCCGTGACCAAATTCTTCTGTGTGGGCACCACAAAAGTCACCTATACTTTGGTGGATGCTGCAGGCAATATTGCGATGTGCAGCTTTGACGTAAAAGTGGAAGACCGGGAGAACCCCATTGTAGTTTGCCCGTCGACCATTATTATAAACCTGCCTGGCGGTGCCTGTGGCGCTTATGTGGACTACGGCCCGCTCAGCGCTACCGACAACTGCGCTGTCGTAGACACCTTGATGACACCACCTTCTGGTTCCTGGTTTGAAATTGGTGATCATACGGTAACAATCAAGATATCTGATGCTGCGGGCAATATGGCAACTTGCACCTTCCTGGTGCGTGTCAATGAATTTGTTCCTATCGGTAATACTTTGGTTTGCAATGACTTGACAAATGTTTCATTGGACTCAACCTGTATTTACGTGATTGATGCAGACGGTGTACTGGAAGGCGACAACTACCATTGTTACGATGATTATATCATTACCCTGAAAAATGCCGCAGGCCAAATTATTGGCAACACTTTAAACGCTTCCAACATCGGGAAAACATACACCGTGACGGTGCTTGATCCTGAAACGGGGAACTCTTGTTGGTCTTATTTGAGACTTCAAGACAAATTAGCACCCAAATTGACCTGCCCGGCTAATAGAACCATTGCTTGCAGTGAATCTACGGGCGTGGGCAATACAGGCAATGTATTCGCAACCGACTGTAGCGCATTCACAACCGTTATCGACAATAATTACACCGATAATGGAGAATGTGGCAACCCGCGGGGCACTTTCCTGCGCACCTGGATCGTAACAGACGCTTGGGGCAATCAGTCAGTTTGCTCGCAAACAATCACTATTACACCATTTAACCTGGCGAATGTGGTATTCCCAGGTGAAGCCATTGTCAATTGTGAGGATGCATACTTGAACAGCAGCGCTACTGCTCCCGGCAGTACTGGTCGCCCAAGCATTAACGGCGCGCCCATTGGAGCCGGCGGCTATTGTTCCGCGTCAATTGGCTTTACGGATGTGCGTTTGGAAATTTGCGCAGGCAGTTACGAGATTTACCGTACCTGGCTGGTGGCGAACACTTGCTTGCCGCCAAGTGCGACCAATCCAATTTCAAATGTGCAGCGCATCCGCGTAAGAGACTTCGCAGGCCCAGCCTTCGCTTGTCCACCCGCCGTCATGGTCTCTACCGATCCATTCAACTGCTGCTCCACCACGGCCCTTCCG
>Ga0105046_10018434_pt1 | contig 10623 bp, 7 predicted proteins | sample MAT03_FD_78385 | JGI IMG/M metagenome (GOLD analysis project Ga0105046, IMG submission 78385) | Freshwater microbial communities from Lake Fryxell liftoff mats and glacier meltwater in Antarctica - MAT-03 (megahit assembly) | ecosystem: Environmental > Aquatic > Freshwater > Ice > Liftoff...
GGCGCGATGAGCTGCAATCAACGACGACCCAAAATTTAACGACCCGCCTCCCGGATTTAACGAAGAGGCGGGTCGTGGTGTTTCGTCGAAGCCAGTTTTTCAGGCGCTCTTGCTACTGGGGCGTTGCGGGGAAGAACGTTCTTACTGTCGCGACATCCAAGCCGCGCGTCAGACCCTGGGGCTGGATGCTTACGTTGAATCCGCCGACGTCGGACGCGTTGTCGTAGTAGCCGGTGACGGAGAAGTAGAAGCGATCGAACCGTCGGACGACTGTCGCGCTCGTGCCGACATTTTCATTGTCGCCGAAGTCGTAACTCTGCGACGCCGTCACGCTGTACTTCGGTGAGATGCGGAACACCACCGCCGCCGTGGTGATGTTGGAATTCAACTCTTCGATGTAGCGCTGACCGAGGTAATAACTCAGGTTGATATCGCGCTGCACCACCACCCCGAGCGAGGCGGTTGCGACCTGCTCCTTGTCGAGGTTGTACTGAATGTCCGACAGAATCGCGGTGGTATCCGCGACGCGCCAGGTGGCGTCGGCGTTGATGCTGTTGCGGGGGATGCTTGCCTCGGGCATCGACGAGAAAAACAGGCCGCGGAAATTGTCCGGCGGAAGCTCGTCGTCCTTGGGCTGGTTGGCGAAGAAATTCGCGCCGACATTTAGCGTGAAGAAATCGACCGATCGCCACCGTCCCGGCCCGCCGCGCTTCGTCTGCCAGCGCTGTCGCAGCAGTAGTTGCACCGCGCTGATGTCGTGAATGCCGTCGACCGGTTCTTCGTAAATGAAGACGTCGTTGCGATCTTCATTGACCGCACTGGTGAAAAGATGCAATTCCGGCTCGATCACATGGCGGATTCGGTTGATATCAAACCATCGCGATTGGAATGTATTGTCGACACCCCAGATCGCCGTCGTCACGCGCATGCCCGCGCCGATGAAGATGCGGTGCAACGCGTCGCCGTCGGGGGAATCTGAATAAGGCGTGTACCGGCCGAGGATGTACGGCACGAACTTGAACTGGCCGGCCTGGACGGGGTAATCAATCTGCTGACGAAAATCGGCGCGGTAGGCCCAGTCGTCATTCACGCCGGTTTGCCCCACCGACGGAATGCCGGGCGTGATGACGCCAGTCGTATATCCCTGCTCCTCGAGCGTGGCATCGCTGGGGTTGAAGCGGATCATCGTGGCCGTGTTGTCGCTGAAGAGCGTGAACTGATCTTCGGCGAGGCTTTGGCCGATTCGTCGATATCCGATCTCGGGCAGTCGTTCGACCTCGAACTGCTCCTGAATCAGATCTGAAGTGGTGACGAAATTATTGGGCTGGAAATTCAGCAGCAGCGAGAGCGCTTCAGAATCGCGTTGCCGCTTGAAATAGGCGGACACGTCGTGCGGTTCATTTTGTGTCCAGGTTCGGCGGAACCATTGTTCGAGGAAGTTCGGATCGCTCACCCAGCCGCCGCGGAGCTGAACCTGCCAGTCGTCGGGGAAGAAGTGCTGATGCGTCCAGAGAATTCGCCCGCGCACGTCTTCCTTCGGATCTACATCGAACCGGTTTCCGCCGAAGGTGTCGTCGCCATGATCGAATACGAAGTAGCTCTTCACCTCGCCGCCGAAGTTCCAGGGCTGGCGGGTGGTTTCGGTGATGTGCCCGCCGGTGTAGGCGGCGTTAATGCCGGTCGCGAATCCGCGGTCGCTGAAGTAGTCCAGGCGGTAGGTCGCGTCGAAGTTCTCCGGCGGGAGCCTGCCGAAGGTCTCGTAAAGGCCCCACTCCGTCACCACCCCGAAACCGAAGCGGTCGTTATTCTCGAACTGGATGTCGCGCAGCGGCCCGCCGCGATCGGTCATCGAGCCGGCGGCGTAGGGCAGATAAAACACCGGCACACCGAACGCGTTAAGCCGCATGTTCCGGGCGGAGAATGTCGTGCGATTGCCGAAGCGTGGGTTGCCGGTGTCGACCGAGCGCACGTAAGCTTTCTGCGCCGCCACGGCATATGAAGGGGTTTGAAAGCTGCTGGTGGAAAGCTCCACGCCTTCGGCGTTGTATTCGCCAATCGCCAGTTGCCGCAGTGTGTTGGCGCGCATGATCACCGGGATCTGCCGCACCGGTTCGATCGTATGAAACACTGCGTCGGTGAGGATCGCCCGGTCGGTCGCAAACTCGTAGAAGATTCGCTGCGCCCGCAGACGCTGCTCCGGCCGGCCGACTCCCGACGTGTAAGTGATCCGCACGTCGCCTTCGAGGTATCCGGAATCGATCGAATCTTCGACGCTTTTAAACTCGCTGGAATTCTCCAGATCGCGCAGGCTGCGAAGCTTTGTGTAAAGCACCGCGCGCTCAGACTGCAATTCGATGAAATCGCCGTTGGTTCGTCGCTGGAATACGACCACATTGCCCGAGAGAATCAGAGCGACCCGATCGTCAGGGCTTTGCACCGTCTGCGCGCTGCCCGCACGAAAGTTTACTGGTTCCCCCGGCAGCAGCGTCGCCGGCGCGGTACTCGGCTCGGCCGGCGGCTCGCGACGGGTTTCGACGCGCGGGGGGACGACGGCCTCCGGCGCGGTGCCCTCGTCCGGCTGCGGTTGCAGCTCGTCGCGCGGCGGCTGACGATCTGGAAAATCAGGATCTCTCTCGTCGACCGGCGGAAGCTGAACGCGCCCGGCACGGAGATCGGCCGCCTGTCGGAACAAGTCGGTCTGGTCAAGGTTCCGCGCGACGCGTTCGTTGGCAGTGATACGAATGGTCCCGCGCACGCGGGTGCGAATCAGCAGGTCCCCGCCCTCCCGCTCCACGTCGCCCACCTTCGCGCGGGCGTTGCCGATTAGCGCAATCTCGGCCTCGAACTGATCCAGAATCGCGCCGTCGACCGTCGTGAGCCAGATGACCGCGCTGTCTGCCGATAGATCTGCATCGTCCGTGCGGATCTGCACCGGACCGTCCAACTGCACCACGCTGCTCTGCTGATCCTGCCACGTGAACGCGGATCGCGCGGTGATCATCAAAGATTCGCTCGGAGGTTTGACCTGTGCCGCTCCGACGCGCACGAGCCCGACCAATAGGACAAGAACTATCGCAACCCTGCGCACGGGCACCGGCCGACTCCTTCCGATCATCGAAATGATCCGTCAACGTTCGGGCGGCATTATAGAGGTGAGCTAGGGGGCGTCAAAAAAGCGAGCGGCAGTCGCGCAGTCGCAGGCAGCATAAAAGCTCGATGCGGGAAGAGAGTTCGAGTCAGCGTCGTTAGACTGGCGCGCGAGAGTTCAGATCCGATAGGTGCAGCTTAGGCATGCGGAGGAAGGATTACTTACCGATCAACTGACCGCGATAAAATTCGATCATCTTCATCAGCCCCTCTTTTCGCGGGACGACCGGCATCCAGCCGAGGATTTGTTTGGCGCGGGTGATGTCCGGGCAACGGACGCGCGGGTCGTCCGGGGGCATGGGGTGGTGGGTGATCGTGCTTTTTGATTCCGCAATCAGCGCCAGGATGTCTTTGGCGATCTGAAGAATCGTCACTTCGTCGGGGTTGCCGAGATTGATCGGTTCGATGAAGTCCCCCTCCATCACCTGGTTAATCCCGCGAATCAGGTCGCTCACGTAGCAGAGCGATCGTGTTTGTTTGCCCTCGCCGAAGACGGTGAGCGGTTCGTTGTTCAGCGCCTGGCGGATGAAGCTGATGACTACGCGCCCGTCGTACGGGTCCATGCGCGGGCCGTAGGTGTTGAAGATGCGGATGATGCGCGTCTCGACCTTTCGCTCGCGATAGTACGCCATCGTGCAGGCCTCGCTGAAGCGCTTGGCCTCGTCGTACATGCTCCGCAGGCCGATCGAGTTTACATTGCCCCAGTACGTTTCCGGCTGCGGGTTCACCAGCGGATCGCCGTAGCACTCGCTGGTGCTGGCCATCAAAAATCGCGCGTCTTTTTTCTCCGCCATCTCCAGCAGATTCCACGTCCCCTGGCTGTTCACTTTCAGCGTCGCGACCTGGTGCTTCACATACCCGATCGGGCTGGCCGGCGAAGCCATGTGATAAATCCGATCGACCGTCCCGTCGATATTCAGCGGCTCGATCACGTCCGCTTGCACAAATTTGTACCGCGCCACGCCGTCCAGATGTCTGATATTTTCGGGCTTGCCGGTGATGAAATTGTCCACGCCGACAATCTCGTGCCCCTGCCCCAGAAGCAGGTCGGTGAGATGTGAGCCGAGAAACCCGGCGGCACCTGATATCAAAATGCGCATCATATCCTCTGATAAACTGATTCAGATCGTATCGTTAGTATCGGCTCAGAACGAGCAAACCCTGCGAGCCGAGTCAGGAAAAATTGCGAGCCGACGCCCCCCGGTCAAAGCTCGAAGGGATTGCGCTAGTTGGAGACCCAGAATCGGACGATGGTAAGGATCGCTTTAATGCCGTCCTTCCACGTGATCTTCTTCCCCTCTTCGTAGCTCCGGCCGTAGTACGCGACGCCCACTTCGTAAATCCGCAGGCGTGGGCGCATTTTGGCGATCTTGGCGGTGACTTCGGGCTCGAATCCGAATCGATTGCACTTAATGTTGATGCGATCCAGCACATCTTTTCGGAAGACCTTGTAGCAAACTTCCATGTCGGTCAGGTTGAGATTGGTAAACATGTTCGACATGGACGTCAGGAATTTATTTCCCAGCGTGTGCCAGTAGTACAGCACGCGATGCGGCTCGCCGATGAACCGGCTGCCGTACACCACATCGGCCTTTCCGTCGACGATGGGCTGCAGCAGCTTCATGTAGTCGGCGGGGTCGTATTCAAGATCGGCGTCCTGCACGAGCACCAAATCGCCGGTCGCGAGCTTGAAACCGTCTCGCAGCGCGGCGCCTTTGCCTTCATTCACCGGCTTATGATGAATCACAAATTCTACGCCCGGATGCAGCGCCGGCAGCTCGTCGAGACGGGCGGCGGTTTGATCTTTGGAGCAATCGTTTATGCAGATGACCTGCCGCGCCATCCCCGACGGAAGTGGAGCCTTGACGACAAGATCGACCAGTTGCTGCACGGTCGCGTGCTCATTGTAAACAGGAATGACAACGGAAAGCTTCATGGGTGACCGAAGAGTCTCTTCAGCCGGTCGCGCGCCGTCAAGCGTCGCATGGCGATCGCGACGCATTCCTAATGACAGGGATGGTGAATGGGGTCGATCTGTCCCGGTTAAATCGAATAAAGGAAAGAACGACGTTCGGCGCGGCAGGTTCGATATGCGCGAGGCGTATGCGGCGGCTTTCAAACGGTACGGGCGGGAAGCTGGTTATCGGCGACGATTCGCCCGTCTTCCATGGAGATCATTCTGCGGGCTCGGCGGGCGAGGTTGAGATCGTGGGTGACCATCACAATGCTTTGCCCGCGCGCGGCCAGTCCGTCGAAGATCTCGGCGACGCGCTCGGAATTTTGGCGGTCCAGATTTCCCGTCGGCTCGTCCGCCAGCAGCACCGCCGGTTCGTTCGCCAGGGCCCGCGCGATCGCGACGCGCTGCTGCTCCCCGCCGCTGAGTCGATTCGCTCGGCGCTTGGCTTTGTCGATCAGTCCGAACTGCTCGAGCAGCCCGGCCGCACGATCCATCGCGGCGGGCCGCGTGAGCCGGCCGAGCTTGAACATCGGCAGCGCGATGTTCTCCTGCGCGGTGAATTCCTTCAGTAGATAGTGGAACTGAAACACGAACCCCACTTTCCCGTTCCGCAGCAGCGCCAGCGCCGCTTCGTCTAATTCGTACGTATCCTTGCCATCAATAAAAATGCGACTGGCCGGGTTGAACGACTCGCCGGCAGGATTTTGCTGCGACGGTCGATCCAATCCGCCGAGCAGGTAAAGCAGCGTGCTCTTGCCCGAACCACTCTGCCCGACAATGGAAACGTACTCCCCCGGCAAGATGCTTAAATCAACCCCGCGAAGAATGTGTGCGGCCGTTTCACCCGAGCCAAGGACTCGGTGCACGTTTTGAGCGCGCAACAGAGGCTCGGTGCCGGCGGTGACCGTAGCCGCATCGTCGGCAACACCGCGCGAGATGACGGGGGCTTCAATGCGCACCGCGAATCACCTCCACCGGATCGTACTTCGCCGCGCGGCGCGCGGGATACACCGCCGCCAGTAGCACCACCACCATCGACGCGACGAACGCTACCACGTACTCGCTCTGGTGCTCGCTCATGAGCAGGCCTTCGGCACGCACAAGCCCTTCCATCTGGATGGGCAGCCGGCGCAGGCTTTCGATGGCGACTTTGCCCAGCAGCAGGCCCAGCGTCGAACCGATCAGACCGATCACCAAACCCTGCATCACATAAATCACCGTGATGTCCTGCCGCGAAAGCCCGAAGCTTTTGAGGATCGCAATGTCGTTCACCCGCTCCAGCACCGCCATGATCAGGATGTTCAGCACCCCAAACGCGGCCACCACAAGAAGCGCTCCGGTGATGAAGTACGTGATGATCTGCTGGATTTTGAAGATCTTCAGGAAGTTTGCGTTGCTCTCCTGCCAACTTTCGGTCTTGTAACCGGCGATGTCTTCGATCTGAGTGGCGTAGCCTTTGGCGAGTTGGTAGTCGTCCGTGCGAAGCACAATTTCGTTGACGATGTTTTTCTTGTCGAGCAACGTCTGGGCGTTGTTGATCAGCATGTAGGCACGCGAATAATCGATTGGCGTGACGCCGGTATCAAAAATCCCCACGACTTTCGCGATCGTTCGCCCGCCGGTGGAACTGTTGAGGGAGATGCTGTCGTCCAACGACGCGCCCAGCACGTCCGCCACCCCGCGCCCGATGATGATCCCCTGTGCGGCAGTCTTCAATCGCTTGAAATCTCCAGCGACCACCTTCAGGCCGATCGTAGTGACGGCGGTTTGCTGCTCAGGCTCCACGCCCAGCACCTCAATGTTCACCGTCTTCGTGCCATAGTTCGCGATGGCGTCGCCGGTAACCATCGGCGCGACGGCTACAATGCCGGGCAGCCGTCGCAGCTTCATCAGCAGACCCGTGGGGTTTGAAATCTTTCTGACCTGATCCTTCGGCTTGATCCCTTCCAAAGCCAGCACGCCCTCAACACCCGGGTACGCCTGCCGAAGGATCTGCGTCCGCGTCTCGCGCGGCTCGTCGTGAATGGTGATGTGCCCGCTCGATTCCACCGTCTCGATGATGAACTTGTCGGTGAAGCCGGACATCATCGACGACATGGTGATGAACATCATCACAGAGATTGTCACGCCGGCAATGCACACCAGCGACTGACGCTTGTGACTGAGAAAGTAGCGGATGGAAATGAACCAAAGCATTGTGGGGAGTGGTTGGCGGTTAGAGGCCAGTGGCGAAGGCTGGGCAGTAGTGGATTGAGAGTGATCTGATTTGCATTAACTCACCACGCACCACCAACCAGATCAGAATCCTTTAAAATTCCCCGCCGCTTCCTTCGGCTTGTTCAGGCCCGCGGCGGTGATCGGGTCGATCTGCTTCGTGCGGATCGATCGCCCCTCTTCCATGCCCAGAACAGGGCTGATGACCACCTTGTCGCCGGGTTGAAGCGGGTCGATCAACTCAACACGTTCGACGCTCCGCAGCCCCACATTGGTCGTTGCTTTCGCGAGTTTTCCGCTTCGTACGACCCAGATCGCGTCGCCTTGCAGGGCTTGCGCGGGGACGACGGTGGCGTTGTCTTTTCTGGCCATCACGAACGCTAGCTCGCCGGTCATACCCGCGGCCAGACGGGGGTTCACTTCGATCAGCTGCACATCCACCTCGAAGGTTCTCCGGGCCGAATCCGCACGGTCGTAGACCTTCACGACCTTGCCCTCGAACACTTTCCCCGGGAAAGAATAGAGCGTCATCTTGACGAATTGTGCGTCGTGAACTTTGTCGATGTCTTCCTCATCGACGGCGGCGCGCATGACCAGTTTTTCCGGTCGGACGTCCGCGATGAGCGTAATCTGATCATTCACCGCCACCCGTGTCCCCAGCGAGATCGGGCGGTCGAGCACCACGCCGTCGACGGGGCTTTTGATGACCTGCTCGCCGACGTTGAACTGCGCGATGTCCGCCGTCGCGACAGCGACATCGACGTCTTTCCGCAACGCAAGTTGCCGCGTGGCTTTCTGGGCTTTGAACGATTCCAATTCACTCCACAACGTCTTCACGCGATCCATCGAGCGATCCAGATCGGTCTGCGATCCCGCCGACCGTTCCATCAGCGACCGCACCCGATCCTGCTCGCGCTGTGCGATCGCGAGCAACGACTCCATCGCCGAGATCTTCGCATCAAACTCCCGCAACACCGGCGAGGTGGAAGGCTCAGCGAGTTGCCTTTTTTCCGACAACTCGGCGAGGCATTTCCGGAGCATCAACTCTCGTTCCGGGTCGGAGACGAAGGCAATCTCGTCGCCGGCGCGGACGTGCGAGCCCTTGTCGATCGGCAATCTCAGGATCGTCCCGGGGACATTACTTTTGATCGGAAATTCCCGCTCCGGCTGAATCGTGCCGGTCGAATAAAAAGCCTGAATCACCGGGCCTTCGATGGGGTCTGTGACCGAAACGAGCGGCCGTGCGACGGTGTAAATGAGCCAGCCCGCGGCAGCGAGCACGCTCATGCCTATTGCGGCCGTGAGAATAAATCGAATGGGAGCGGCGGCCCGAAATCGCGTCATCCCCACATTATAGACGCCCGGCGGCGGCGCGAAGCACCGCACAAACTGTTGATCAGATCTGAAAGCAACAAAAATCGTCCGGAAACCGGCTCTGCGCAGCCTGAGCGGCTACTTGGGCAATCCCCAGATTGTAACCGTCCCGTCGCTACTGACCGACGCGGCGAAATGGATCTAGCGGCGCGTCGACGTAATTACATCGACCCGACAAATTTGCCGCAAGAAAAACGATGCAGGCGGAAATGAAATCGGTCGTCGCGGAAGACGACCGGGGGACCGACGGCACAAGACCGGATCTGCTTAGGGCTGCTTCCTCTCGGACCTGACCCGGTTCACAGCCGACCCTTGCATCGGACCCGGCCGTCTTCCGCGACGACCGAAGGACGAACATCGTCTTGCATCATTCCAATCGTGTCAAATCGATGAACGCTTTCGAGCGATTCGAGCCTGCCAGCTTTTTCGGCGAAGCGCTTTTGCCGTATGGTGGCCTGTGTTGCCCCGTGGCGCGGGCGTCTCGCCCGCGTTCGGCATTTCTTCCCAGACGAGCAGCGGCGCGGCGAAGGTTCAGGAGACAATTGGTTTGTGCAGATCCCAGGACCCGTGGTTCATTGGTGAGACCGACTGCAAATGCCTCACCGTATCGAATTTCCAAGCCCGCGGGCGAGACGCCCGCGTCACGAGGAATTCGTACGCTTATCCCGCGAGGGAAAAATTGGCAGACCCGGGCGATTCCCGTGACATGCTCGCATCGTCACTGCGTCTTCAAGCCGGCATAGGGGTTGTCGCCGGGCGTGACGGAGATGATCTCGATTTTCTCGATCGTCTGCGGCTCGGTCGGACGCTGCCCGGAATCGGTGGGCACGGCTCCGATCTTCTGGACGACGTCGAGCCCGCCGGTCACGCGCCCGAAGGCGGTGTATTTTTCGTCGAGCCTTCGGGTGCTTTCGTAGTTGAGGCAGATGAAAAATTGACTGCCGGCGCTGTTGGCAAAATCGCTACGGGGCATCATGCCCGAAGGCTCGTTGGGGTCGCCGCTGCGGGCCATGGATAGCACGCCTTCCAGGTGCGGGCGGTCGCTGAATTCGGCGTCGATCATGTAACCGGGTCCGCCGCTGCTGTCGCCGCGCGGGTCGCCGCCTTGTATCACGAAACCGGGGACCACGCGATGGAACGCCTGCCCGTCAAAAAAGCCTTCCCGCGCGAGGTAAAGAAAATTCTCGGCCGTACTCGGCGCCACGTCGTAATAAAAAACCGCGGTGATTTTTCCCTGCTTCGTGTGCATCAGCGCGTATTGCAGTGGCAGAACGCGCGTGACCATCGGCCCCGGCGGCGCGTTCCGGCGCTTGTCGGCGCGAACTTCGATCACGAGCGGCGTACCCAAAAAATCGGGCAGGGTTTTGCCCTGCGGCACAGCATAAAGAATGTACGTGCCCGGCGCGGCGAGGCTGGGAAAGATTGTTCGTGCGTCGATTTTGGTGGGCTCTTTCACGTCGGCAGAGCCCTTGGTCTCCAGCGGCTTGCCGAAGAAATCGGTCAGCACGAGCGTGACCGGCGCGTCCGGCCGGACGTCAATCTCAAGCGGCTGGGCCGGCGAGAACCAGCCCTTCAGCGGAATGAGGATCGAGAAAATCGAAACGATTGTTGCGGCGGCTTCCATCACGGATGAACTCCTCTCACTTTCGATTATCCACGAATCTGCACGAATCACACGAATGAGCGTTCGAAAAACCGAAGTTGAAATCTCAGATGAACTCGGATGGACTCAGATAAGATTGATTTCCGCTGCATTTCTTCTCTTCATCATCTGGGCTTATCTGAGTTCATCTGAGGTTCTGATCCGGCTTTAAGATTCGCGCGGATTCGTGAGCCTCATCTCCCGCCGCGCACCCATTCCACCAGCGTGCGTACGCCCCACCCGGTGGGGCCTTTTCCGTACAGCGCGGTGTCTTTTTCGGTATCGGCGA
>Ga0105046_10018435_pt1 | contig 10622 bp, 8 predicted proteins | sample MAT03_FD_78385 | JGI IMG/M metagenome (GOLD analysis project Ga0105046, IMG submission 78385) | Freshwater microbial communities from Lake Fryxell liftoff mats and glacier meltwater in Antarctica - MAT-03 (megahit assembly) | ecosystem: Environmental > Aquatic > Freshwater > Ice > Liftoff...
CGCCAGTGCATGGAATCGCCATCAGGGGCAAACACAATCAGGGGACTGACGTCCCCCGCTCGCCGGGAACCGGCGAGCCGCGAGACGTCAGTCTCCGGTTTTTGCGATGCTGTTTTTCCGAAAACTTCTCAGAAAAGCAAAATTCCAACTGTTTGCAGTGCAGGGTGTGACCAGTGTGCATCGCAATTCAGCGAACACTTCCGCCAGGCTTTCCGACGACGCGTTTGGGCTTCAAACGGGCTTCATATGCAGCCACAAGCTGGTCGAGTTCCTTACGATCGGCTTCCGGAGCGATCAAGCGGGCCTGTCTGGCCCATTTCAAGGCGGCGTCAATATCCTGATTCTCTGCACAGCAGGTGGCGAGTGTGTTGAGACAGGTCCAGTCTTTGAACTCGGACAATTCGCACGCCTTTGTGGCAAGTTTGACGGCCCGTTCCGGATCGCGGACTTTCTGGTTGTCACTGGTGGCCAGCAGCCATGCCAGATTGTCCCACGCGCGCACAAAGCCTGGACTCAACTGGATTGTCTTTTCGTAGTCCGCCAGAGCGTCTGTTTCCTGCCCCATGCGGTCATAGGCAGCCGCGCGATTGTTGTAGGCTCGAAAAAGTTCCGGCTGCAGCGTGATCGCGATCGTCCAGCAGTCAACAGCCTGTTGCAGCTTCGACTGATTGAACAACAGATTGCCACGATTGGACCACGCCGCCGCGTGCTCCGGGTTGATTTCAACGGCCCTTGCGTAGGCCGCCATCGCCTCTTCCGTCTGTCCGCGACCGGCTTCAATATTGCCGATCACATACCATGCCTCGCCAAGTTGTGAATTCAGTTCAAGCGCTTTGTCAAGATCCTGGCGGGCATCATCGCTCTGGCCGAGCTGACGCCGGGCAATTCCGCGTCGGTAGTAGAGTTCCGCGTCGTGCGGAGACAATTCAATCGCTTTTGTGAAATCAATAACTGCCGCAGCTGAGTTACCACGTCGTTGATTCAACAACGCTCGATCTGTCGTCGCAGGCAGATTCGACGGATTCTGCTGGAGCACGGCACTGAGATCGGCAACTGCGTCATCGAAGTGCCCAAGGCTTTCCAGCAGTTCCGCGCGCAACAGACGAGCAGCCTCGTGTGTCGGTGCGATTCCAAGCAACGCATTCAGTTCTTCCAGTTCCCGAAACGTCAGCTTGAGTTGTTCACAGCATTGAATTCGCATCCAGCGAGAATCATTTGTATCGCGACTTAACAAGGCGGGGTGTTCCAGCGTCTCCAGCGCTTCGCGGAATCGGTCATTCTGGAACAGACTGTTGCCCCTGATCTGCAATGCTCGTGGCTGATCAGGAATGCGGCGGAGCACTGCACCTGCATCGTCAGCCGCGGCTTGCCAGTCAGCGGTGTCGTTGAACACTGTCGCACGGGCAAGCAAGACTGCAATATTTGACGGATCAGATTTCAACAGGTTTGAAAAGATGCGGATCGCCTCGTCCGGCTGCGTCTGCCGTGCCAATGCCTGCCCGTACAGCAGCAGCGCGTCAGGAGTCAGGGCTTCTTCCGAAACGTACTTGACAAGCCGTAGTGCTTCGACATCATCGTGACGGTGCAAGGCAATGACAGACTGCAGCAAAATGATGTCTTCCGGCTTCACAGAACCTGATGACGCTGATTCCACTGCTCGAAGCCCACAGGCATCCTCATAAGCGCCGTCCAGGTTGCCGTCGGCCAGCCGTGCCCGTCCGCGGAGTAGTCGCAGTTCTGCCGACAACTGCCCTGCACTGATTGCAGACAGCGAATCGAGCGTCTTTGCAGACTTTCCGAACTGGCGATCCTGGAAGAGTCGTTCCGCCAGCTTTTGATGCGCTTGCGGAGCGTCTGGCTGCAGATTGGCCGCCTTGTGGAGGTCCGCGAGAACTGCAGCCGGTTCATTAATCTGCTCGAATGCCTCTGCCCGAAGCGTGTACAAATCGGCGGCAGTGGGTTTCTTCACGATCGCCAGTGTCAGATCGGTGATGGCCTGGCTGATTTCGTTCTGTGCCAGAAAAGCACGAGCCCTCAGAGTCAACGTGTCTGCATCATCGGGATGGACTTCAAGATACTTCGAGAAATCTTCCGTGGCGGCTGACCATTCTTCTGCCTCCAGTTGCAGTCGACCGCGGTCCAGAAAGGATTGTGCCACAGCCTCAGCGTTCAGAGCGGTACCGGATGAGATGAGTCGTGTATAGCCTTCAATGGCTTCTTCGCGGCGATTCGACTTTCGCAGCAACGCGGCGCGGATCCGCAGCGCGTCGGCGTCGGTTGGCTCCGTCGAGAGTACTTCATCGACGTGTAACATGGCCTCGCCGATGTTGTTCGATTCCAGAAGCAGTTCCGCCAGACTGATCCGGATGGCGGCAGTCAGTGACGACGATAAAGAACTCTGGTCCGCCAGCAGACTGTGCAGTCGTTCCAGCGCTGCCGCCTTGTGGCCTTGCGCAAGGTCCACCTCAACCAACGCCATGCGAAGATCACCGTCGTGCGGCGACAGTCGTTCTGCTTCCCGCAGATTGGCGAGTGCACCGTCAATGTTCGAACTGCTGAGGAATGTGCGTCCAAGTTCCAGACGCGTGTTGAAATCGTCGGGGGCCAGTTCGGCCGCTTTTGACAGATCACTGATGGCATCGTCCGAACGCTTCAGACTGCGAAGAATTCGACCGCGTTCGAGCCACGGGTGAAAGTCATCCGACTGCAGTCGACAGGCAATGTTCAGGTCCGCCAGCGCACGATCCGTGTCGCCGCTGTGATTGTAACACAAACCGCGCTGCATCCACGCGGTCGCGTTGTTGCGGTCGCGTCTGATGATACTGCTGAAATCTTCAATTGCCTGTGGCGGATTCGTTTCCGAAAGCAGCGTGCCACGCCGCAACAATGCTTCGCGGTGAGTGGCATCGAGCTCCAGCAGTTCCTCAATGTCGCCCAGTTCATCTTCCGTGCGATGCAGGTCTCGGTATCCTCGAGCACGGGCTTCCCATGCGGGCTGCATCTTTGAATTCAGTTGCAGTGCTTTTGTCAGCGACGCGACCCCTTGCTCCGTTGCACCGGACGCGATCTGCGCGATACCAAGTGCGCACCACGCTTCGTCCCAGTCAGGTTTCAATCGCGTTGCTGCGGAAAGGTCTCCCACAGCCTGTTGCGACTGACGCATTTCGCAAAGACAGGTTCCGCGCAGATAGAATGCTTCGGCAAGTCCAGGATTCAGCGCGATTGCCCTGCCTGATAGCTGCACGGCGTCGATGTGGCGACCGGCTTCGCTGTGCTTAATCGCCGCACGTACCAGTCCGTCTGCCTGCTGCTTTTGATCAGCGCAGCCAGCGACTGTGACCATTGCGAAGGCGATCAAAAAGCACGCTGTGACAGGCATCATGCGCGTCACGGGAGGATAGCAGCTTGTAAAGTTCATGCCTCCACCTTCATTTGAATCCTGAATGATCGCAGTCCACGCACTATAACAGTGGCAATCAAAAATCTTTCACGGCATTGCCCAATGGGACATCCGACAATCGTTGTCATCGTCACGGCGGAGACAGGAGTTGTGTTTGAGGCCTTTTTCAGAAGCAGTTCCTGACAGCAATGTTTGCCAGTCCCGTACGGATTCTCTGGTTTACCCATACTTCCGATGCGGAAAATCTGCTGAGGCCGCTGTTCGGCTCTGAGAAGTATTCAGCCTGCGGAAATGCTGTCTGAAGCCGCGCGTGGTCCTGTGTCGAATACCTGTGTGTGCAGGAATTGCCGATATGCTTTCGCCTGGATGACTTCGAGCGGCTGAACACAGGCAAACGGCAACTGAACTGAGTGAGCAAAATCAGCGATTCATTTCCAGCAAGGAAACTCAGATGGATGTGTCAGGCATGTTTTCAGACGATCAGATGGCAGTGATTTGTTGCTTTGGGGCACTGGCAGTGTGCGGTCTTGTCGCAGCGCTGAGTTTTCATTTTGGCCCTGCCGGACGTCAGCAGACACCGATGGATGTGGCTCAAAATCGAACGCTGCCGCTACAAAAACGACCGGATCTGGGTCAGCACCAGGATCGCCGTGCCGCGTAGCACCGGACGGCGACAAGTGGCACCGGGTCAATGGCACTTGGTTTAGAAGAGTTCAGAAAGTAGCAGGCACTTTCCAGGTGCCGTGGCCCTTGAAAACGGTCGAATTGGCGGACGGCACACGGAGTGTGCCTGCTACTTTTGAGGTAAACTAAGTGCCCTTGGGCTTGGCGCGGGCTTCGCCCGCAACCCAATTGTGCTCCTCACGCTCCGCCGTGAGGTTCGCGCCTGTGCATCCAATCGCCATCAGGGGGCAAACACAATCAGGGGACTGACGTCCCCCGCTCGCCGGGAACCGGCGAGCCGCGAGACGTCAGTCTCCGGTTTTTGCGATGCTGTTTTCCCGAAATCTTCTCGGGACAACAAAATCTCAATCATTTGCAGTGCAAAGTAACAGTCCGGCTCTATCGATCTTGCGATATCCAGGCTCATATGGCCTTAGAACGCCTCACAATTTGATAAAAAGGGGCACCGAATTTGAACGCAACTCTCACGGGCGCTTGCGGCAACTTCGCGTGTCCCTTAATTTGACTCCGCCGAGCCGTCGGGACATTGAGTGACATTGATGCCCCATCTGTGGTTGAGTGTGCCTCCGCAGGGGCGTTCGACAAAGTTCCACACGTATTCTGTTCGGGGATTACTGACCATGCGTCGCGCTGCTGTCGTTGTAAGTGGATTTGTGTTGTTTGCCGCTGGCTTTGTCTGCGGTCATCTGGATTCTGGTCTGCCTTCCTTGCTGAATGCGCAGCAGGACGAACCTGTCATCCTTTCAAGTGACGCGCTCACTGCGTATGCAAAGACGCGAAAGGCGGTGGCGGATCTGAACGACACGTTCATCGCGGCGGGGTTGAGCACTTCTGCGACGTCCGATGTTAACTATTTTTCCGTCTCAGTCGGGGGGATTGATGTGCAACGCGATCTTGAGGAAGGGCGCGGAGTCGATCCGGAAACGTTCGCAGCTCTGTATGCATTTGAAGATCAGGAGTTGGGTGCGACAGGCAAGAAGGAACGTGTCTTCAAACGATTCGGCGTTGACGTCTCACAGCATCTGGACAGCGACGAGCACGGACGCATTCGGTATAAAAAGAAAGTTGTGCAGTTGTATTCAACGGAACGCCTGAATCAGCTTTTCGCGCGACGTGATCAATTGCAGATTCTGTCGAGCAATAAGTAACTCATGCAACGCTTCTGGCTGTTCAAATCTGAGCCCGATACTTTTTCCATCCAGGATCTTGCCGCGAGCAAAGGGAAAAAGACATCATGGGAGGGCGTCCGCAATTATCAGGCGCGGAATATGCTGCGCGACGATATCCAGCGCGGCGATGGCGTTTTCTTCTATCACAGCAATGCCGATCCGCTGGTGATCGCCGGAACCGCTGAAGTCGTGAAATCCGGCTATCCCGATCATTTCGCGTTGCAGCCGGATCATAAATACTTCGATGAATCCGCGTCGCCGGAGAAGCCCATCTGGTACATGGTGGACATCAAGCTCGTACGGATTTTCAGACAGCCCGTGACACGCGCCATGCTGGCCGAGCATCCCGTCACGTCACACATGGTCGTTCTGCAGAAAGGCAGCCGCCTCTCCATCCAGCCCGTCACCGCCGCCGAATGGCAGGCCGTGCATGAACTCGCCGGGATTGGCTGAGAATTGTTTGTGTTGCCGAGGAATCCGTGAGACAAACTGAGCACTGTGGCGTCTTGTAGGTGGTCGCTGCGGGCAGTTTGTGGTCGCTGGCCGTTTGAATCTGAAATCAGGAAGTTTGTCGTGATTTCCGCTGAAGAACTCGCGCGACTCTGGGAATTGCATTCGACAGGGCTGGAGTTGCTGGCTCGAACGCGATGCAACGCACCGGAGGACTGTGTTCAGGAGGCATTCGTGCGTTTGTCGCTTCAGGCAGTAGTTCCCGATGATTCGCTCGCGTGGCTGGTGAAAGTTGTTCGAAATCTTGCGATCAGCGAACTTCGATCCGACCAACGTCGACGAAGTCGTGAAAAGCTGTCGTCGTGTGAACGGCTGACGTGGCATCGGACTCAACAGGATAAGGACATCGAATCGATTTCATCGGAGGCCCTGCAGCAAGCCCTCGAATTACTTGACCCGGCGATGCGGGAGATTGTGGTGGCACATGTCTGGAGCGACATGAGTTTTCGACAGATCGCATCAGCCTTTGAAATTTCACCGGCAATGGCTCATCGTCGCTATGTCGAGGCGCTGGAGCAATTGAGTGCGGGCCTGGCGGCGCAGCTCGACAGGCACGATAGTACGAAATCAGCCAAATGAACCACTCTTTGGCAGAGAAGAGACAGCAGAAAGCCGAACAACCGGACGCTGGCGCGTGGCGGCTGATTTTATTAGCTGCAGGGCGCTAGCCTCGGTTTTCGACGGTAACCAGAAATCTGCCGCTCGCCTTAACAAACGGATGATCTCGGAGGTACATTGAAATGAATCCTGCTCACGAAGACGAATCTGATTGCGGGCGAGACCACGATTTTGGTCTGACACGGGAACTCACGGCAATCGATTCTTACCTGCGATCATTACGGCCGCAGCGATCAGCGAGCGGGCTTGCAGAGATGCTCTTCGCGGCAGGCCGAGCCTCAGCCGTGGCCGAGATCTTACCGCGACAATCTGCGGCGAAGGACGTTCTCCCTAAGCGTTCCCGGCGTTCCGCTTTTCTTGGCGGCATTGCATCCGGAGTTGCTGCATCATGGCTGGCAACCGGCATAGTTTTCATGAGCCTGCGATCAGCGGAGACTCCCAAAATTGTGAATGGCCCCAGACATGAAAGCGAGACTGAAGCCGTTGGAGATTCAAGAAAGTTTCTCAACCAGACGTCTGCCCCACCCGTGGCTTCACTTCCAATGCGGTTTTCAGCCCTGTCAAACGAGACTGTTGACGTGTCTGCCGTCAGCCTTGCCGCCCGTCAACAATGGCGTTCAGCTTCTGCCTCGATTGAAAAAATCAACGATTCCGATCATCAATTGACATCGTCATTGCCAGCGTCCCGGACGCGGGCCGGACTGATTGAAGCATTGTTGCGCGACGAAGTGTTGTGATCTCGATACCAAATGCAACCGTGCAGTTTTTTACATGGAGTTCGGCGATGTCAAAACGATTTCTGATCACAACGATGCTACTCAGCAGCATCCTGCCGTCCAACGTGTTTGCTCAGGATTCCGCTGCTCCTGCAGATCCACGCGGTCAACCAATTATGGCGGCTGATGGAGGGCCTGGAACGACAGCCACAGCCGACCAGTTGATGTATGCCGCAGTTGCTCAGAATCAACGTTTGCAGCAAATCTGGGATGTCAGCGCTGCAGCAGAACCTGCTCTCGTGTTTCGTTATCGTTTTTGGCCACAGGAATCATCATTGCGTGCAGGTTCGGCACAACTGCACTTCTTTCGTGCGCTCACCGCGATGCACTCGACGGCAGACGCACGGACGGAAATTGACCGACTTTCAGGTGTCGATGATTGGGTGAATACCGCCGAACTGCCGAAGGCGCGTGCATTGCTGGAATCCATGCAGCCCGTGATGCAGGCTCTGACAGACATGGCGTTCAGTGAAGACCTGTCATGGGACAATCGGATTCGTGATATTCAGGGGCCGTCACTGTACTACGTCCATCTGGAAGACGTGCAGCAGGCCAGAGTCCTCGGAAGATTGCTTCAGATCAAGACAAGAATCCATGTTCGTGACGGTGACTTTGATTCTGCAACACAGACGGTTCTGATTGGTAATCGCCTTGCAGCATTGATTGGCAACGGGGAAAGTGTCATCCAGCGTTTGGTGGGTGGTGCCATCGCAGCGATGATGCGAACTCTTGTAGAAGAAATGATCCAGGCCCCGAATTCTCCAAATCTGTATTGGGCCATCGCCACCATTCCGCTGCCACTCGTGACAATGCGGAGGGCTATCGAATTGGAACTGGAAAGCGTACACCGAGCTTTTCCCGCACTCCGCGACGCACGGACGGAGAACTGGTCTGAACCCGAGGCAAAGCGACGCTGGGTGGATGCGATCATGGAATTGAAAAAACTGGATGGCACATCGCATGATCTTTCCAACCTCCAGATTCTGCAGGCTCTCGACAGTTCAGCCTATCTGGAACCCGCGAAATCCCGTCTGAAAGCGACGGGTTTGACTGACGCACAACTGGATTTGATGGCTCCAACGGCGATTGTGATGGCGGATGCCGCTGCAGAACTGGAGAGGATTCGTGATGAGTCGATGAAGGGTATCCTTCTGCCGCGGCTGCAGCGACAGGAATTAAGAGCGATTCAAGCGAAGACCAACGTGAACCCGAGGTGGACGTCGTCCTACCTGCAGTCAGAATGGATGGGAGATCAGCGGACAACAAATGGCGGAGCACTGTTTGCGTCTGTTCTCTTTCCAGGGATCCTGCAACTGGAGACCGCAGAAATACGGACCCCCGTTATTTACCTAAGACTCATGACACTGGAAGCCATTCGAATGCACGTTGCGACTCACGACGGCGAGATTCCCGCAACGCTCGACAAACTCTCGCCTGTGCCAGCCCTGACGAGTCAGGAAACGGAAAAATCGTTTGACTATCAGATCGAGACAACAGGCGGAGATCGTGTGTTGGTTCTCTCAGGCGATATCGCCGGGTTTGAGGCTGCACGACACCTGCGTTTTCGCTTCCGACAATCAGCGAGCGATCAATAGCCGCGGCGCTTCCTGCTTATCGGGCGGATCTCGTTCACCGAGGCTTCGCCCGCAGCCGTTCTTCCTTTGTAGTTAGATCTGCCGGAGTTCCTGTTCAATGCAAACCACTTACATCATCCCCACGATGCTGACAATACTGCTGCACTGTCAATTCAGTTTCCCGGCGCGGGCTCAGTCCGGCGCGGCAACGTACACGGCGATCCAGCCACTCCTGGATCAGCACACACGAATCGTTGCGTGGTGTGATCTGCAGGAGACAAACCTGCCGGCTTGCCGTGATTTCCTCAAGCAATGTGACCTGCATTCCACCGCCATGGAGTTCGAACTGAACCTGCTTGAATCCGAACGCCAGCGGCTTGAACAGCACGGGGTTCAGCAGATCTGGTGGATTTCGGAAAATCCATCATTCAGCAGCCTGTCGGACTGCCTGATCATTCCGTGCAGCGATACGAAGTCGGTGCAGGGTATTCTCAGTGCGGCAGCCACAAAACGCCAATGGACGACTGTTGTTCTTCACGGATGTGTGGTTTCCGGTACTCCGGAGATGGTGAAGAGTCTGACACAAAAAGATGGAGATCCGCAGGTAAGTATTCGCGATGCACTAGAAAATTCGAAAGCGATCGAAGGGATCGTCGCTACTGGAAACGTACTGCATTCCATCGACGGATTGATTTGCCTGAAAAGTTTCTCCCAGGCTGGCAAGCCTGACGCTGCAGAAGACTCATTGTTGAAACTTGCTCGAGCGGCTGTTGATGTCAATTGGCTCAGTTTGACGAGCGATCGATTTCCGAAATCAGCTGCGTTCCGCATTAAGGCAACGTCGTCCGCCACCGCGAGCATCATCGCCGAATTGACGAACTCGCTGTTGGCCAGTGGTTCCGCCGAAAACGCTGTGAAGGGCAGATTCGCGGGCGATGGCAGTCAACTGACTCTGCTGGGCTCATCGCCTGAAGAGACAATCCAGCTGGCGCGACGACTCTTCGGGTTGAAGGACGCTGAAACTTCGAGCGGCTCAGTTGAAAGTTTGAAGAGACTGACAATCGCACTGCACAATTTCCATGACAACTACGACCAATTTCCTCCGCAGGCACTGGTGAATACGAGCGGGGATCGATTGATGAGCTGGCGGGTCATGTTGCTGCCGTTTCTCGATCAGCAGAAATTGTACGAGCAGTTTCATCTGGATGAGCCGTGGAACAGTGAGCACAACAAACAGCTCATCTCGCAGATGCCCGATGTTTTTCGCCCCGGAAACGGGCAATCCCCGGCTGATTTCCGAACATGTCTGCTGGCACCGGTGACGGAAAACAGCGTCTTCGGCAGCCGAGGCCTTCCGACACGAATTCAGGATGTCACCGATGGAACCAGCAATACCTTGCTGCTGGTCGAAGCGGACGTGTCAAAGGCTGTCATCTGGACGAAACCCGAGGACCTGGTGGTTGACGTGGCAGCTCCGATCCTGTCGCTCGCCCCGGAATCCACCACGGGTTTCTGGGCGAGCTACGTCGATGGGAGTGTCCGCTTCATTCTGAAAGACAATTCGTCAAAAGTTATCCAGGCCATCATGAGCATGAACGGGAACGATACGATGCACGAGGAAGTTCGTTGAAGCTCAATGAGCACCTATGCACAAGTTATCGAGCATAATTCGTTTAACGGCGAGCCGTAGGCGTAGGCGAATTACAAGTACATTGGCACCATTTCGGCCCCACTGGCTTTACGCCCAATGGCGTGGACTTAAGCTCTCCATCCGGCCTTGCAGGCTGTCGAGATAGGGCAGATTTTCCAGTTCAACCGAGTTGAAAATTTTCGAAATTTGTCGTGAGACGATGAGAGTTCTTCGTTGGATCAGATTCCGACGCACACCACA
>Ga0105046_10018436_pt1 | contig 10622 bp, 8 predicted proteins | sample MAT03_FD_78385 | JGI IMG/M metagenome (GOLD analysis project Ga0105046, IMG submission 78385) | Freshwater microbial communities from Lake Fryxell liftoff mats and glacier meltwater in Antarctica - MAT-03 (megahit assembly) | ecosystem: Environmental > Aquatic > Freshwater > Ice > Liftoff...
ACGCCGTCGTAAACGTGATTTGTTCAGTTTGTTGCTTCCCGCTCGACAGGCGCGGCTCGACTCGAACGCAGCGGCTCTGGTCTGGAAGCTACCGTACGGGAGGCCGGTGCCACTTAGGCCAGTTTGTCGCGTCACCCGAGCGAAACCCTGTCGTTTGCCGTGGATTCCGTGTGGTGATCGGTGCAGAACTGGTAGGATGTGCCGGTATCCCCTTTAGCGTGCGTTGGCGCGGGGATCCATCGGCCAGGACGGCCGTCGGGCATGGTTGGCCCGGATTTGGATCGCATGGAGGCGTCCATGGGACTGCGTCTTTCTCGACTGACACTGCACGGCTTCAAGAGCTTCGCCGACAAGACCGTCTTTACGTTCGACGATCTCGTTACGGGAATCGTCGGCCCCAACGGCTGCGGCAAGAGCAACGTCGTCGATGCGATCAAGTGGGTTCTTGGCGAGCGCTCGAGCAAGAGCCTGCGCGGGACCGAGATGATCGACGTCATCTTTGCGGGTTCCTCCGGCCGCAAGCCGCTGGGCATGGCGAGCGTCTCGCTGACGTTCGAGAACCCTTTGATGAACGCGGCGGAGTTCGCGAAGCTCTCGATCAAGCCGACGCTTGTAGCCGACGTGCCCGCCGAGGGAAAGTTGGTCGTCGCGGGTGATGGGGGTGATTTGGGCGATGCTGCGGAAGTAGAAGCAGCCGAGGTCGCTGAGAGTGCCGGATCGTCGGTGGTAGTTGGTGCAGAGGCTGATCTCGCGCCCGCACCCGAGTCCGCATCCCAGTTCGCGCAGGCACCCGCACGCCGCCGCCCGCTTGGAGTTGATGCCGACATCGTTGAGATCGAGCGCCGCCTCTACCGTGATGGCGAGAGCGCGTACCTCATCAACGGGCGCGGCGCTCGGCTGAAGGACATCCGCGAGTTGTTCATGGACACGGGCGTCGGGGCCGATGCCTACTCGATCATCGAGCAGGGCAAGGTCGATGCGATGCTGATGGCGAGCCCGCAGGAACGCCGCACGATCTTCGAGGAGGCCGCGGGCGTCGCGAAGTACAAGCAGCGCCGCATCGAGGCCCAGCGCAAGCTCGAACGCACGCAGGTCAACCTCAAGGGCACGCGCGAGCAGCTCGAATCCACCGAGCGCCGGCTGAAACTCGTGCGGGGCCAGGCCGCGAAGGCACGCCGCTTCGTCGAGCTTGATGTTGAGCTCAAGGTGTGGCGCTCGGCGCTGGCGTTTGAGGTCTACGACGATCTTCGCGGCCGCCTCGAAGGGCTCACGAGCCGCCAGCAGGACCTGGGCACGCAGCGTGAGAACGGCGCGGTCGCACTCGGCGAGATCGAGCACGAGAAGCAGGAGGCCGAGCTCCGCCGCCAGGAACTCGGCTCGCGCCAGCGCGAGCTGGAGCAGGAGCGACTCCAGTCCGTTCATGCGCAGCAGCAGGCCCAGCAGCGTCAGGGCATGCTGGAGCGTGCGGTCGAAGAGTCCGTGCGTCAAGCCGCGGCGGACCGCGCACGGCTCGGCGAGATCGAGCAGCGCCGCATGCATGGCGAGTCCGGCATCGAGGACGCGCGCGAGTCCATCGCGGCCTACTCAGAGCAGCTTGCGGAGGCCGAACGCAACTTGCACTCGGCTGGTGCATCGCGTGCGGGCGTGCTCGAAGTTCTGAGCGAGCGTCGGCAGCAGCACTCGACGCGCCAGGCTGCGGCCCAGCGCATCGAGCGTGAGCGTGCCGGACTGGTCGCCTCGATCCAGGGCGAGGTGCGTCGCTGCGAGGGCCTGCGCGAGCAGCTCGAGCGCCTCGCGGGCAAGCGTGGCCGTCTCGCCGACGATCAGAAGAATCTCACGGTGCTGGGCGAGCAGGCCAAGACAACGCTGGCTCAGTCACAGACCAACGCCGCGGGGCTTGAGGTCGCACTGGCCGAGCTTGAATCTCGCGTGGGTACGATGGGCACTGACCGGCGTGATCGTGCGCAGCGCGTGGCCGAGCAGGAGCGCGAGCTTGCGCGGCTTGATAGCCGACTCTCGACACTGCGGGAACTGGTTGAGACGCGCGCGGGCTTTGCCGAGGGTGTTCGCCAGGTTCTCGAGGCCAAGCGCAAGGGCGGCTTTGCGGGCGTGCTCGCGCCGCTCGCGGATCTGATCCGCACCGTGGACGGAATCGAGGGTGACGTCGCGGCGGCCATCGAGGCCGCGCTCGCGGCCGACCTTCAGGCGCTGGTCGTTGCGTCGCTCGACCGAGTTCCATCGGCCGACGAGCTCGCGTCGCTCGCGGGCCGCGTCTCGTTCCTTGCGATGTCGCTGCCGGGCCTTGATCCCGCCGCGACCGGCGCGAGTGCGGACCTTGCGACTTCCGATCCCGCGTCGCGCGTCGTCGCGCTTCGTTCGCTTGTTCTCTCGCGTGATACGTCCTCTCCGGGCGGGCTTGATGGCCTGCTTGACCGCCTGCTCGGACAGACGTTCCTCGTGACAGATCTCGACGCCGCGATGCTCCTCGCGGCGGGTCCGATGCGGGGCGCCCGCTTCGTCACACGCCGCGGCGCGGTCATGGATGCCTGCGGCCGTATCCACGCAGGCCCCACCGGCGCGGAAGATTCCGCCGGTGGCTTGCTCCGCCGGCGCGCCGAGATGGAGAAGCTCGGAGCCGAGGTCGCACGAATCTCCGAAGCCGTCGCGCACGAGCGCGAGGAGCTCAACCGCCTCGATGCCGAGGCCGCGGCCCTCTCTACGCAGGCGAGCCAGACCCGCGCGGCTCTCTCGCAGGCGCAGCGCACCGCGCTGCAGGACCAGAACAAGCTCGAACGCGCGCAGGCCGACCTCGCTCGCCTTGATCGCGAGGCCAGGGGTGTCGAGCAGGAAGCAACGCAGCTGCGCGAACGTCTCGCAAAGCTCGACGAGGACCGCAATGGACTCGAAGAGCGCGCCGCGAGCCTGGGCAGGTTGCACGAAGAGGAGTCCGCCGCGGCGGGCGCGCTCGAGGGCGATCTCCGCTCGATCCAGATGCGAGCCGACGCCGCCATGGAACAGATGACGCAGGCGAAGGTCGAGGTCTCGCGGCTGACCGAGCAGGCCACCAACGCGCGCCGTGATCTCTCACGCATGGAGATGGCTCGCGACGACGCGATCAGGTCGCTCCGCGATCTCTCGGTGCAGGTCGAGCGTCAGGAAGCAAGGCTCATCGAGCATCGCGCAGGGATCGAGCAGGCCATCGCGCAGGGCACCTCGTCGCGTGAGCGGGCCGAGAAGCTCGCGGCGAGCCTCGGAGAACTCGCGAACGCCCTGGCGGAAGCCGATCGTGCATCTTCGGAGCTTGGCGGGCGTTTACAGTCTGCACGACAGACCATGACGACGCTGGAACGTGATTGGCACGCGCTCGAAGTCTCGCGACGTGAGCTTGAAGTCAAGCGAGAGAACCTCGAGGAGCGGACGCTGCAGGAGGTCGCCATCGACCTCACGCTCGACTACGCCGACTACCGCGAGATGATCCAGAGCGGCGGCGTGACTCGCATCGACACCAGCGACGCCGCGCTCCGCATCGACACGCTGCGCGATCAGGTCAAGAAGCTCGGCCACGTCAACATGGACGCGATGGCCGAGGAGCAGACGCTCGAAGCGCAGAACGAGGGGCTCGTCAAGGCCGTCGCGGACCTCGACAACGCCCGCGTCCAGCTCACCGAGCTCATCGAGACGCTCAACCGCGTCAGCAAGGAGCGCTTCGCCGAGGTCTTCACGCTCATCCAGCAGAACTTCGGCTCTGAGCGCGGCATGTTCCGCAAGCTCTTCGGCGGCGGCAAGGCCGAGGTTCGCCTCATGCCGCTCATCAAGGAAGTCGAGCAGCCCGACGGTTCCATCGCCAAGGTCGAGACCAACGAGATCGACGTGCTCGAGAGCGGCATCGAGGTCATCGCCAAGCCGCCGGGCAAGGAGCCGCGCTCGATAAGCCAGCTCTCCGGCGGCGAGAAGACGCTGACGGCCGTGGCGCTCCTCATGAGCATCTTCCGCAGCAAGCCCAGCTGCTTCTGCGTGCTGGACGAGGTGGACGCAGCGCTCGACGAGGGCAACGTCGCGCGATTCAACCAGACTATCCGCGAGTACACGGACAAGAGCCGCTTCATCGTGATCACGCACAACAAGCGCACGATGCAGTTTGCCGATCGCCTTTACGGTGTCACAATGCAGGAGCGGGGCGTCTCGACGCGCGTCTCTGTTCGCTTCGATCAGGTTGATAAAGATGGGAAGATCCTGCCCGCAACGGTCTCGGCCGATCCGGCGCTCGCTCCGCTCATTGAAGTCACGCCGCGCGGGCGCGGCAGCCGCAAGCGCAAGGCGGAGATGGCAGCCGGTGATGTTCCGGAAGCGGCCGGTGTGTCGGACACAGCGGTGCAGGCGGCTGAACTGAACTAAGCGTTGTGATGTGAGCTCCGAGACCAGTCGCCCCACGATCGCACGGCCCGGGAATGTGGCGTGGTGATGCGATCGTGCGGCCTGTGCTCGCCCCGCGGCGGCAACGGGCAGAGCGAGCTTGCGAACGGGCTGGCCTGGCGTGGTCTGCTTTCCATGCTTGGAAGATGAGCACTACTCAGCGCGTGGAATCTCTTCGCTACTTCGGAAAGCTCGACTTTCGCCAGGCCCTTGCGTTTGGCGCTGCGCCCGGCGCGATCATGATCGCACTCGCGATTGGCTTTGCGACCGATCCGCAGGCGAGTCGCGCGATGAGCGCTTACATGCCGCGGACCGCGGCACAGTCGCAAGTTGAGATCGCGGCGATGTCGTCGAGCATTGAGTCGGTCTCGAATGAGGCGAGCCAGACGATGCAGCGTTGACACGGTTGTGTGCGGCACGGGCCGCGGCGTGTCAGTGTTGTGTCAGCGGTTTGCCACAAACTTCTTGATGGCGGCACCGGCGGCCTCGTCGGTGGCTTTCGCCGCTCTGGGTCCGCCCTGGTTGCACACGACAAGGACCGCCATCTGCTTCTGGGGCGCGAGCCACGCGGCGCAGAACCAGACGGTGTTGCTACCCGCGTGGGTCAGCACGCGGCCACCCTGCTCGGCCTCGATGTCATCGGCCCCGTCGGGTTCATTCGGCGCGGCGCCCTTCTTTGGTGTCGCCCACGGACGGCGCGTCACCATCCAGCCCATCGCGTATCCGTCGGCGTCCTTTGCGTTCGTTCTGCCCATCGATGTGAGGAGCGATCGCAGCGAGTCCTCGCTGAGCCTGAGGCCCGGCGCGTCGCTGCGCGCCGAGCCGGTCAGGTGGAAGCCCACAAAGCGGGCCCAGTCGTCGAGTGTCATGTGCATCGTGCCCGCCGGCGCAATTGCCGGTGGGTTGTCGGCGCCCGCGCCGGGCTCGACGGCCTTGCCCGAGAGCACGTGTCCTCGCGGCTGGTTGATGGCTTCGCCATCGCCCCGCACCGCCGTCCCCGGTGCCCCGAATCCTGCTGATGTAATACCCAGCGGCGTGAGGACTCGTTCTCTCGCGAGATCTTCCCACGCTTTGCCGGTCAGCTTCTCGCCCATCGCGCCAGCGATCGCGTATCCGGCGTTGGAATAGATGTACTGATGTCCGGGAAATCCAGTGGGCGGGTGGGTGATGACGCCACGTACAAGCTGCATCCGCTGCTGCGCGGGCGTGCCGTCGCGCTTCACGAGGCTGGCCCACAGGCCATGGGCGTCGAGGTCCGCCGGTGCGCCCGCTCGGTGCGAGAGGAGTTGCTCGAGCGTGACCTTGCCCCACGCGGCCTGGATGCTCTGGATGTCGTCGCGGAAGACCATCGCGGGCGAAGTGTGCCAGGCGAGAGTGCCGTCGTCGACGAGTGTTGCCATGACGGTCGCGGTGATGGCCTTGGCGCAGGAGCCAAGATGCCACTGGTCGTCGAGGGTTGCGAGATCGGGCGCGCCGCGCTTGCGGACGCCGGTGACGCCGCGAGCGATGACGGTGTTCCCGTCGAGGACGATGATCCCCATGGCCGGAAGGTCGTGCTTCTTAAGAATCGGCGCGAGCATCGCGGAGATGTCTTCGATTTCCGCGGCGGGTGCTGGCTTGATCGCGAGGGGGGCGGCAGGAGTTGGCTGATCCGTTCGCTCGGCGCCTGACTGCTGGGCGGCGGCGAGCGGAACCGCGACGACGGCCGCAAGGGTGATCAGGCTCGCGAGGATGTGACGATTCATGGTCGGTCTCCAATTCAAGCGATCACTCGGCGATCCGATCACCCCTGGCGCTTCGATCTAGCCACCAACCTGCTCGGGCGGAAGGACGCTCCCGACCAGGTCTGATACGCGCGAGACGCCCATTCGTTTCGCCCACTTTGCGAGGCCTGTTGCGACCTTGATCGGGCTGCGCGGATCTGCGAAGAGGCCGGTGCCGATCTCGACGGCGGTGGCTCCGGCGAGGATGAACTCGGCGGCGTCTTCCCATGCGACGACGCCGCCGATACCAACGATTGGCGTCTGCGTCTGCTTGCAGATTCCGTGGTACGCGTCGTGCACGAGCTTGACGGCGATTGGATGGATCGCGGGTCCGGAGAGGCCGCCGCTGCCGCGAGCGAGCTTGGGCCGGCGCGACCAGACGTCGATGGCCATGGCGGGCATGGTGTTGCTGATGCAGAGTGCGTCGGCGCCGGGGCGCTGGTTGGGTCCGTTGGGCTGTGAACTGGCGGGCTCGATCGCGGCCCGCGCCATCGCGACAACGCCCGGCCGCCCCACCACCACCGGGCTGAGCTTCACGAAGAGTCGCACTCGTGGCAGGACGGCTCGCACGGAACGGACGAGCTCGCTCAGGAGCGCCTCATCGCTCCCGAACTCGCAACCGTGCTTGACGTTTGGGCACGAGACATTGAGCTCGACACCTTCGATGCCGGGGATTGCGTTCATCGCAGCGCAGACGCGCACGAAGCCATCGACGGAGAACTCGCTGACCGAGCCGATGACGCGCGTGGGGACGGAGGCCACGCGGGGGGCATAGTCGCGCACGAAGGCGTCGACGCCGACGTTGGCGAGGCCGATCGCGTTGAGCATTCCCGCCTTGGTGGGCAGGATGCGCCAGGTCTGATTGCCGTCGCGCGGCTCGGCCGTGATGGATTTGGTGACGATCGCGCCGACCTCGCGAAGGTCGAGGCAGTCGGCCATCTCGTCGAGCGTTCCCGCCGTCCCCGCGGCGAGGAGCACGGGCGTGGAAAGGGAGATTCCCGCGAGGTTGGTGGAGAGGCTCTGGTCGGGCACGGGCAGAGCGTACTCCACTCGCGAGGGCGGCCGCCAAGCGCTCGCACGTGGGATTTTCGGATGCTGGGGGCCGCGCGAGGCCGCTCGCGCGGGGCGTACGGTTGTGACATGGACACGACCGCTATCAACGCACGCATCGCACAGTTTGAGAACATGGTCCGCGAGGGCGCGGATCCGACGAACGACATGGCTTGGTTCAGCCTTGGCGGCGCGTACGCGCAGGCGGGGCGGCCCGGCGATGCGGCCAACGCGTACACGCGATGCTTCGAGCTGAATCCCGCGATGAGCAAGGCGTATCAGCTCGCGGGCAAGGCGCTGATTGATTCGGGCGATCGCGACAAGGCGGTGGGCGTGCTGGCCGAGGGGTACACGTCCGCCGCGGAGCGAGGGGATCGGATGCCGATGAGCGCGATGGGCGAGATGCTGGACTCGCTGGGTGTCAAGCGGCCCGAGGTTGCGGGGAAGGCGGCCGCGGCGATGGCACCGCTGCCCGATGGCACGTTCATGTGCAGCAAGTCGGGTAGGCCGGGGACCAAGATGAGCAAGCCGCCCTTCAAGGGCGTTGTCGGCGCGTGGATCATGGAGCAGATCTCCGTCGAGACGTTCGAGGAGTGGATCCGGCAGGGGACCAAGGTGATCAACGAGATGCGATTGGACCTCTCGCGCGATGAGGACGGCGAGAAGTACGACACGTTCATGCGCGACTACCTCGGGCTGGATGAGGAGACGCTGCGGCGCATCAGCGAGACGAAGCCGGTGTAATGAATCGACGCTTGGACGACGCCTTCTTTCCCGCGGGCCGATGGCGATCTGATCGTGACGTGCACGTACATCCCCGCGCCGGGCGCGGCGGGTGTTGTGCCTGCGTTTGGCGCGCTCGGCGCTTGCGTGCGCGGGCGGCGGTGAACTGGGTACGCTGGTGCGATGAACTACTACGAGATCTGGGTGAATCTGCGTGAGTCGCACAAGGACATGGAGTTCAGCAAGGCCGTGCACGGCTATATGGAGCACCTGCGCGGGCGGGGTGTGATCGAGCACTGGCGGCTGACTCGCCGCAAGTTTGGCTTTGGCCCGCCGGGGCTTGGTGAGTTCCACATCTCGATTGCGTGCAGGGACCTTGCGCAGCTCGACGCGGCGTTCGGCGTTGTCGCGACTCGCGCGGGTGAGGTTGAGCGGCTGCACCATCCCGTGTACTCCATGGTCACGGACTTTACGAGTGCGCTCTATCGCGACTTCCCTGATGCGGAGCGTGTGGTGCCGACGGTCTGACGAGCCATGTGGTTCAACGCATCATGCCGCCTTGGCGAAGTGTGCCCAGCATGAGCGTCTCGACGGGTGTTGAGGTCTCGACGGTGACGAGCGCGATACCGCGGGAGCGTGCTGCGGCTTTGAGCGCGGCCTGGTGGCGTGCGAGGCCGAGGCGGTAGGCGTTGATGGATGCTGGCGTGATGGTGACGTCGGCACTACGGCCGGTTTCGACATCGGTAAGACGCAGATCGCCGAGGAGGCCGCGCTCGCGCTCACGGTCGGGGTTGATCTCGCCGGGGGCGAGCGTCTGCACGCAGTAGGTGTCGAAGCTGGAGGCGAGTGCGCCGCTCGCGCGGCCGGCGAGGTAGTTGAGGCCTTCGTCGTAGCCGCCCTCCCAGAGGTAGTCGGAGATGATGACGGTGATGCCGCCGCCTGCTCGCGCGAGGGCGAGGCGGCGCATGGCGCGGGCGAAGTCCTCGCGGCCGGGGCGTGACGCGCCTGCGCCGGGGCGCTGGCGCATGGACTCCAGGAGGAAGTCGGAGGCGAGGCGCAGGTTCCGGCGGCCGCGGATTGGGGCGAGGAGGGAGGCGGGCTCGCGATCGGCTGGGGCTTGCGCAGAGGAGTTGCCGCCGCCAAAGGTCATGAGCGTGACGCGGTTCTGGTTGACGAGGCCGACGTACGCGAGGGCGAGGGCGAGGCGATGGGCGTAGAGGAGCTTGCCGGGTTCGCCGGTGTCCATGGAGGCGGATGCATCGACGGCGATCGTGAGGGCGAGGTCGGTCTCCTCGCGGAAGACCTTGACGACGAGGCGGTCGAGGCGCGCGAGGACGTTCCAGTCGATGTGGCGAGGATCGTCGCCGGGGGTGTAGGTGCGGAAGTCGTCGAACTCGACGCTCTGGCCGCGGCGCTTGCTGCGGCGTTCGCCGGGGAGTTTGCCGGAGATGACCTTGCGGGAGAGAACGTCGAGGCGGTCCAATCGCGCGGCGAGGTTGGGCGGGAGGAGGTCCTCCAGCGTGCGGACGGGCGAGGCTGTGGTGGTGGCAAGCATTGAGGTGCGTGTGTCGGCGTGAGTCGGCGTGTGTTGGCGTGAGTCGCGGCGGACGAAAGCACGATATGGTGCGGTTGGAGGAGGGAGAAGGACTCGATCATGACAAAGGCCGTGCTGTTTGCGATCCTGGCGGGCGTGTGCTGGGGGCTTGGAGAGCTGGTCACGAAGCGTGTGCTGGCGAGCCGGGAGATTGGACCGATGGGGCTCCTGGTGATGCGGACGGTGGTTGCGTTGCCGCCGTCGATCATTGCGTTCTGGCTGCTGGCGCGGGTGTGGCCGAGCGAGACGCCGCGGCCGCTGTCTGCGAGCGGTGGAGTGTTGGCGATGGCGCTCCTGGGTTCGGGGTTGCTTGCGGGGTTTGGTGGCGTCTTTTTCTTTTATCGCGGGCTCGCGGTTGGGGAGATCTCGGTGGTGAAGCCGATCGCGTTTGCGCTGGCTCCGGCGATCGCGGCGGTGTGCGGGTGGCTCTTCCTGGGTGAATCGATGACGGCGCGAAAGGGCGCTGGGATTGCGCTGCTCATTGCGGGTCTGGTCTTGGTGACGACGGGGTCGCATGGGCCTGCGCCGAAGCCGGAGGGGGTGCCGGGGGCGGAGAAGTAGGTGGGGGAGGTGATGGAATCACTTTTTCCCCGGCTCGCCGAAGACTGTCCTGTGGATCACGCCGCCGGGGGTCTTCTGCACTGCGACCTTGATTGACTTGGCGGGCTCGGTGGTGTGGGTTGGGCCGCTTCCTCTCGCACCGGTACGTGCGACCCTGAGCATGGGTGGGTTGCGGTTGGCGGGGACGGGGACGTTGACCATGGTGGGCTTGGCCTGGACTGGGCCCTTGGCCGCGGCGGCATTGGCGGATTGAACTGCGGGGCTCTTGCCGATGATGCGGTTGATGCGGGTCTGGTCGGCCTTGGAGTTTGGAGCGGTGGCGACGTTGATGGGCCTTTTGGCGGGCGTCCCTTCGGGATTCATGGGCTTCTTGGGATCGAGGCGGCCTGCGAGCTGGGTGTTGGTGATGCCGGGGCCGTGGCGCGACCGGGCATGGCCATCGAGGGGCTTGCCAAGGTGCGTGCCCTGGCCCTTCGTGGCGGGTGCGCCGGGGCGATTGGGGCTTGGGGGCTTGGTGC
>Ga0105046_10018437_pt1 | contig 10622 bp, 5 predicted proteins | sample MAT03_FD_78385 | JGI IMG/M metagenome (GOLD analysis project Ga0105046, IMG submission 78385) | Freshwater microbial communities from Lake Fryxell liftoff mats and glacier meltwater in Antarctica - MAT-03 (megahit assembly) | ecosystem: Environmental > Aquatic > Freshwater > Ice > Liftoff...
CGGGCGGAGTAGTCACTCACCGGCCGAGAATGCATGGCGTATGTGGGCCGGAAGCGGTGCATGTAGATGCGGCCGTAAGTTTCGAGTTCTGTGGCGAATTCGGGCGCCAGCGTGGCGTGCCAATCCTGCGGAAAATACCGCAACGCGTTGCGCACGGCGAGGCGTTTTTCGTCCACGGAAAGCACGCCTTCGATCACACGGCGCGGAGCGTGGCTTACGGCGGGGTCGAGGGGCCGCAGTTCGGGTAGGGTGGGAGGGATGCCCTGGAGAAGGGCGGCTTGGAAAGTAGACATGATGGTGGTGGTGGCTTTGTGGGGACAAAGGTATTGATTTGTCGGGGCTAACACCCTCTTGTATACACGGCAAAAAAACGAGCATTAAATGCAAAACAGTAGGTGACCACCCATTAACTTTGACAACCAAACGTTGCCCATTATTGAAATGGTAAAAGACATCCGAAACATCAAGATTCAATCAATCGAATAAATTCAGGCAGGTCATGGCATTGTTTGGGATAACAGCGAAAGAGTAGAGAGACCGCAACCCAAACGAAACAGGCAACATTAGGGATGCGGCATCACTCGAACAATTGGTTGTTTTAATCAATCTTGAAAGCATCAATGCCCTTCTAATCCATCAAGGTTTACAACAACCTGAACGACTCATTCAACTAAACAAAATCGCTATTAGCCAAAAGAAGTCGTTGGTGAACAGTTAACAAAAAAAGAAGTTGAAATAATTAGGAGTGCCCAAATCATGAGTTTATGCGCTTAAAATTTGAACACACCCTAGAAAACCAGAAGATGCAGCGCACCGGAAAATGCCCCAGCGCTTCATAATACGTTTCGGTGCGCTGCACTTCCTGACCAGTTCTCTCTGCATTGGCTACAAATATTGCCGCCGCGCTGCGGCTTTGTCAGCTCAAAAAACCTGGTTCTATCGGTTACCCCCGCCGGCATCCCACTTCGCTTCCGGTCATTGCCCACACACGAGACCTTACGGAACTGGAGCTCCGTGGCTACATTCGGAGCTCCGTAGCTACACAACGATTTTACAATTCCAGTAAAGCGTGGAAAAAGAAAAAGGGTCCTGCGCGCAGCGCAGCCCCTTTTTCTTTTTCCATGCTTTACTGGAATTGTAGCGTCTCAAGCACATTACTTCCCGTGGCAGCTCTTGTACTTTTTTCCACTGCCGCAAGGGCACGGGTCGTTTCTTCCCACCATTTTATCCTTCACGATGGGGGCTGTTTTTTGCACTGCACCGCCGTGGCTGGCGCTCATGCCAGCGCGTTGGGCGGCCACCTGTGTTTCGGTGCCGCCTTGCTGGTTGTTGGCGCGCAGGCGACTGGCTTGTGCACGACGTTGGGCTTCGGCCTGTTGCTGACGGGCCTGTTGCTGACGCATCTGATCTTCGTCGGGCAGGTCGAGCGAACCTTTGAGCAGGAACGACGTTACGCTGGTATTGATGTGGCCGATGAGGTTTTCGAACAGGTTGTAGGCCTCCATTTTGTAGATGACCAGTGGGTCTTTTTGTTCGAACGAAGCGCCCTGAACTGATTCTTTCAGGTCGTCGATGTTGCGCAGGTGTTCCTTCCATGCGTCGTCGATGAGGGCCAGCGTTGCCACTTTTTCGATGTCGTGCATGATGGTTTTGCCGTTCGAGTTGATGGCATCCACCATATCGGCGCTGATGTTGAGTCCGAGGCTGCCGTCGGTGAAAGGCACCACGATGCGTTTGAAACGGGTGCCTTCGCGGTCATGGATGTTTTTGATGAGGGGAAGCAGGCGTTCGCCCACCTGCTGACCTTTGCGTTGGTAAAGTTCGAGCACCTGATCCTGGAACTGGTTCACTACTGTTTGGATCTGGTTGCTGCGGAACCAATCGGATTCCATTTCCGGATCGACACCGATGGCGCGCAACGCATCGAGGCGGAACGTATCAAAGTCTCCTCCCTGGCGGTGGATGTGTACGAGTTCTTCGGTGATGGAAGTAAAGGCGTTGTTGATGTCCACGGCGAGGCGGTCGCCGAACAAGGCGTTGCGGCGTTTTTTGTAAATGGCTTCGCGCTGGATGTTCATCACGTCGTCGTACTCGAGCAGGCGTTTGCGGATGCCGAAGTTGTTTTCCTCTACTTTTTTCTGGGCGCGTTCGATGGATTTGGTCACCATCGAGTGCTGGATCACGTCACCGTCCTTGTGGCCCATTTTGTCCATAAGTCCTGCGATGCGGTCGCTTTGGAACAGGCGCATGAGGTTGTCTTCGAGCGACACATAGAACTGCGACGAACCGGGGTCGCCCTGGCGACCGGCACGGCCGCGCAACTGGCGGTCTACACGGCGGCTTTCGTGGCGTTCGGTACCGATGATGGCCAAACCACCCGATTCTTTTACACCTGGTCCGAGTTTGATGTCGGTACCACGACCGGCCATGTTGGTGGCGATGGTCACGCGGCCGGGGTGGCCTGCTTCGGCTATGATTTCGGCTTCGCGCTGGTGTTGTTTGGCGTTGAGCACGTTGTGTTCGATACCGCGCATTTTGAGCATGCGTGACAGCAGCTCGGAAATTTCCACGGACGTGGTACCCACGAGGATGGGTCGGCCGGCTTCGCGCAGTTTCACGATTTCATCGATCACCGAATTGTATTTTTCTCGGGCCGTTTTGAACACGAGGTCTTCCTGGTCGGCACGCGTGATGTTGCGGTTGGTGGGTATCACCACCACGTCAAGTTTGTAGATGTCCCACAATTCCTTGGCCTCGGTTTCGGCCGTACCGGTCATGCCGGAAAGTTTGTGGTACATGCGGAAGTAGTTCTGGAGCGTAACGGTGGCGTAAGTTTGGGTGATTTCGCCCACTTTCACGTTTTCCTTAGCTTCGAGGGCCTGGTGCAAGCCGTCGGAGTAGCGGCGGCCTTCCATAACACGGCCCGTTTGCTCGTCCACGATTTTCACTTCGCCTTCCACCACGATGTATTCGTTGTCTTTTTCGAACAGGGCATACGCCTTCAGCAATTGCTGGATGGCGTGGATGCGGCGGCTTTTTACGCCATAATCCTGCGACAAATGTTCTTTGGATTCTATTTTTTCATCGGCTGTGAGTTCGGGATCCTGGTCTATTTTCACCAGTTCCGAAGCGATGTCGGGCATCACGAAAAAATTGTCGTCGTTGCTGAATTTGGAGAGGTATTCCACGCCTTTTTCGGAGAGTTCCACGTTGCGGTTTTTCTCATCGATGTGGAAAAGCAGTTCGCGGTCTACCTCAGGCATACGTTTGGCGTTTTCCTGAAGGTAATTGTCGTCGGTTTTTTGCAAAAGCACTTTCATGCCTTCTTCGCTCAGGAATTTAATGAGCGGGCGGCTTTTGGGCAGGGCGCGGTGGGCTCGCAACAGCGACATGCCGCCGCCACCGTCTTCGGCGCTGGTGTTGCCTTCGGCAATGCGTTTTTTGGCTTCCGACAAAAACTGCGTGGCAAGTTTGGTTTGTTCTTCAAGCAGGCGTTTAACCGTGGGGTTCAGCTCCAAGTATTCCTGGTCCTCGGCGCCACGGGTTACAGGGCCCGAAATGATAAGCGGCGTACGGGCATCGTCGATGAGGACCGAGTCCACCTCATCCACGATGGCGTAGTGGTATTTGCGTTGCACGAGTTCATCGGTGTTGATGACCATGTTGTCGCGCAGGTAGTCGAAACCGAATTCGGAGTTGGTACCAAAAGTGATGTCGCAGCGGTACGCTTTTTTGCGTTCGGGCGAGTGCGGACGGTATTTGTCGATGCAATCGACGGTAAGCATGAGGAATTCGTAGATGGGCCCCACCCATTCCTGGTCGCGTCGGGCGAGGTAGTCGTTCACAGTAACGATTTGCACGCCTTCGCCTGCCACGCCATTGAGGTAAGCGGGCAGGGTAGCCACGAGGGTTTTACCCTCACCGGTAGCCATCTCGGCAATTTTGCCGTCGTGGAGCACCATACCGCCGAAGAGTTGTACGTCGTAGTGCACCATGTTCCACACTATTTCGCCGCCGGCGGCGAGCCAGCGGTTTTTCCAGGTAGCCTGGTCGCCATTGATGGTTACGTACGTTTTACCGGGCTGCGCTGCGAGGTCGCGGTCGTGCTGGGTAGCAGTGACGGTAAGCGTTTCGTTTTGGCTGAAGCGGCGGCTGGTTTCTTTCACTACGGCGAAGGCTTCGGGAAGGATATCCTGCAGGATTTCCTCGAGGGCTTTGTCGCGGTTTTTGCGCAGCTCGTCCACTTCTTTGAAGAGCGTTTCTTTGTCGTGGAAATCCTCCGTATCCAGGGCCTGTTGGTTTACCGAGGCTATTTCGGCGTCGGTGTCCTTGAGGTATTCGGAGATGCGGTCGCGGAATTCGAGGGTTTTGGCGCGGAGTTCGTCGTTGCTGAGCGATTGGTATTGTTCAACATGACCGTTGATGACGGCTATGTTGGAGTGGTATAGGTTTTGGTCGCGCTCCGACTTGGTGCCGAGTATTTTTTTAAGAAAGCCAAACATATGCTAAAACGGGTGGTGGTTCGGTGAATTGCCAATGAAGTGCGCAAAGATACGTCGCTTTAATGGCGATGGAAAGGAAGGTTCCATCACAATTCATGCCTTAACATTGGGTTAGGAAATTTTCGGCCAAAATGGCAGAGTGCGATGTGGCGTTTGTGGCAGATTGGCTGTAAAAGTCTGGTTGCGCAACTATGTGGTGAAATGCGCAACTATGTGGTGAAATGCGCCGTCAGACTTACAGCTCAAATACTTTTGTCATCCGCAGCCATTTTTGCCCCGGCACAACTCCTGGAAGCGTCTTTTGGTATTTCCACATCATTTCCTCCCACGCCTGCACGTGCGGATTCGCGGCGTCACTCGCAGCTTTCAGTTCCGGTGAATACGCCTCTCCTGCTTCCACGATGAGAAACAACCGGTTGGTCGCGCGGTAAATTTCCATAAGATTGATGCCCGCATCGTTCAAACTTGCGAGTACTTCAGGCCACACACGGGTGTGCCATTCGTCGTATTCGGCGATGAGCGCGGGGTCGTTTACAAGATCTAAGGCAAAACAGTAACGTTGCATGGGAAGTCGTTTTTACGGCAATAGTATTCTTTTTTAAGGAAAAAAAGCATTCCACACGTACCTTTGCACTCCTTAAATAAACACTTCCATGTTCCGTACCCACACCTGCAACGAACTCCGCCTGGCCGATGCCGGCAAAACCGTCACCCTCAGCGGCTGGTCCGCCATCGTACGCGACAAAGGCGCCCTGCTGTGGATAGACCTGCGCGACCGCTACGGCATCACGCAGTTGGTGCTCGACGAAAATTACACGTCGCCCGAACTCTTCGCCACCGCCCGCAGCGTGGGCCGCGAATATGTGTTGCAGGCCACCGGCACGGTGATCGAACGCGCCTCGAAAACCACAAAAATTGAAACAGGCGACATCGAAATCAAGGTTACGGAACTCAGAATCCTCAACGCGTCCAAAACACCGCCGTTCACCATCCAGGACGATACCGACGGCGGCGACGACCTGCGCATGAAATACCGCTACCTCGACCTACGCCGCAGCGCCGTGCAGCAAAACATCATTTTCCGCTCCAACCTGGCCCTCGCCGTGCGCAGTTACCTGGCAGGAAACGGGTTTATCGAAGTAGAAACGCCTTTCCTCATCAAAAGTACGCCCGAAGGCGCCCGCGACTTCGTGGTGCCCTCGCGCATGAACAAAGGGCAGTTTTACGCCCTGCCACAAAGTCCGCAAACGTTCAAGCAGATTTTGATGGTGGCCGGTTTGGACAAGTACTTCCAGATCGTGAAGTGTTTCCGCGACGAGGACCTGCGCGCCGACCGGCAGCCGGAGTTTACGCAGATCGACTGCGAGATGTCGTTCGTGCACCAAGAAGACATCCTCAATACTTTTGAAGGCCTTACACGCCACCTGTTCAGCCAAACGCTCGGTCTCGAACTCGGCGATTTTCCCCGCATGTTGTACGACGACGCCATGCGCCTGTACGGTTCCGACAAGCCCGACCTGCGTTTCGGTATGGAATTCAAGGACCTGACCGGCATCGCCAAAGGCAAAGGCTTTCCGGTGTTCGACAACGCCGAAAGTGTGCTCGCCATTTGCGCCCCGGGCGCGGCTGTGTACACCCGCAAACAAATGGACGAACTTACGGAGTGGGTGAAACGTCCGCAAATAGGCGCTACTGGTCTCATTTACATGCGCTGCGAAGCCGATGGCACGTACAAATCGAGCGTGGATAAATTTTTCGATCAGGACAACCTGACGGACTGGGCCATGGAATGCGGCGGCAATGCCGGCGACCTGATCCTCGTGATGGCTGGCGAAGAAGAAAAAACACGCAAACAGCTCGGCGACCTGCGCCTCGAAATGGGCAACAAGTTGGGACTTCGCAATCCGGCAGATTTCAAACCCCTCTGGGTGCTCGATTTCCCGCTGCTTGAGTGGGACGAGGATGAGGAGCGCTTTTTTGCCATGCACCACCCTTTCACGTCGCCCAAACCGGCCGACATCGTGAAGATGGAAAGCAACGACCGCAACGTACTCAAAAGCATGCGCGCCGATGCGTACGACCTGGTGATCAACGGCGTTGAAATTGGGGGCGGCTCCATCCGTATCCACGACCGCGACCTGCAGGCCCGCAACTTCAAACTTTTGGGCTTCACGTCCGAAGAAGCGGAGGCACAATTCGGCTTTTTGCTCGGCGCCTTCGAATACGGCGCTCCGCCCCACGGCGGCATCGCGTTCGGTTTCGATCGCCTGTGCGCGGTGATGAACGGCGCCAACTCCATCCGCGACTTCATCGCTTTCCCGAAAAACAACCAGGGCAGAGACATGATGATCGATGCGCCCGATGGCATCAAGCAGAAGCAGTTGGATGAGTTGGGGATTGTGGTGAAGATTTAAAACCTTGAAAAAAAACCCAACCATGTACCTCGACGAAGACATTCGGGACCAATACACACCACTCGAACTCACCGACAAAGAGGTATTCATTGGACTTTGGACGGCGCCCAAAACAGTGTTCCGTTTCATCAAGGAAAGCCGCTACGACAAATACGGCTATTCACTGGACGCGGCACCAGCTCTTTGGACGTTCGTGTTGTTCGTCATCGGTGCCGCCGAAGTACAAAAATTCACCTATGGTAAAGCTGTACTCAACATTTTGTTGCCGGTATTGGTGATCGCTGTGCCGTTGGTAGCTTTTATTCTGTTGTTACAATCTTAGGGCTGGGGCGCCAGGTTTGTAAACTTGGAAGGACTAAAGACATTGCCACTTCTTACCTTCACCCCCCAAAAACACCATGCTCGCCCGATACGCCCACCTGCTCACCCACTACTGCCTCGGGGTAAAACCGGGCGACAAAGTTTTCATCTCAAGTACCCTGCTGGCCGAACCGCTCGTGCGCGCGGTGCACCGCGAAGCCCTCGAAGCCGGCGCCGCGCTGGTGGAAACAGACCTGGCTTTCCGGGAGCGCGACCGCACGCTGATGAACGTAGGCTCCGAAGCGGCGCTCGCCACGCCTTCGCCGTTGTGGCAGCAGGCCATGGAAACCTTCGATTGCTACCTCGCCATCCGCGCGCCGTTCAACCTGCGCGAAAGTCACTCTACCACGCCCGAACGCGCCAAAATGCGGCAGGACGCCATGGCTGCCGGACAAAAAGCCTATTTCGCCCGCACAGCTACCCACGAAATGCGCCGCAACCTGTGCCAGTTTCCCACCGACGCCTCCGCCCAGGAAGCAGGCATGAGCCTGAGCGAATACGAACATTTCGTGTACTCAGCCTGCAAACTGCTCGAGCCCGATCCAATCGCCGCTTGGCTGCAACAACGCGCCACACAGCAACACATCGTGGACCACCTGAACAAGTGCAAAACCGTGCGTTACCTCGGCGAAGGCACCGACCTTACTTTTTCCACCGCCGGCCGTACCTGGATCAATTCCGACGGACAAACGAACATGCCTTCGGGCGAGGTGTACACCAGTCCGGTGGAGGACAGCGCCAACGGCACCGTGCATTTTTCGTTTCCCTGCATTTACCAGGGCCGTGAAGTGGAAAACGTAACGCTTTGGTTGAAAGAGGGTTATGTGGAAAAATGGGAAGCAACGCGGGGCAAAGATTTCCTCGACCACATTTTTTCCCTGCCCGGTACACGCCGTTTCGGCGAAGCCGCCATCGGCACCAATTACGGCATCAACCGCATGACGAAAAACATCCTTTTCGATGAAAAAATCGGCGGTACGGTGCACCTCGCCATCGGACAAAGTTACCTGCAAACGGGTGGCAAAAACGAATCGGCGGTGCATTGGGACATGATCACGGACATGACCCGCGGCGGGGAAATCTGGGCCGATGGAGAGAAAATTTACGAAAACGGGCAGTTCCTTATTTAAAACACATGTGTTCCCTCTTCGCCCTAATGTGTTTTACTTTTGCCCCCCCATGAGCACATCCCGCATCGTTTTCAACCTGTACCCCTTCAGCGAAACACTGTTCCTGCCCAACGCCAACATCGTGGCAGTGGACAAAACCGGACAATACACCCACCTGCTGCAAAAAGCCACGAAGGCCACGGTGAACCACTACGACATTACCATATCGGCGGCGGAGAACGAACTGCTCGCGATCATCGGTACCCTGGCGCCCAAAAACGTGGAGGCGCACCACAAACCGCTTAAGGCCAAAACAACTGTGCCGCTGGCCAAACTGCTGGCAGACCCTGCGACCAAAAACATTGTGGAGGGTTACCTCTACCGTCAACTCGACAGCTTTTTTTCCACCCTTTACCAACACAGACTGCCCCTTACCCTCGACGCCGAAAAACGCACGTTTGCCAAAGATGTACTCGTTGCTTATCCGCGCCACGAACTGGTGCCCCACCTGTTTTTCAAAAAATCGGAAATCGGCGTGGAGTACCGTTTGCAACTGGGCACCGAGGAAGAAAAATGGAACATCCGCGAACAAAATATCGTGCCACTCACCAACACCGAACCCGCTTGGCTGCTCGTCGATTACGCCTTGTTTCGCGTGCCCGGCATCAACGGCAACATGGTGAAACCGTTCCGGCAAAAAGACAGCGTGCACATTCCGCCCGACAAACTCCACGTGTATTTCAAGCAGTTCATCGCCAAAAACGCCGCCCGTACCCGCATCGAAGCGGAGGGGTTTGGCATGTTGGCCCACGAGTCGCTCGACGAAACGCGCCTCGAACTGAGTGAAAACATTTTGGAAAAAAACTGGCTGTTTAAACCTGTTTTTACCTACAAAAACATCGAATTCCAACCAGGTGAACGCAGACAACAGGTGACCACCGTGCATTTTGAAGGCGATGAAGTGCTTTTGAAACAGGTACGCCGCAATCCGGAACTGGAAGCCATACGCCTGGAAACTTTGAAAAACCTGGGACTGGAGCAGGACGGCCGCCTCTACCGACTTCCCGAACAAGCAGACCTGGAAACCCACCTGCGCTGGATCGAAAAACACCGCGCCGAACTCACCGAAGCGGGGTTCAGCGTAGCCGCGCCAGAAGTGGATGGGCGCAAACTGATAACCGACATACCCCAAATGAACGTGCACGCCGAAGCCGACGGCGACTGGTTCGACGTGCGCGGCAGGGTAGAAGTGGGTCCTTTTTCGTTCCTTTTTGCCGCTTTTGCACTTTACCTGCGCAAGGGCGAGCATTTTTTCCCGTTGCCCGACGGTCGTTTTTTCCTCATCCCAGAGGCGTGGTTTGCGCGGTTTGCCGATCTGGCACTCGCTGCCGAAACGGACGACGAAAAGATGCGCTTGCGCAAAACGCAGTTTACCTTGTTGAAAAAAGCCGAGCTCGACGTCGAGGAAGGCCATTTTCCGGTGATCGATCCGGAGAGTGTGGATTATAAAGTTTCGCCTGATCTGAAGGCGACGCTCCGACCGTACCAGCTCACAGGTGTGAAATGGCTCGTGGGGCATTTCCGGCACGGGTTTGGCGCTTGTCTGGCCGACGATATGGGCCTCGGCAAAACCTTGCAAACCATCGCCTTGCTGTTGCATGTGAAAGAAAACCAGTTCGGCGCGCCCGATGGTTTGGGCGCCAGTCAGCTCGACCTTTTCCAGTCGCACAACAGTTTTTCCAAACCCTTGCGCGCATTGCTCATCATGCCTGCCTCCCTGGTTTTCAACTGGCAGCAGGAGTTGCGGAAATTCGCGCCGAGTTTGTTCGTATGCGTGCATGCAGGTGCCAAACGGTTGCGCGATGCGCGTGCAATTGCCGGTCACGACGTGGTGCTCACCACCTATCAAACGGCGCGGCAGGACCTCCCCCTTTTTGAAAAAGTGCCGTGGCAATTCATTGTGCTCGACGAGAGCCAGCAGATCAAAAACCGGGAGTCGGAAATTTCCAAAATGGCGCGTGCGTTGCAGGCGCCCAACCGGATTTCGCTTTCGGGCACACCGATAGAAAACTCGTTGGCGGACTTGTGGACACAGATGGATTTCATCAATCCGGACACCTTGGGTACGTACCCGTTTTTCAAAAAAACCTTTCAACTGCCCATTGAAAAACAACGCGACGACGCGGCGCGCGAGCGCTTGTTTGGGCTGGTGAATCCTTTTTTCCTGCGCCGCACCA
>Ga0105046_10018439_pt1 | contig 10620 bp, 5 predicted proteins | sample MAT03_FD_78385 | JGI IMG/M metagenome (GOLD analysis project Ga0105046, IMG submission 78385) | Freshwater microbial communities from Lake Fryxell liftoff mats and glacier meltwater in Antarctica - MAT-03 (megahit assembly) | ecosystem: Environmental > Aquatic > Freshwater > Ice > Liftoff...
GAGCTCGGCGCGATCATCGTCGCCGAGGCGGACCGCATGGCGCGCATCATGCGCGACGTGCTCGACTACGCGCGGCGCAGCCCGGCGCGCAAAGAGTCGATCCCGCTCGGCCGCTTGGCGCAGAGCGCGATCGCGCTGGTGCTGCCGCTCGCTGAGCGCGGTGGCGTGGCGCTCGAGCTCGCGGGGAGCCAGCGCGACGAGCCGGTGGTCGAGGTCGATCCGTCGCAGCTACAGCAGGTACTGACCAACCTGCTCGTCAACGCGCTGCAGGCGACGCCGCGCGGCGGGCAAGTCACGGTGAGCTTTGGTAGGGTGGCCTCGACCGGCGCGCACGACGCACCGCTCGGGCCGGACGCGCTGCGTGCTTTCGTCTCCGTGCAGGACACCGGCGCGGGAATCTCCGCCGAACATCTGCCGCGGATCTTCGATCCGTTCTTCACCACCAAGGCACCAGGCGACGGGACGGGGCTCGGCCTGTCGCTCGCGCGCGGCATCGTCGAAGAGCACGGCGGCTCGCTCGAGGCGCGCGCGGAGCCGACGGGTGGCTCGCGCTTCACAGTGGAGCTGCCGATCGCCGATCGGCGAGAGAGGCGAACATGACCAAGCCACGTATCCTCGTCGTCGACGACGACCGCGCGACCTGCGAGCTGCTCGAAGAAGGTCTCGCGAGGCGCGGCTTCGAGGTCGCCTCGCGTAGCTCCGCCGAAGACGCGCTGGTGCACGCGGCGACGTTTCTCCCCGACGTGGTCCTCACCGATCTCAACCTGCGCGGCACGGGCGGGCTCGAGCTGTGTCGCGCGATCGTCGATCGCTGGCCACCGCTGCCGGTCATCGTCATCACCGCGTTCGGCAACCTCGAAACCGCGATCGGCGCGATCCGCGCGGGCGCGTACGACTTTCTCGTCAAGCCGTTCGAGCTCGACGCGGTCGCGCTCGCGCTCGAGCGTGCCGTGCGCCACGGCGCGCTCTACGCCGAGGTGCGCAGGCTGCGCGAGGAGGTCGCCGCCGCACGCAGCGCCGCGAGCGATCGCGGGATCCTCGGCGAGAGCGGGGCGATGCGTGAAGTGCTCGACCTCGTCGATCGCGTCGCACCCTCCGATGCGACGATCCTCGTGACGGGTGAGAGCGGCACCGGCAAAGAACTCGTCGCGCGCGCGTTGCACGACCGCAGCCCGCGGCAGAGCGAGCCATTCGTCGCAGTGAACTGCTCGGCGATTCCCGAGGCGCTGCTCGAGAGCGAGCTGTTCGGCCACGCGAAGGGCGCCTTCACGGACGCGCGAGAGGCGCGCGCGGGGCTGTTCGTCCGTGCTGGCCGCGGCACGCTGCTGCTCGACGAGATCGGCGACCTGCCCGCGGCGATGCAGCCGAAGCTGCTGCGCGCGCTCCAGGAGCGTGTCGTGCGTCCGGTGGGCAGCGATCGGGAGATGCCTTTCGAGGCGCGCATCGTCTGCGCGACGCACAAAGATCTCGACGCCGAGGTCGAGGCCGGCCGCTTCCGCCTCGACCTGTTCTTTCGCGTCAACGTGATCGAGATACACGTCCCGCCGCTGCGCCTGCGTGGCCACGACGTGCTCTTGCTCGCGCAGCACTTTCTGGCGCAGTTCGCGGCGCGCGCGGGCAAGCCCATCGATGGCCTCGCGCCGCAGACCGCAGAGCGCCTGCTGCGCTATGCGTGGCCTGGAAATGTGCGCGAGCTGCAGAACTGCATCGAGCGCGCGGTCGCCCTCGCGCGCACGAAGCAGTTGCTGCCCGACGATCTGCCAGAGCGCATCCGCGATCAGCGCTCCTCGCACGTGCTCCTGACGGCGGACGAGCCAGCGGATCTCGTTCCCCTCGAGGAGGTCGAACGCCGCTACGTGTTGCGCGTGCTCGACGTCGTCGGCGGAAACAAGAAGCTCGCCGCGCAGGTGCTCGGCCTCGATCGCAGCACGCTCTATCGGCGGCTCGAGCGCTGGAGCTGAGCGGCGAGTCGTGTCGGCGAGCGCTCCGACTTTTGCCGTCGTCGGCGCGATGGATGCCCTGAAAATATGTTGCAACGACACGCAGATGTCACACTCTAGAGCCTTACGCGTCACATCTGCGATGCGCGCCGGCTCGATGGCCAAGTCCACCAAAAACCTCGCAAAACTGCCTAAAAACGCGCCGAAGCCGCTGGTCCTCGGCGTCATCGACCAGGGGACCGTTGCGCCGAGCGACTTCGCCAGCCTCGTCGGCGACCTCTCTGCGGGTGATCTTCCGCGCGAGCCAGAGTGGCGCGTCCACGACCGGACCCACCTCGAATTCGCCGTCGACTACCGCATCGGCGCGAAGAGCCAGGGGCGCGCGCGCGCAGCGCTCGGACAGAAGAAGCAGAGCTTTGAGTGGGACGCGTATTTCTTCGTGCCGGAGAGCCTGAGGCTGCACGATCAGACGTACGAGAAAAACGAGATCTACGAGGATCTCCAGTCGTACGTGCGCTTCTCCGTACCGACAGTCCCGTTCGAGGCGCTCGCTGGTGAGGCGACGGACCGGCTGCGAGCGGCGCTCGGCCCAGGCTGCGACACCGACGCGGCGCTGCGCGAGTTACGCCTCTTCGCGTGTCTGGTACGCGCGTCGAGCGGGGTCGTGCGCAGGCGCATCCTCGGGCTGGTGAGCGCGCTGCCGGCGAGCGCCGCGGCCATCGCGGACGCGTCGCAGCGGCTGGTGCAGAGCGCCGCGCGCGTGTCCACGACGCTGCGCAGCGCTCTTGCCACTGTGCCGAGTGAGGACGCGGCGCTCGGCGAGGCGGCGTCGTGGATCGACGAAGACGTGTCGCGCGCGCTCGAGGCGTTGCTCGGCTCGCTGGCGATCGAGCTGCGCAAGGCGGGCGTCGAAGAGCGCGTGGTCGCGATGATCGCCGCGGGCGCGGTCGACGAGGCGCGAGAGCGCGAGGCGCGCGGCCTCGAGGGCGTCGGTCACGCGAACGCGGGTGAGCGCGAGATCGAGCACCTCGAGTTTCGACGCCACGTGCTCAAGCGGTTCACCTCATCAGTGCTGTGGCTGACGCTCGAGGTGCGCGCCGGTGCGCGCTGGGCGCTCGAGCTGCTCTACGCCGTCGCGGCCAGCGTCGCGATGGGCTTCGCCTTCGTGCTGGCGATGCTCAACGGCGGGCACGCGTTGAACCCAGGCGCAGCGGACAATCTGTGGACGGGTGCGCTGCTCGTGGTGCTCGCGTACGCCGCGAAAGACCGCATCAAGGCGGCGCTGCAGGGCACGTTCTCGCGCGTCGTGCAGAAGCACTTCCCCGATCGGCGCTGGCGCATCCTCGATCGCGAGCGTGGCGTCCGCCTTGGTGAGGTCGAGGAGCGCTCGGCGTTCCTGCCGTTCAAGAGCGTGCCGGCCGAGGCGCTCGCGGTGCGACGCATGACGCGCACGCATCCATTCGAAGAGAGCGCCCGCCCCGAGCGCGTGCTCTGGCATCACAAGACGGTGACCGTGCACGGCGAGGACGTCGCTGCGGCCGACGAGCGCTTCACCGCGCTGACCGAGATCTTTCGCCTGAACGTGCGCCGCTGGCTCGATCACACCGACGATCCCAATCGCAAGATCGTCTTCGCCGATCCGAACGATCGGCAGATCTACTCAGCCGTCGCGCCGCGCGTCTACAACATCGCGATCGTGTACCGCCTGCGCGAGCGCGGCGTCGACGCGACGTGGCATCGCATCCGCGTCGTCGTTACGCGCAAGGGCATCCGCCGCATCGATCGCATCTGCTGAAGATCTGTCCTACAGCTCGGTGATGCGCAGCTCGACGGCGTCGCCACCGCGCCAGCTATCGGGGCGCAGGCTGCCGACGAGATCGATCTGCCCGTGCGCGGCGCCGATGCGACCGGCGAGGTCGTAGCCGAACGCTTCGATCGGCGTGCGTCCGCAGCGCAGCGACAGCTTCAGGTGGCGTTCCGACACGATCGAGGCGCGTACGACGGTCACTCCCGGGAGCCCAAACAGCGGCTCTTCGTTGCCGGCGCCGAGCGGCTCGAGCAGCGCGAGCTCGCGCGCCGGAGGAACGGTGAAGGTGCTGCCGTCGATCGCGAGATCGATCGGCGTCTCGGTGCGCGTCACGCCGAACGTCGCGCTCACGTCGCGGACCGCGTCGTCGAACATCGCGCGCAGTGACTCGACGCGCGGCGCGCGCACGGTGAGACCCGCGGCCGCTTGATGGCCGCCGAAGCGCTCGAGCACCGAGGCGCACGCGCTCACCGCGTCGAACAGGCGGAAGCCGTCGGGCGCGCGGCAGCTGCCGTGGCCGATGCCGTCGTCGATGCCGATCACGACGACCGGCACATCGAAGCGATCGACGAGGCGCGCGGCGGTGATACCGACGACGCCGCGGTGCCAGCCCTCAGCGGCCACGACGATGCCGGCCGAGGGACGCTCGCCGTACACGTCGAGCACCTGTGCAATGGCCGCCTCGGTGACGGCGCGCTCGACCTGCTTGCGCTGCTCGTTGAGCGCGTCGATCTGCTGCGCGAGCGCGCGCGCTACCGCCGGTGTGCGCGCGCGCAGGAGCTCGAGCGTGATGGTCGGATCGCCGAGACGCCCGGCCGCGTTCAGCCGCGGCGCGAGGCGGAACGCGACGTCGATCGCGCCGAGCGGCGTGCCTGCACGTACGCGCGCGACGTCACGCAGCGCGACGATGCCGGGACGCGCGTGCTCGAGCGCGAGGTGCCCGAGCCCAGCGCGCACGAGGCGGCGGTTGTCGCCGTCGAGCGGGGCAACATCTGCGATGGTGCCGAGCGCGACCAGATCGAGCCACGGACGCAGGTCGAGCTTCTTGCCGAGGGCGACCCGGACGGCCGCCGCGAGCGAGAGGGCGAGCCCCGCGCTCGTCAGGTGCTTGTACGCAAAGCCGCACTCTGGACGATGCGGATTGAGGAACGCCATCGCCGGCAGCGTCTCCTCCGGCACGAGGTGATGGTCGACGACGAGCACGTCGATGCCGCGCGCCCGCGCCGCGGCGATGCGCGGATGATCGCTCGAGCCGCAGTCGCAGGTGACGAGCACCTTCGCGCCGGTGTCGACGACGCGCGCGAGCGCCTCATCGGAGAAGCCGTAGCCGCCGGAAAAGCGACTCGCGACGAGCGCGACGACCTCGCCGCCGAGCGCCTCGAGCACATCGGCGAGGAGCGCCGCGCTGGTCGTACCGTCGACGTCGTAGTCGCCGAACACTGCGATGCGCTCACCCGCGCGGATGGCGCGCGCGAGGCGATCGGCGGCGAGCGCGCGATCGAGCATCGCGTCGGGCGGCGTGAGATCGGCGAGCTTCGGCGCGAGAAAGTCGCGCGCCGCGACGGGATCGGTCGTCGACAAGCCGCGGTGGAGCAGCACCTGCGCGAGCGACGCAGAGACGTCGAGTACGCGGCCGAGCTCGCCCGCGGCGTGTGGGTCCGCGCGGCGGATATCGTGCCGCCCGAGCCGTGCGAGAGGCGACGGCGCAGCGAGTGGAGACAGCGCAGAGAGCGGCGCGGCTGGTGGAGACGGCACGAGCGAGGGCACTGTCATCGGTCGCGCCGGAGGGTAGCCCAGGGTCTGCGTGGAAGAGGCGCCGTTCATGCGAGCACAGACGACGGCCTCACGAAACGACTGACGAAAAGCCGCTCGCGTGGCGCCACTTGGCTGGCCGAAAGCGCGCGCGCGGCGATCTCAGCGGCCAGATGACGCTCAGCTCGACGAGTTTGGCGGCGGAGCCGCGGTCGACGCGCCCGGCGTGGAATCTGCTGCGCCGGGCGTGGAAGTCGACGCGCCGCCTTCTTCCGCTGCGTTGGCACGCGCGCTCTCCGTCGCCTCCGATTCCGCATCGAGGCTCATCGAACTGTGATAGGCGCGACCAACCTCCGCTTCGTCGAGAAAGCCAACGATGCGGCCTTTGTTCGTCACCATCACCTCGCGCAGCCCGTGGCGCATCATCACCACGAGGGCGGTGTGTAAGTCGGTGTTCTCCTCGACCGTGACTGGACGCTGCATCAGGTCCGCGGCGATCGCGATGTTCGCCGCGTCGGGATCTTGCGCGAGCGCGCGCAGCACATCGCTCGTGATCATCCCCGCGACGCGTCGGTCGGCACCGATCACCGGGAACACGTCCTGCCAGTCGCTCGCCGCCACGCGTGCGACCACGTCGGCGGCGGCCATGTTCGGGTGGAGCACGTCCCAGGTTCGATCGCGGACCATGACGTCACGGACTCGGACCGTACGCAGCACGTCGAACACGAGGTCATGTCGATGCGCGGGCGAGTCGCGCCGCGTCGCGACCTGTGCGTGGTAGAGCTGCACCTTTCGTAGGCCGACCGTCGCGACGCCGATCGCCAGCATGAGTGGTACGAGCAGGTCGTAGCTGCCCGCGAGCTCGCAGACGAGCACGAGCGACGCCAGCGGTACGCGCGCGATTCCCGCGTAGAGCGTGCCCATCCCCACCAGCGCGAATGCGCCGGGATCGATCGCGGGGTCGACGAGGATCTGCGCCGCGCGGCCAAACGCGCCGCCGATCAAGCCACCAATCACCAGCGACGGACCGAAGTCGCCGGCGCTGCCACCCGAGCCGACGGTCAGCGATGTCGCGACGATCTTCAGCGCGGCGAGCGCGAGCAGGAGGCCGACGCCATTCCACCCATCGGGCAGCCAAACCGCCCCGGTGATCGCGACCTGAGCCGCGCCGTAGCCACCGCCAAGCAGGCCGATTCCGTGGCCCGCGCCGCCCGTGTCGCTGCGCGAGAGAAACAGCGCCGGCACGACGAGCCCGCCGAGCATCGCGCCACCCACCGCGGGGCGCGCCCAGCCGGGGACCGGCAGCCGAGCAAACCCGTCTTTCGCCGCCTTCAGAACGGCGACGAAGGTCGCGCCCCCGAACGAGACGACGACGGCCATCACCGCGTAGAGCGGCAGCTGCGCGAGCACGAGCGCGTAGTGCGGCGCGTGCGCGAAGAGCACTCCTGGTCCCATGAAAAAGATGAAGATCGAATAGCCGACCACGCTCGCGAGCACCGCGGGGACGAGCGCGTCGGTCTCGAAATCGTCGCGGTAGAGCACCTCGACCGCAAGCAGCGCGGCGCCGAGCGGCGTGCGAAACACGGCTGCCATTCCAGCCGCGATCCCCGCGACGAGCAACACGCGTCGCTCGCGCTCGGGGACGCGCAGCAGACGTCCGACCAACGATCCGAGCGCGCCGCCGATCTGCATCGTCGGCCCCTCGCGACCACCGGCTCCTCCAGTCCCAAGCGTCAGGACGCTGGCCAGCGCTTTCACGAGCACGACGCGTCGACGCAGCGCGCCGCCCCGATGGTGAAACGCGTCGAGCACGCTGTCCGTGCCGCCACCCTGCGTCTCAGGCGCGAACCGGTGCGAGAGCAGCCCACCGAGCAGCGCGCCAATCGCCGGCAAGACCAAGAGGACCCAAGGTCTGAACGGAGCGTCGCTCGTGTCGGCGCAGTTCTCGCCGGCAGCGCACAACGACTGATACCCAGCGAGCCCATGCAGCAGCAAATCGGTGACGTGCTCGAGCGCCCATACGAACGCGGTGCCGACGAGTCCCGCAGCAGCGCCTACCAGCGCCGCGTGCAGCAGCACGCGACCGAGCCGCTCGATGTCTAGCTGCGGACTCCGGCTCGCGACGGCGCGGTACACATCGACGAGCCGCCGCGATCCAGCCGCGAGCGCCTCGTCGGCGGCTTGACGTGTGGTCGGTCGCTCAGGCTTCGGGTCGTCCACGGTGCGCGGTATACCGCGCACAGCCATCGACGCCCGGCCCGATTCGGTCTGGACTCATTCGGTACGGCCGCTTCGGCGCCGTCGAACGAAGTTCAGGCCTTCTTCGCCGCGCCGACGCGTCCACCGCGCGGCGTGCCGGCGGCCTTCTCTGCAGGCGCGCGGAAGTAATGACGATCGAGCCATTCGGTGACCGGCGCCGCGACGTAGATCGACGAGTACGTGCCGATCGCGATGCCGATGATCATCGTCAGTGCGAAGTCGCGGATGACCGGAGTTCCCCAGATCAGGAAGCCCATCACCGACATCGCCGTGACCACCGAGGTCAGCACGGTGCGCGAGAGCGTCTGTGAGGTGCTGACGTTGATCACCTCGACCATCGATTTGCCACGCATGCGCCCGAGGTTCTCCCGGATGCGGTCGTAGACGACGATCGTGTCGTTCACTGAATAGCCGACGATGGTCAACAGCGCGGCCACCGTGGTCAGCGTGAACTCTTTGCGCAGCAGGATCAGGATGCCCGCGGTGATGATCGCGTCGTGGAACATCGCGATGACCGCGCCTGGCGCAAAGCGAAGGTCGAAGCGGAACGCGATGTAGACCATGATCAGCGCCATCGCGAAGAGCAGCGACTTGATCGCCGAATCGCGCAGCTGGGCGCCGGCCTTTGGGCCGACCCACTCGACGCGGAGCGCTGCTTCGGGCGCGCGCTCGCCGAGCTCGCGGCGCAGGCCAGTGATGACGTCGTCAGCGATGCCGATGAGCGCGCACTCGTAGCGATTGTCGCCTTGCGTGAGGGCCCGACAGCCGCTCTCGCGGACGCGCGCGCCGGACTCGACCAGCGCCGCGCGGATCGCCTCAGGCTCCGCGGAATCCGACAGGCGCAGCGTGATCTTGTCGCCGCCCGGCGAGAACTTCGTCTCTTGGACGCCAGCGCGGCTGCCCTCGATGCCCTGCCGGAGGCGCGTGCGAATGCGCTCCTTGTCGGCGGCGCTGACCGCCGAGACCTCACCGATGCGGACGATGTACTGATTGGGCAAACCGTCGACGCTGAGGACTTCACCGGCGGTGTGCCCGATGGTCGCCATCGTCGTACGCAGCTCCGCGGCGCTGACGTTGCCGCTGAAGGCGAGCTGCATCTCGGTGCCGCCCTTGAAGTCGAGACCCCAGTTCGGCCCGGGGAAGAAGTACGTCCCGATGGCGAGGCTGAACGTGATCAGCGAGATGATCACGTTCGTGCGCCGCAGGCGCATGAAGTCGAAGTACGCGTTGTGCTTGAAGAACTCCATCGTCTCACCCGATCCGGAGGTTCTGGACGCGGAGACCGCGCACGAGCCAGTCGAAGGCAATTCTCGAGCAGAACACGCCAGTGAAGATCGAGAACGTGATGCCGATGACCAGCGTCAGCGCGAAGCCCTTGATGGGCCCCGTGCCGTACTGGAAGAGCACGACGCCGGAGAGGAAGGTCGTGAAGTGTCCGTCGAAGATCGCTTGGAACGCGCGGCTGAAGCCCTGATCGACGGCGGCGCGAGGTGACTTGCCGTTGCGCAGTTCCTCGCGGATGCGCTCGTTGATCAGCACGTTCGCGTCGACGGCCATACCGACCGTCAGCGCGATGCCGGCGACTCCGGGCAGCGTCAGCGTGCCCTCGAAGAAGGCCAGCGTCGCGAAGATGAAGAGCACGTTCGCCGTCACCATCAGGTCGGCGATGACGCCGCCGACCTGGTAGTAGAGGCCCATGAACAGCGCGACCAGCAAGATGCTGGCGAGCGCGCCCCAGCCAGCCTTGGTGATGGCGTCGCGGCCGAGCGTCGGGCCGATCAGCTGCTCGTTGCTCTTGCTGATCGACGCTGGGAGCGCGCCGGCCTTGAGCACCACGACGAGATCGCGCGCCTCGGCCATCACCGAGTTGTAGTCGCGCATGCCGCCGAGCGTAATCTGCGCGCGACCGCCACCAATGCGCGTCTGAATCACGGGCGCCGACTCGACGCGGTCGTCGAGGACGATGGCGAAGCGGCGCTTGACGTTCTGCCCGGTGAGGCGCTCGAACACGTCTGCACCTGCGTTGCCGCGCTTGAACTGCAGCGAGACGAACGGCTTGTTCGTCTGCGGGTCGTTGTCGATGTACGCGTCTTCGATCATCTCGCCGCTGACGTCTGCGCGGGTGTAGAGAAAATACGTGCGCCAGGCCTCGTCGGCGGCGGCAGGTCCGTTGCGGTTCTTCGCGGAGCGGCGCGTGTCCTCGCGCTCGAGCTTGCCGATCGCGAGCGTGCGGCCCTCGGGGAAGCCCTCGGCGGCCTCGAGCGTCGCGACGTAGGCGGCGAGCTTGTCGCGCGAGCCGGCACCCTCGGCGATGAGGTATTGCACGACGACCGAGGGCCGCGACGCGCCGGCCGAGACCTGCTCGCTGCCGCGCGTGATGCCTTCCGGTAGGTCGCTGATCCCGGCGACGTATTGCGAGTCGTCGTCGACGATCTTGAACTCGAGCCGCGCCGTCTGGCTGATGATGCTGCGGATGCGGTCGAACGCGCTCGCGTCGGCGCCGGGGATCTCGATGATGATGTCGTTGTCGCGCGAGGTGACGTTGGTCTCGCGCAGGCCGAGCTCGTCGATGCGGTTCGACACCGTCTGCTTTGCCTGCTCGACCGAGAGGTCGCGGATGTTCTCGAGGCGGTCAGCGCGCATCTCGAGCGTGACCACGCGGCCCTCGCGGCTGGTCTCGCGGACGTCGCTGATCTTCTCGATGAAGGCGGCGTTGATCTTCGCGGCGTCGGCCGCGTTGACGAACGTGATCGACATCGCCTGATCGCCGACGTTGCGGACGGTGACCTTCTGGCGGAGCGTCTCGCGCTGCTCGCGCGTCACCGGCTCGTCGTCATCGGTGCAGACGGCCAGCGTGTGGCA
>Ga0105046_10018442_pt1 | contig 10620 bp, 2 predicted proteins | sample MAT03_FD_78385 | JGI IMG/M metagenome (GOLD analysis project Ga0105046, IMG submission 78385) | Freshwater microbial communities from Lake Fryxell liftoff mats and glacier meltwater in Antarctica - MAT-03 (megahit assembly) | ecosystem: Environmental > Aquatic > Freshwater > Ice > Liftoff...
CGCGTTCGCCAGAATGCTGGCTCCTTCAAGCGTCAGCGTCGTGCCCGCACCGGCGCTGCTCAGGCCGATTGAGCCGCCCGAATTTATCGCGAGGCTATCGCCCGCATCGATGTCGCCACCCGATACGCTCGCCGCATCGACCGAAGTCGCCCCGGCTGACGCCAGCGCCTCGAATGCGAGGTCGCCCGACATGATGGAAAGCTGAGCGCCGGAAGTCGCGCTGCCGAGCGTCACCGGGCCCTCGACCGTCAGTTCGATACCCCCCGTGGCATTGGCCGAGGACAGCGAGAGCGTTCCCGCGCCGATCTTGGTGAGCCCGGTGCTTTGGGTTGAGCCAAGCGCGACCGAGCCGCCCGTGATGTCGATGCCGCCCCCGCTGACGATGCCCGCGACGTCCACCGTGCCGGCGGTCAAGGTTGTATCGCCGCCCGAAGCCAGCGAGTTCGCGGTGATGCTCGAGCCGTCCAGCGTCAGCGCGGCACCGGCGTCAGCGTCGTCAAGCTCGATCGCACCATCGGCTGCAATCGTCAGGCTCCCGCCCGCATCGATGTCGCCGCCAGCGACGCTGGCGGCGGTGATCGCGGTGGCTCCGGCCGAAGTCAGACTGTCGAAGTCGAAAGCTGCCGAGCGAACCGTGAGCCCGGCTCCGGACGAGGCATTCCCCAAGCTCGTCGCACCACTGCTGGTCAGCGTCATGCCCTGGCCCGACTGGAGCTGCGAAGCATTGATTGTCACGCCGTTGAGCGCGAGCGTCGTCCCCGCAGTTGCGCTGCCCAGGCCGATTGCACCGGGCGAAACAATGCCAAGTGCCATGCCAGCCGCGATGTTGCCGCCCGCCACGCTGGAAGCCGTTATCCCGGTCGCCCCGGTCGAGGTCAGCGCCGCGAACGACAGTGGCCCCGAAGCGATCGCCAGGCCAGCCCCCGATGTCGCGCTGCCAAGGGTGGTCGCGCCGGTGCTGGTCAGGGCCATGGCCCCGCCCGAACGCAGGGTCGTCGCCGCGATCGATGCACCGTCGATCGAAAGCGAACCGCCCGCCACCGCGCTGGTGCCAGAGACTGCATTGGCCGCGTTGATGGCGATGCTTCCACCCGCGAGAAGCGCGCCGAAGGCGGCACTGTCACCGCTCAGCGCGAGGTCGCCGACCTGTACGGTGCTGCCCACAGAGACCAGCCCGCCCGCATCGAAATCGAGGTCGTTGCCGCCCAGGCTCGCGCTTCCGACGACGATGTCGCCGCCCGCCGCGATGGCCGCATCGGCCCCGAGTTGGAGGGTGGTAACGGTGAAATCGCCGGGGACGCTGAACAGGCCCTCGGTCTCGCCGCCGGTCTGACCGAAGCCGGTCAACTGGCCTTCGGCGGTGATACTGCTCGCGGTCACGCTGTCACCGACCGTAATGCCGATGTCGCCTGCCGAAACCAGCGCGCCGTTGCCGATCAGCGAGGCGCCCGCCGACAAGTCGACGCTGCCGCCCGACAGCGTCGCGCCGCCAAGCAGTTCGATGTCGCCGCTTTGCGATTCGAGCGTGATCGCCCCGCCTGCAAAGGTCGTCATCTGCACGGCCGCGCTGCCAAAGGTGAGTGTTTCGCGTGACCTGATCGCCACGCTGTCGCCCGCGATTTTGCCCGTGCCGAGGAAACGCACCGGCGCATCGTCGCCTTGCCCGATTTGCACCTGACCCGTCGCGGTCACGCTGCCAAGGCAGATGTCGCCTTCCAGGCAAGGCGCGGTAAGCTTGCCATTGTCGCTCAGTTGAATGGATTGCGGCGAAGGGGGATTGCGCACGTCGGCGAAGATGTCCGCGCCTGCGACGCTGGCACCGCGAGCGTCGATTGCCCCGCCGAGCAGCGACACGCCGCCTGTGCCGCCGTCAATGGCAGCGCCATTGCCAACAATCAGGCTTGCGACATTGCCTACGACCGGCTCGTCCACGGTCACGAGGCCACCTGCGTCGAGCGAAAGCGAACCCGGTTCGGCGCTTCCGAGGGTGTTGGCGGTGAGAGTCGCGCCATCGCCGACTTGGATATCGTCGCCCGAAACGAGCGAGATGCCAAAGCCGGAAGTAATCTCCGCCCCGGAGGTTATCGCCACATCGCCGCCGGCAAGGGCCGAAAGGTCGCCAGCGACTACGATCCGGCCGCCGCCACCATCTTCACCCAGCGTCAGGTCGCGGGCTTCGTAGCGCTCCTCGAACTGTTCGCCCTCGTCGATCTCAACGACGAACCGGCCCGCCATCGCATTCAGCGAACCGACCTCGGCATTGCGCACCGCGATGTCGCCGCGTGCGGTCAGAGTGAGGTTGCCGGGGGTGCGATAGCCGCTGCCCGGGCCGCCGGTGATGCTGCCGCCTGCATCGATCAGGATGTCGCCGCCGCTGACGAGCGTCGGTGCCCCGATGAGCAACACATTGCCTCCCGACGCACTGATCGAAATGAAACTGTCGGCAGAAATCGCTGGTTCGGTCGGACAATCCGACCCGCAGAAGTCGTCGTCGATCTGGACCGTTCCCGACGTTTCGATCTCGAGCGCTCCGCCGATATCCAGACCGCCGGTACCGGTGGTCGGGATGAGGACGTCGCCCGCCGCCGAGATGAACAGGTTGTTGTCCACGACAATCGGGCCGTCGCTGCTTTCGATGGTGACGCTGAAAGGCTCGAACGTGACGTCGCCGGTGGCATTGATGCTCAGCGAGCCGAAGCGCACGCCGCCGTTGCTGTCATCGACGCGGTCGATGATTGAAACCTTGCCGCCGACGCTGGGGAAAGAGGAGTCGAAGAAATTGATCGTTCCGGTGACGTCCAGCAAGGTGTCTCCGAGCGACAGCCCGCCAACCACGCCACTCTCATCGGTCAAGGCTGACAATTCGATCGACCCGCCAACTCCGCCGCCGCCGATGCCGGATGAGCCGTCTACGCCGTTGCTGCCTGGCGGAGTCATCGGCGGGGAATTTGGCGGAACCGCACCCACACCGCCGCTCCCGCCGAACGCGCCAAACTGGCCGGCCCCATTGGCGTTGGCCTGCAACTCGCCCAGCGAGATCGTTCCGCCGTTGGCCACGAGCGAAATCGAGCCGCCGTTGCCCTGCCCCGAATTGCCGCCGTTGCCGCCCGCGCCACCGACGCCGGTGACGGGATTGGTGGCCCCGTTCGCCCCCTCGCCGCCGACGCCCGCGAATCCGCTGGCCGACAGCAACACGCGGCCCGGGGTGGCCGACGAATCGTCGGTCCTAACCGTCAAGGCACCGCCGCTCTGGGCCTCGAGGAGGATCGTGCCTCCTGTTCCGGCCAGGCCATTGCCGCCGCGCGCACCGGCGAAGGTGGTCGCGTCGACGCCCTGTCCGGCCGCACCTCCTCCGGCGTTTCCATTGGCGCTGATGTCCAGGCTCGAGAAGGTCAGCAACGCGCCTTCGCCGATTGCGGACAGGCGGATCGATCCGCCCTGCGCCTCGCCGCCGTCGCCGCCGGCCGAGAACTCGCCGGCCACGCCGCTCTCATCGGTCACCCGACCGCCACCGTCGCCGCCGAAACCGTCGGCGCTCAAATTGGCCGAGCCGAGATCGAGGGTTGTATCGACCGCTTCGATCACGATTCCGCCGCCCACACCGGCGCCGCCGGCACCGCCGTTGCCGTACAGCGTCTGGTTGCCGAAGCTTGCGCCGCCGAGGCCGCCGTTGCCGGCATTGCCGGTCACTTCGAACCGCAGTGTGCCGAGTTCGCCTTCCTGCAGGGTCAGCGTGCTGCCTCCGCCGGCGAGCAGGCTGGCGGTGCCGCCCTGAGCGTCGCCGCCCTTGCCGCCGTTGCCTGGCGCGCCGATACCATCGTCGCCGTCCGACCCGGTGCGTCCGTCCTCGGCGATGCCTTCCGCGATCAGGGCTCCGCCGGTCAGGGAAAACGCGGCCCCATTGTTCAAAGCCAGCGTCGCGTTGCCGCCGAAGCCCGCACCGCCGTCGCCGCCCGGATTGGACAAACCAGGCCGCCCGCCGAGACCGCCAAGACCGGTGGCATCGACCGACGGATCGATCAGCGCAACCGTCGCACCGTCGATCTCCAGCGTCGCGCTGCCGCCAAAACCGTTGCCGCCGTTGCCGGCCACATCGCCATTCGCTGCGTCGCCGCCGATCCCGGTCGCGTCGGCGATGACGAGGCGTCGGTCGCCGTTGGCGTTGAAAGCATCGAGGTCCGCCGCAATCCTGATCAGCGCGGTGCCGCCCCGCCCGTCGCCGCCATCGGCGCCAGCCGACGTCCCGGTGGGAACGGGAGCGCGGGCAGATGCGTCACCGAAAAACTGCTCGAATCCGGCGATGCCGCCGATGCCCGAGGCAACGACCACCAGATTCAGGAAATCGGCATTGCCGCCCAGGTACTCCAGGGTAGAGGAGCCTCCGATTCCCATTCCGCCGTCGCCCTTGACCGCGCCGATCCCGCTCCCGCCGCCCGTCGAGCCGCCGTTCCCGCCATAACCGACCGCGTCGAGCGTGACCGACAACGGCGAGGCCCCGCTCCCGCTCGACCCGTTACGGCTCGTCAGGTCGCCGCCGTCGATGGTCACGCTGGTCGTGCCGCCGGTTCCCGTTCCGCCCGCCCCGGCCACGCCGCCATCGCCGAACGCATAGCCGCCCGCGCCGTAGTAATTGACGAAAAACCCATCCTCGCCGAAATCGAACACCTCGGGTACGTTGGCCCCGGCCGAGATTGAAAGCTCGTTGGTCGCCAGCGTACCGCCGGCCAAGGCCAGCGAGGCGCTGCCTCCGAACGCATCGCCGCCGCGCCCGGCAGGGTTCAGCGCATTGGATGAACTGGCCCCAAAGCCCCCCTCGCCATTGGCTTCCAGCCCCACCAGGAGGGAGGAGATCGTGCCGCCATTGACGGTCAGCCCGACTGTGCCGCCGCGACCGGTGCCGCCTGCGGCGGGCACCTGATCTTCGCCCACGCGAGCGCCTTCACCACCCTGTCCGTTGGCAGACAGGGTAAACTGGTCGGTCGTCAGGGTTCCGTCGTTGACCGTTACTGCGACAGAACCCCCGGTCCCGGCGGTACCGCCAAACGAGCCTTCGCTGAAGAACGGTCGTCCCGGCGCTGCCAGCTCGATTGTCGGCGCCGCAATCGATGCGTTGCCACCGCCCATCGTCAGGGTGATCGCACCGCCCAGCCCGGTCTCGCTTGTTACGCTTCCGTCGGAATTGCCACCCGCAACACCCTCGGACTTCACCGAGAAGCTGATGCCCGCCGTCAGGATACCGTTGTCGATAACGATGGCAATTGCCCCGCCTGTCCCGCTGCCCCCCGTTCCAATGGTGCCGATCGCCCCCAAGCCCTCAGAGTTGAGGAATACTTCTTCTACCGTCGTGAGTGAACCGCCCCCGCTGACCTCAAGCGCAATGTCCCCACCCGTCGCGATTTTTCCGCCGACTGTGCCGATCGCAAGCCGTTCCACAAAGACATCGGTGACTGCCAGCGATCCACCGTTCGTGACGGTTAGCGAGGCGCTGCCCGCACCGCCCGGGGATGTCGGGATGTCGCCCGTGACCCGCCCGGTCATTACGACGCCGCCGCCCAGCGCGACATTCGCGCCCGAGACCGCCAGGTTGATCGCCCCGCCACTCGCCGAACCGCCGCTCGAGGCATTTACGTCTGAATTCAGGAAGATGTCGGTGCCAGTAATTGTACCCGCTGCCAGCCGAACCGAAAGAGCACCGGTCGACGCCGACTGCGCCGCCTGATCGGTCCCCGAAGTTGCGAAAGCCGAATTGTCGAGCTCTACGGTGCCCAACATCGTGTTGCCGGAGAGATCGAGCGTCGCATTGCCACCGCTGCTGGCCGAGCCGGTGGTCCCGGCGACGAAATTGCGTCCGCTGGTATTACCGTTGAGGCCGCGCGCAAACAGCTGCACCCCGCTCTCGCCCAACAGAACCGTGGAACCGCTCGCAGTCAGGCTGACGCTTCCGGCAGTCGAACTGCCCGCGCCCGCTCCGCCGATCCCGCCGCGCGCATCGGCGCTGAGCGTTGTCCCGCTGCTCACCTGAATCGAGGCGTTTCTTGCGGTTATGGCAACACTGCCCCCGCGCGCCGCTTCACCGACCGCTCCCGCCACGAGCTCGCCGGTCTCGCCATCTATCCGTTGCGCGCCCAATCCATCAGCCTGGGCAGTAAGGCCGCCGCCGACCAGCAGGCCGCCGTCATTGCTGAGGTCAACAGTAATTGCCCCGCCGTTCGCCCCGTTCCCCGCGGTAAGGTTGAGATTGCCAGTGACCTGCAATTCTGAACCGTCGTCGCTGATCGTCACAGCGATGGCCTTTGCAGCCATCAGCGCGGCATTGCCGTCGACGAAAACGCTGTCTCCGGCCGTCGGCACCGAAACGCTGATGGTGTCGCTCGCTGCGGCGGTCAGGTCGTTCTGGAACGAGGCGCGACTGAACGAAATATTCGCAAGTTTTGCGCCGGAAGCATCGGGATTGTTGGCTGTAATCCCCTGCCCCGAAGACAGCACGATCCGCCCGTCGACGAACCCGGCGCTCGACGCCGCGTCGTAACCAAGCTGGCCGCGCACCAGCATGGTCATCGCATCGTTCTTGCCCACCGCGACGAGGAACTGGGTGCGCGGGGTCGATCCGAAGCTCGACGAACCGGCGGTGGTGCCGGTGTGGACCACGCCGTTGGGATCGGTGGTCCCGGAGCTCACCGCGATGTCGAACAGGCCGTTGTTGATCGTGATATCGGCGGCCTCGGCCCCGACATAGGCGACCGAGCCATCGCTCGATACCACGCCCGCCTGGACCACGCGCGGCGCGACCAGCGCGACATAGCTGGAATCGCCGCCATTGGCCGAGACGCTGGCGAGCGGATTGATCGAGATCGATGCCCCCGCGACCGTCGCCTGCCCCAGCCGAATCTCGCCGCGGTCGCCCAGGAAGCGCGGCGCGCCGGGGTTGCCCGGATCGAATGCATCGACCGTGATCGGGCTGGCAGTGAGCAGCAGGCTGCCCACGTCGATCACCGCGCCAGCACCAACCACCCAGCCACCCGGATTATAGAACCAGATCTTGCCCTGCGAATCCGACTGGACGCGTCCGTTGAGGGCCAGCGTGCTGGCGAGCGACGGCGACGAGACGACCCGGTTGAGGACAGTGTAGGGGCCTTGGGAGCCGCTGAAGGCGAGCGTGGATCCGGCGTTGAGGAACACTGCCGGATCGGTCACCGCCCAGTCGATCAGCGCTTCGCTGGCAACGACATTGAACAAATCAGTTGTCCCGGTGCGGGTCGGCGCGTCGGCTCCGAACACCACGGTGGGGGTACCGTTGACCGCTTGCGCGCGCGCCTGTTGCGGCGCGAACGACAGCGCCAGCGCGGCGGCAGAGGCCGAGACCCCCGCCAACAGCCCGGCCAGTCCGCGCTTGCGCCGACCTCCGCTGGTCGAAACCGAACCACACCGGTGCTGCGCCACCTGCCGCTTTTTCATCTCAAGCCTTCCTCAATTCGATCGGTATTGTCCTACAGCCGCCAGGGGGCGAGTTGCAGGGTCAGATTGATCAGCAGCCGCACATCGCCCTTGACCTTTTCGGTCATGGTGTTGCGCAACGGAACCGCGAGCAGCGCGTCGAGCCGGGCGGCGTCGAGGATCGTCGCGCGCACCCCCCCGCCGGCCGAGTAGAGCTTCTGCGCGGGCAGGCCGTCGAACGCCGAATCCTCGTTCCACACCCGCGCCGCATCGAAGAACACATAGGGCTGGAAGGCGAAGCCCCCTGCGGTGCGCGGCAGCAGCGAGCCGACCCGCACTTCGCTGCGCACCCCCACGCCGCTGTCGCCGACGATCGCGCCCGGATCGTAGCCCCGCCCGACGGTGTAGTTGCCGCCCGAGAACTCCTCGTACGAAAGCAACGCGTCGGGTGCATATTGCGCTCGCGTCGCGATGCTGAAGGTCAGGTTGCGGGTCGGGCGATAGTCGAACTCGGTTGCGCCGCGCACCACGAACGCGGTCGGGTCGCCCTCGATCCGGCTCGGCGTCGGCGCGCCGGGGGCGAGGCAGCCGACGGTTATCCCGTCGCAATCGGGGCTGGCCCCGAACACGTCGAGGCCATGACGCAGTTCGAGACTGGCCGCCCAGGCCCAGTTCGGTTCGAGCGGGGTGAAGCCGTCGCGTCCGGTCAGGCTCATCGGGCTGAGGCCATTGGCGTCGAGCCGCGCGAATGCCACGCGCAGCTTGTCCTTGTTGAGCGCGATGCTGCCGAAATCGACATCCTGGTCGATCAGGTCAAAGCCCACAGCGCCATAGAGGTTATACGCCTGCCGCCGAACGAACGGATAGGCCGCCTCGGCGCTGGCAATCAGCGTTTGCGATTCGAACGGCGGGCTGTTGGCGATCGACGGGCGCGTCCAGCCGTAGATCACATCGCCGCGAAACGTCAGGCCCTCGCTGCCGAGGCGGAACTCGTGGCCGCCCTGAATCACCACCTGCTCTTCGAAATCGGCGGAGGTGAACAGGCTCGCGGTGGTGGCGTCGCCCAGCCCGGTCAGGCCCGCGACCTGTGCGCGCAGCAGCCCGCTCCACCGCCCGATCTCGCGGCTGCCCAGGTTCTGGACGGTCATGTCGGCATAAAACGGCGTGCGCCGCACAGTGACCTCGCCGATCACCTCGCCCGGCGAACCCTCGACCGGGCGCAGCGCGAGGCGCACGTCGAGTCCCGGAATGTCGCGCGCCAGCAGCAAGTAGCGCTCGGCGTTGCGGGTGTTGAACACCGGGTCCTGCGTCAGCTTGTCGATATAGCGGACCAGCAGGCCTTCCGAGGCTCCGGCGTCGCCCTTGACCTGCACCCGGGTCATCCGTGCCAGCAGTACGTCGAGCTTGACCCGCCCGCTCTCGATGGTCTGCGGCGGCACCTGTACCGCCGCGAGATAGCCTGCGGCGCGCAGCGTCGTCGCGGCGCGGTCACGGATTTCGCAGATCACAGCGACCGGCTGCTCGGTGCCGATGAACGGCCGGTAGCTGTCCGACAGGTCGAGCCCGGCGAGATCCTCGGTGCCGCTGAAATCGACCCCCTCGATCCGCAAGCGGATACCGGCGAAATCGGGGCTCGCGAGCGGGCACGGCGCGCGTTCGACCGCTTGGGTATCGATCGCGACCGCACCACCCTCGCGCTCTAGCGTGCCTTCGCTGACCCCGCGCTCGATTTCCTCGCGGGTGGGCAGTTGCACGGTCGGCGGGGCCTGCGCCGAAGCGGCGGCGGGCAGACCTGCCGCAACTGTCGCAGCCAGTGCGGCCGCGAAAGCCCGGGCAGCGTTCGAGGTCATTTCGCGCATCGTTGCCGACCGGTCATTTCGCACACGTCACCCATCGTCTGAGGGAAATCTACTGGCCATCGGCCGCGTCATCGGAGTTGCGCTCGAGTGCCGTCGCGAGAAGTTCGAACTGCACCTCGCAGCCACGATCATACAGCAATGCAGCAAGTGCATCGGCGTCCTGCGGGATGGCGTCGGGCGCGAGCGAAACGATCTCGAGATCGACGAAGTCGTCGCCCGCACCTTCATCGTTGGTGCGATAGCTGCGGCCCGCGATCAGCGGCAGGGTCGCGACCGGCCAGGCAATCGCCGAGGTCCGAGGGGGCCAGGCCAGCCGGACCGTGCCGCCGCCATCGGCCTCGCCCAGCCAGGTGAAGCGGCGCGCGCCGTTCTTGGCACGCCACAGGTAGAGGTCGCTGCCCTGCGGAACGCAGACCTTGCCGCCGCGGTCGATGTCCGAGATCCAGATGCTCGAGGGGATGGGCGAAACCGCCGTGTCGCCCGACGACGCCCCGCGCACGGCTCCGGCACGGATCGCCTGCGGACTGCTTAACGAGCGGGACAGCAGCGGAATGATCCCGCGGTCGCGCAGCACCCGGCTGTCCATCGCAAAGCTGCCCACACCGCGCAGCACGCGGCTGCCGGCCTTGTCGAGCACGGTCACGACGTCGCCGGCCTGCAGCATGATGCTCGCCCCCGCCGCCAGCTTCATACCCTTGGGATAGTTTGCCGCCGATGGCCCGGTCGAGCGCACGACGATGGCCTGCGCCAGCGCGGCGGGTGCCAGCGCGGCGGCACCCAGCGCCAGCGCCAGTCCTGCGATCAGCCTGCTTGCCCCCCGCATCGCTCAGCGCCCGCCCGCTGCCGTCTCGCTCGCCGCATTGGCGAACACATCGAGCTGTGCGGTGCAGCCTTTGTCCGCGAACAGCGAGGCGACCCCGACTTCGTCGGCCGGTGGCGTACCAACCAGATGCAGGGTGAAAATCACGTTGGGGCCAAGCGGGTCGGCGAACGTGTATTTGCCGCCGTCGGTTACCGGCAGCTGCGCGACCGGCCACAGCTTGAGCGGGTTGCCCTTGCGCCAGGTGATTTCAGTCGCCTTGCCACCTGCGGCCGAAGCCAGTTTCGCCGTCGCCTCCTGCTCGCGATTGGGCCGCCACAGCACGACCGAGGCGGGGTCGGACAGGCAATAGGCTCCGCCCTTGCTCACATCGATGTACCACACGCTGTCGGGTCCAGCCGCCGAGGTGGTCGGGTGCGGGGCACTGACTGCTCCGCGCACGGCTCCGGTTCGGGTGCGGGGGGCAGCGCCCGAGGCGAGCACGTTGGAAACCCGGCTGACCGCCGA
>Ga0105046_10018444_pt1 | contig 10619 bp, 2 predicted proteins | sample MAT03_FD_78385 | JGI IMG/M metagenome (GOLD analysis project Ga0105046, IMG submission 78385) | Freshwater microbial communities from Lake Fryxell liftoff mats and glacier meltwater in Antarctica - MAT-03 (megahit assembly) | ecosystem: Environmental > Aquatic > Freshwater > Ice > Liftoff...
AACTGTGACATGGTGGCAATGGGCCACAGCCGTGGCGGTGAGGCGGCGTACAACGTCGTGGCGTTATACCCCGACTTCGCAAGCTTTGCCGGAGGGCTCGACCTCAAAGCTGCGGTCGGTATCGCACCCCGTCTGCGGACCGTGCCGAGTCTATTAGATCCGGATATTACCTCAGGCACGATCGCCGCGTCCAGGGTCGTCCCGTACCTCACGCTGATGGGAGGGAACGACGGCGACGTTTGGGGTGATGCCCTCCAGGCATATGATCGAATGGGACCGGAGGAAGGCAACGAACTGCCGGCGGCGGACAAGGTGCTCATGTGGGCGTACGACGTCATCCACGGCACATGGGGGGGGCTGATCCCCGAAGATCAACGCCCTGCATTCTGTATCCCACCGCCGGTGACCCCGACTCAAGTCCTCAAGGGACAGGCGCTTGCTTCGACCTACATTCCGTCTTTCCTTGACTGGCAGATCCTTGGCAATACTGCACTGCGGGAGATTTTCACGGACGTGACGGACTTTGACGTTTCGGCCAGCGACTTCCCACTCCAGGTCAGCGACCCGATATATTGGCAGAGCGTCGATCCCGAATATCTCGATCTCTCCGCGAGGCCGTTGATCTATACCGGCTACACGGTCCCATCGGATGCCGAGTCAAGCCGACTCTTGATCGATACCATGACCCGCGCCGACGGCGATGGATGCAAGGCGCTCTCTCCCTCGACTCTGGGTCTGGAAGTCACGGTTTCGGGTCTCAATCCAGCCGGGGTTTGCATCGATCGGGCGGACGCTCTCAAACGACAGATGGCCTCGTCCGCGCACGAGACCGATGCAATGCGGGTAACCTGGCAGTCCTCGACCTCGGGTTCGATCAACTGGACCATCGACCAGGATGCGTCGAATTTCACCCATCTCAGCCTACGGATCGGTCGAACCGCCGTGGGAGCGTTTGATCCAGAGTTCACGATCGATGGCGTGAGTGTTCGGCTAACCTCCGACGTCGGTGGGCAGGTCAATCAGGGAACGACTTTGCTCGAGCGGCACATTCGTCAGGACAGGAGCGCCGTCAATATGCTCTTCCCGCAGCAGAGTGAGATGATGCATACCGTGCGGATACCACTGCGCAATTTCTGCGCCCAAGGCGTCGACCTTGAGCACATCACGCAACTCTCGCTCATCTTTACAGCAGACGACGTCTTGACCCAAGAAGTGCTGGTTGACAGCTTGGAGTTGACAAGTAACCCCGCAGATTTGGCTGGGGGCTGCTAGCAACAGCCGAGTGAACTCCGGTCGAATGCTCGCACCCCCGGTCAGGCGCACCGGTCACTCGACGATCACGCGATCGCTGCCGCTGCGGCCGAAGGTCTCGGGGGCGTACATCTCCTCGGCCTTGGCCGGGGGGACCACAAAGTTGCCCGGGGTGGTCGCGCGGGCGGTGTAGCTGTAGCTGTGCACGCCGTCCCACAGGAGGGTGGTGAACGCCTCGACCCGCTCGTCGCGCAGGTTCTGGTGGTCGTACCACGGGCGCCACCACCACCAGCCGCCGCGCTTGAACGGCGAGTAGGTGTCGATGGGCTGCGGGCCGCCGTGGGTGTCGGTGGGCACGGTGCCGGAGGTGGCGAGGGCGGGGTTGGTCGCCTCGAGGCCGGCGGGCAAGGGGTCGACGAGCGCGACGTGGTAGCGGCGGTCCTGGGCGACCATCGTCAATGCGACGCGCACGCGGGCGCCGGCCTTGATCCGCCAGGTGCCGTCGGGGTCGCGGCGGACGTCGGCGGGGTCGTCGATGGCCTCGTACTTGCGCTCGACGACGAAGCCGTACTCGGCGGGCGCGAGGGAGAGGCTCTTGGGGGCGTAGCGCAGGCCGAGGCGGTAGTAGAGGCGGCCGGGGCCGTCCTTGGCGATCACGAGGTCGGCGGGGCCTTGCTTGAGCAGCGCGGGCATCGGCACGAAGCTGGTGGCCTGCTCGGTGGTGCGACCCTTGAAGCGGTGCTCGCCAGCGGACTTGTCGCCGAGCCAGGCGCGGGCGAGGAAGTCGGGGGTGGCCTTCTCGAAGACGGCGAAGTAGCGGTCGAGGGCGAGCAGGACGAAGGCGTTCTCCTGGGTGTTGTTCCAGCGGCCGGCGACGCGATGGGAGAGCAGGCCGCGGACCAGCTTGGGGATCAGGTCGGACTTCGGGTCGGCGTCGATCAAGGCCTCGAGCAGGACGCCGTCGACGCGGCGCTCGCTGTGGAGGAGAAGGTGGCCGCCGTCGCTGTAAGCGGTGGTGAAGTGGGCGGCGCCGGCGGTCTCGCGGACCTGGTTGCCGAGGTGGCGAAGGATCGTCTTGCGCTCGGGGCCGTCGCCGAGGACCGGGAGCAACCAGCCCAGGGTCTCGAGCGAGTGCTTGTCGAGGGCGACCTCGGCCAACAAACTCCGGGCGCGCACGCTGTCGCGGACGCCGAGGCGGGCGCGCACGTACAGGGTGTAGGCGATGATCGGGCGCTTGATCTCCGGGGTGTACCAGGGCTCGAAGCGCTTCTCGATGGACTTGAGGTAGTCCTGGGCGCGGTCGAGGACGGCGGGCGGGACCTTGAAGCCCTTGCTGCGGGCCCGCTCGAGCGCGTGGGCGACGTGGATCGTGAGAAACGGCCACGAGGGGTCGCCGCGGCGCCAGAACGAGAACCCGCCGTCGGGGTTTTGCAGGCGGGTCAGACGCTCGATGTCGGCGTCGACGAAGGCCAGCAGCTCGGCGGGCCTGGGCATGCCGGCGGCGTCGAAGGCGGTGAGCACGTCCTTGAGCGCGGCGATCGTGATCATGCGCGAGGCGAGCTGCTCACTGCACTCGAAGGGGTAGCGCACGAGGTAGAGGACGGCGTCGGTGAGCTCGGCGACGGCGGTCGAGGAGGTGGTGATCTCGAGGCCGCCGAAGCCGGGGACGGCGTCGGTGGGCGGCGCGATCGGCTGGGCGGTGGCGCCGGAATCTATCTGCCCGTAGGTGGCGAAGGCCTCGGTGGTCGCGGGGGTCCACACCGGGAGCTCGCCGGTGGCGGCGTCGCTCCACTTGCCGGAAGCAGCGGCGACCTGGAAGCGGGCTGTGCCAGGCTTGACGGCGGCGGCGGGTAGGCGGACCTCGACGCGGTCGTTGGCGGGCACCTGGACCTTGCGACCTGCCCCTGCGGTCAGGTCGAGGTTGGCGGTGCGGGCGGCGAGCTCGACGATCATCGGCGCGTCGGTCTGGTTTTGCAGGACGATCGGGAGCTCGAAGCGGTCGCCGAAGTTGAGGAAGCGCGGCGGGGAGGGGCGGACCATCAGCGGCAGGCGTGCGGTGATGTTGCTCTCGGCCTTGCCGAAGCGGTCGGCGCCAGCGACGGCGACGGCCATGATGCGATAGCGGGTGAGGTTGTCGGGCAGCTTGATGTCGACGCGCGCGCGGCCCTGGGCGTCGGTCAGCAAGGCGGCGGCGAACACGGCGAGCGCGTCGAAGTTGCTGCGTACGGCGATCGCGGGGCCGGGGGCTCCGCCGCTGTCGTTGCGGACGCGTTTGGGCGCCATCTTGCTGTCGGCCTGCGGTGGGGGCGGGCCGCCGCCTGCGGGGGCGCCGGCGCTCGGGGCCATGTCCATGACGGCCGAGAACGCGCGGATGGGGCCGCCGAGGCGGCCCTGTCCGGCCTCCTCGTCGGTGTTCTCCCCGGTCGCGTCTTGCGGGCGGGCGAGGGTGACGCTGGCGCGGCTGTGGTAGTCGGCGACGCCGGGGTCTTGCGGCGGGTAGAAGACCGCGAGGGGGTCGGCGAGGTTGTAGTTACTGAGCGCGAGCACGGCCTCGTCGACGACGATGACGGCGACCTCGCTGCCGCGCACGGGCTGGTCCTTGTGGTCGTGGACGAGGACCTCGAGCGGGGTGGTGCCGCCGGGCTCGATCTTGTCGGCACCTGGCTTTAAGTACAGGTTCAAGCTGCGCGTGCGGGGCGGGACGGGGAGGCCGATCTCGCCGACGGCGTAGGCGGGGCGGCGCGGCAGCTTGGGGTCGGGCTGGCCGTTGTCCTGGGTGCGCAGGGCGGCGCCGACGAGGTCGACCTGGACCTGTAAGGTCGGGGCGTAGGCGTCGTCGATGGGGATCTCGAGGGTGGTGGAGGTGGTCTTGAGGCTGAAGCGCGTGGTCGAGACCAGGCCCTCGCGGCGCAGGGTCAGCACGCCCTCGGCGGGGGCGAAGGGGGCGATGACGAGCAGCTTGGCGGAGTCGCCGGAGGCGTACTCCTTCTTGTCGGGGATCAGTTGGACCTGCTCCTGCTCGACGCTGCGGGCGGGCGGCTGCTCGCCGCCCGCGACCCACAGGGTCAGCTCGCTGCGGTTCTCGCGGCCCTTGTCGTCGGCGATGCGGGCGCTGACGCGGTACGTCCCGCCCTCCTTGGGGATGAAGCTGCAACGTACTCCGGCCGCCGCGGAGGCCTGCTTGCAGTCCTGGGGGTCTTTCTCGGTCTCCTTGAATTCGCCGGCGTCCTGCTCCCAGGCGATCCGCACGGCGCGGATCAGGATGTCCTGGCCCAGGACCTGCTTGCCGTCGATGTCGGTGACGATCGCGTCGATGTGCAGGGGCTCGCCCTGCTGCACGAACAGGCGGTCGCTCTTCATGCCGACGTAGAGGCTGGCGGGGTGGACCAGGAGGTCGACGCCGGAGGTCCAGGCCTGGCGGTTGACGTCGAGGACGGTGGCCTCGGCGTGGAGGCTGGTGGCCTCGATCGGGTTCACCGACAGGAAGTCGGCGCGCAGGTGGTGCTCGCCGGCGGCGTCGGTGCGACCGGCGAAGCTCTCGGGCGGACGATACTCGCGGCCGGGGAAGTCCATGCCGCGCATGCCCCAGCCCCACCACGGGGTCCAGCGGCCGAAGGTGTAGCCGTCGTGGCCGGGCGGGCTGTAGCTGCCGGGGCTGGCGCTGACCTGCCAGGCGACCTCGGCGTTGGCGAGCGGACCGCCGGCGAAGTACTGCGCGGAGACGGTGAGGTCGGCGTGGCCACCGACGAGGTGCGGGCCCTCGCCAGCGCGCGCCTTGACCTCGTACTCGGGGCGGCGAAACTCCTGGATCTGCAGGCCGTGCGACCAGCTCTGGCCCTTCATGGTGCCGCTGGTGACGACGAGCTCGAGGTTGGCGTAGCCGAGGTTGGGGGTCTTGGGGAGGGTCAGGGAGAGGTCGAAGCCGCCGAGCGCATTGATGGCGCGGGTGCCGGTGAGCAGCTTGTTGCCCTGGCTGTCATGCAGGGTGTAGCGGACCTCCTTGACGGCGGTGGTGGGGAGCTGGAGGCCGCCGCGCAGGCCGGAGGTGCGGCTGCGCAGCCAGCCCTTGACGCGGGCGGTCTCGCCGGGGCGATACATTTGGCGGTCGTCGAAGACGTACCAATGCAGGGTGTCCTCGCGTTTGCGCGGCTGCCAGCCGCCTTCGCCCTCGCCGTACCACCAGCCGACCTGCTCGGGCAGGAAGGCGCGGTCGTTGCCCTGGGTGGCGAGCAGGACGCGGTTGCCTTTGGGGGGCAGGGTCATGGTGGCGAGGCCGTCGGCGCCGCTGGTGGCCCTGGTGCCGCTGGGCAGCAGTTGTAGCTGCACGCCGGGAGCCGCGGCGCCGTCGGCGAGGCGGGTGGCGAAGGCGACCATCTTCTCGCCGTCGACGAAGGCGTCGAGGCCGATGCGGGTGGCCTGGGCCCACGTGATGACCTCGGTGTGCATCCACGGCTCCTTGGGGACCTTGGTGGGCTCGACGATGACGATCGCGTGGCCGAGGCCGCCGGGCAGGGCGGCGCGCAGGTCGATCGCGGTCTCGGTCATGACGTCGGGGTCGCCGGCGACCTTGATCGTGTCGGAGAACACGGGCTTGCCAGGCGGGGTGCCGCGCTGGAGGCGGTCCTCGTCGCGCTTGCGCAGGAAGGTCATGTAGGCGTCCCAGTCGCCAGGAGTGACCGCGTAGATCTGGACCTTGAGCCTGGTGTGACCGGTCGAGAACACCGAGAGCTTGCCGGGCGCGGAGGGGTCGAGGACGGTGAGCTGCGAGACCAAAGCGTGCAGGCTGTCGGGGGCGGGGCCGACCTTGAAGGCGCGCTTCTCGGGCTTGCCGAGGGTCTGGCCGTAGTCGTCGCGCAGGGCGGGGTCGATCGTGACCTCGTATTTGGTGCGGGGCTTGGTGGCGCCCTGGACGTGGACCTCGTTGCCGTAGGCGGCGATCGTCAGGCCGGGGATCGCGGGCTCGACGCGGACCCACGCTTTTTTGAAGCGCTTGGCGTCGATCGGGTTGGTGAAGGTGAAGCGAAACGGCACGCCGGGCTGGCAGTCGGGCTGACCCCAGCCGCACTCGGCGGCCTGTAACTTGAGCGCGCCGTAGGTGTGAAAGCGAAAGGTCTGCGGGGTGGTGGTCTTGCGCGGGCCCTCGGCGGAGGGCAGACCGGCGGCGAGGACGACGTCGATGTCGCTGTCGGGCGGGAGGGCGCGGGTCGGTTGTACGACCAACCATCGGCCGTCCTCGGCGGACTCGATCAGGCCGTTGAGGTCCTTGTCCTTGCGGGCCTCGGCGAGCGTGACGAGGCGCAGGGGGGCCAGCTCGCCGCCCCGGGTCTGCAGGCGGATCGCGGGCAGGACCGAGGCTGGATCGACGCGCTGATCGAAGGCGAGGAAGATCTTGGGGGTGCGCGTGGTGGTGCCAGAGGGGGAGGAGGACAGCAGCTTGGGCGCGGGGGTGGCGAAGTTGAAGGCTGTCCCTTGAGACAGCTTGGCGCCGCTGGCCGCGGGGGTGCCGGCGGGGACGTCGACGCGATATTCGGTCGCCATCGGGAACCGACCGGTCGGGCGAAATACGAGGGTGCGCGTGCCGACCCACTGCCACTCGCCAGGCGTGGCGGGCGTGAGCTTGACGGGGACCTCGGCGGCCTTGAGGGCGGTGCGCGAGGTGAGGGCGACCATCGGCTGCGAGAAGGTGACGGAGAGGTCGGCGGCGACCGGGACCTCGCCGTCGGGGCTGTGACGCAGGACGGTCAGCGCGCCGGGCTTGACGACCGATGGGGTGCCCATGGGAGAGCGAGTAGGGAACGTGGCGAGCACGGTGGCGCCGGTCTTCGGGGGCGGCTGGGAGGCGGGGCGCAGCGCGAACTCCTTGAGGTCCTCGGTGTCCTGGACCAGCGCGGGCAGGCGGGCGAGCAGGGCCTTGACCTCGCGCTCGCCGAGCGCGGCGGCGGGCGGGACGGGCAGGCGCTCGCGGGTCTCGCTGGCGGGCCGACCCTCGCGCAACGTGAAGTCGAGGCCTTGATCGGGCCCTGCGATCTCGGCATCGTCGGCGTCGGTGGGCTCCTCGCCGCCCGGAGGTTGCTGCACGGGGTTGTGCTTGGCGGGGCAGCCAGTCAGCAGGAGACCGAGGCCGGAGACGATAATCGGAGGGGTACGCGTGGTCATCGCAGGGGGGCTCCATGCTCGCGGGCGCGGGGTGTAAGTACAAGCCCGGCGGCCGCGAGCGCGAGAGAACGCGGACGGATCCTCGCGGCTTACAGGCGGGTGAGCAGGGCGTCGAGCTCGGCCCGCAAGGCGTCGCCCTCGGGGTCGGTGGCGATGTCGGGGCGGGCGGCCTCGGCGAGGGCGCGGGCCCGCGGTCGGTCGCGTCCGAGGGCCTGCAGCGCGAGGGCGATGAGCAGACGCGCTTCCGCGCGCCGGCTTGCGAGCTCGTCGCGGCTGGCGACGAGGGGCAGCGCGCGCTCGGCCAGGGCCAGGGCCTCGGCGGGCCGGTCAAGGGCCAGCGCGGCGTGGGCGAGGCCATTGAGCGGGTACACGAGATCCGCCTGCTCGCGCCCAAAGGCCTTCTCGTAGATCGCGAGCACGCGGGCGTAGTGCGCGTGGGCCTGATCGGGCTGGCCGCGATCGAGGGCGACCTTGCCGAGGTTGATCAGCGGCGAGCCGAGGTCGATATGGTCGTGGCCGAGGGCGACCTCGGAGATCTTGATCGCCCGGGTGAACAGGGCCTCGGCGTCGACCAGGCGCAGCTCGGTCTGCGCGAGGGCGCCGAGGAAGTTGAGCGCGAAGGCGACGTCGGCGTGATCGGGACCGAGGGCGCGCTCGAAGGCGGCGAGGGCGGCCTCGCCGCCCTGGCGCGCGGCGACCGTGTCGCCTTGCAAGCGATCGATGTTGGCGAGGTTGTAGCGGGTCTGGGCGACCAGGAAGTGATCCTTGCCGAGCGTCGCGATCCGCAGCTCGAGCGCCTGCGTCATGCGTCGGCGCGCGGCCGGGTAGTCACCGAGGTCGGTGTCGAGGTTGGCGAGGTTGATGAGGTGGCCGGCGATCGCAGGATGATGGGCGCCGAGCGTCCGCGTGCCGCCAGCGAGCGCCCGATCGAACACGACCCGGGCGTCGTCGCGGCGATCGAGGAGCCGCAGCAGGACGCCGAGCGAGTTGTCGAGGCCGGCGATCCGCGCGTCGTCGGGGCCGTGGGCGGCGATCAGCAGGGCGCGCGCGTCCTCGTAGACGGGGATAGCGAGCGCGGGCTCGCTGGCGTCGGCGAGGGCGTCGGCGCGGGCCCGGCGGGCGCTCGCGCGGAGGGCCGGGGAGGCGGGCAGCAACTGCACGGCGGCCTCCATGACCCGTGACCAGCGCAGGGCGTCCTCGGGGCGGTGCAGGGCAATGGCGGCGAGGCGAGTGAGGGCGACCCAGGCGAGCGCGTGGCCCTCGAGGTCGCGGGCGCCGGCTGCGGCTTCGATCGCGGTGAACAGCAGGGCCTCGGCGGCGGTGGGGTCGCCGTCCTGGGCCGTGAACTCGGCGGTGAGCCGCGCGGCCTGGCTGATGAGCGGGCCATGGCCGGTCTCGCGGCTGTCCTCGAGGACAGCCGCGGAGGCGACCCGGCCGGCGTGGTAGAGGCCGAGGCGGAACATGCTCTCGAGCTCGCGCAGACGCTGGTGCAGGAGGTCGACGGTGGCGCGCAGCTCGGGGTCGGTCGGCGGCGGGACGGCGGCTGTGAGCGCCTCGGTGTCGGCGCAGACGGCGACGGGCGTGAGGCTGGAGGCGGCCTGGACCGCGCGGTCGGCCGCGACGACGTCGGCGGCGGCGAGCTGACCGGCGAGGGCGTCGACCTCGTGCAGGCGATCGGCGAGGCAACGCATGCGCAGGTCGAACAGGGTGTCGGACTGCTCGCCGCGGACCTGGTTGGCGAGGCAAGCGTCGGTCTGCATGGCGATCCAGGCGTCGCCGTGTCGGGCGATCTGCTGGTGTACGCGGTCGGCGGTGTCGGCGGCGTGCGGGCGGCCAGTGGCCACGAGAGCCCGGGTGATCGCGGCGGCCCGCGTGTCGTCCCAGACGGCGGACCAGCGGGCCTCGGCGCTGTCGCAGCGCTGGTTGTCCCCGAGCAGGGCCAGACCGACGGCGCCGCCGAGCGCGAGGGCGACGGCGCCGCCGAGGAGCCAGCGTCGTCGGCGTACGCCCGGGTCGTGGGCGAGGGCGGCGAGCAGGTCGGTCATCGCCGGGTAACGATCCTCGGGCGCGGGTCGCAAGCCGCGGATCAAGATCCGACGGATCCGCGGCGGCACGGTGCTGCCAGGGCGGGCCGGGCCGACACTGCCGGTGATGACGTTTTGCGCGAGCTCGCCGAGGGTGCTGCCGGCGAACGGGCGCTCGCCGTAGAGAGCCTCGTGGAGCGAGACGCAAAACGAGAACTGGTCGCCGCGGGCGTCGCTGACCTGGCCGTGGAACTGCTCGGGGGACATGTACGCGGGGGTACCAAGCAGGCCGCCAGTGCGCGTGAGGTCGAGCGAGAGCGCCGAGTTCCCGTGCGGCTGGTCGGCGGGGGCGCGCAGCTCGGCGGTGCCGTCGGTGCGGGCGAGCCCGAAGTCCATGACGCGCACGCGACCATCGCGGCCGATCATCAGGTTGTCAGGCTTGATGTCACGGTGGACCAGGCCAGCAGCGTGGGCGGCGATCAGGCCGCGACCGGCGGCCAGGAACACCTCGAGGATCTGCGGCAGGGTGCGGGGAGCCTGGGTGAGCCAGTCGCCGAGGGTCCAGCCGTCGATGTACTCCATGGCGACGAACAGCCGGCCGTCGAGGGTGCCAACGTCGAATACGGCGACGACGTTGGGGTGCGCGAGGCGAGCGAGCGCCTGAGCCTCGCGTTGCAGACGGCCGCGCGCCAGGTCGGCGCTGGTCGCCTCGCCGGTCCGCGCGTGCCAGAGCTTGATGGCGACCTTGCGGTCGAGCTCAGGGTCGTAGGCGGCGTAGACGACCCCCATGCCGCCAGCGCCGAGCGGGGCGAGCACGAGGTAGCGCCCGAGCGTGGCACCGCGATTCAACTCGGTCTCCGCCGGCCTGGCGGGGGCGTTGCCCGTGGCGAGGGTGAGCGCGTGAGCGTCACCCATGGTCGGGTCGGTGGCCTGCAACGGTCGCAGGGTACGTCGATCGCGGGGCGGCTGATCGGCGGTAAATCTCGCGCACGATATCGCCCGGCTGGGGCGCGTTGCTGGGGTGACCGTCGCGGCTTCGCCGTGGAACAAGCGTCGGTCGGCCTGGCTTTGTTGGGAGACCGTCGTACGCGCGGGACGTCAGCGCCCGAGACCCGGCCTTTCAGGCCGGCTCTCGGGCGCTGCTTGTCCGTGAGCGATCGTCAGCCTCCCGACGTTGTGCCCGGCATT
>Ga0105046_10018445_pt1 | contig 10619 bp, 6 predicted proteins | sample MAT03_FD_78385 | JGI IMG/M metagenome (GOLD analysis project Ga0105046, IMG submission 78385) | Freshwater microbial communities from Lake Fryxell liftoff mats and glacier meltwater in Antarctica - MAT-03 (megahit assembly) | ecosystem: Environmental > Aquatic > Freshwater > Ice > Liftoff...
GTCTGGCATATGCTCGCCTTCGTGGTCCTACTCGTAAGCGGCTGGTTGGCGGTCGAATCGCAGTGGACTGTCGGCCCGATACTTTTACTAGCGGCGGTGCTCGTCCGGAGCGGTACGTTCCCCGCGCACCTCTGGGTCGTCTATCTCTTCGAACGTGCGACTTTCGGCACGGCGTTACTATTCGCTACGGCGATTTCCGGTGTTTACGTGGCGTTGCGTCTTGTCATACCCAACGCACCCGATGTCGTATTGCAAACGATCGGTATCGCCTCGTTAGTGACCGCGATCTACGCCGCAGGCCTTGCGATTGTGCAAACCGACGTTCGCCGCTTCTTCGCGTACACGTTCCTTAGTCATGCCTCGATTGTGCTCGTTGGGCTGGAACTTCGCACGTCGCTGAGCCTGACGGGGGCACTCGGCATGTGGGTGTCGGTGGCGTTGTCGCTGGGAGGACTCGGCTTGTGCCTGCGTGCCGTCGAAGCCCGATATGGGCGGTTGTCGCTCAACCGTCACTTAGGGCTGTACGAAAAATCGCCGATGCTCGCGGTCGGCTTTCTCGTTACCGGTTTCGGTTGCATCGGCTTCCCTGGCACCGCCGGTTTCATCGCAAATGAATTGCTCGTCGATGGGGCGATCGAAGCCAATCCTGTCGTCGGCGTGGCGCTTGTTTTCGCCGCAATGCTCAACAGCATTGCGATTGTCCGCGTATACTTACTGCTGTTCACGGGAACGCAAAATACATCGTCGGTGCCGCTCGATGTCACGTGGCGCGAGCGAGTGGCGATGCTGACACTATTGGGACTCATCTTTGTTGGTGGCCTCGCGCCGAACGTCTGGATCCACGAACGCTACGAAGCCGCCCGTTCGTTGAAGTTATTCCCTGAAGAATGACTCCACGCTCTACCCAAACACCCATCCATGGAGTCATTCCCGAATTTCGGAACCAACCTAACCCACTAACGACTTACGTCCGATTTTAACAAGTCTGGAATCACGTGGGAATCAAATCTTCGATGGTCCTTACGATATTTCTGAACAGATTTGCAAATGGGCAGTTGAACGACGAGAGTCAAATCAGTGCAATTGCTCACGTGATTCTAAGACAACGTTTTATCGACCTCTGCGAGGTTTACACACGTTGGCAGTGATGCCATTGCGGAAACGATCCCCCGACGTCGATAACGAATGATGGGAGTCGTCGGTTGCGAGCGGTTGCGAGACCGCTTATTTCATGCGCGGCTCTTGTGTGGATCGAACCCGCCATCTCCGGATCGAAAGTTCGTTGTGCTGATTTAACCAATTCACTCGGAAATCAGCGTTTTCAGCCATTTTCCAAGCCATTACTGCAAAACTGAAAGATTGGGAAAGTTCACGACATTTTACAAGATTTCACGGCGATACTATGCGATCGATGTGGAACGTTAGAGCGCCTTCCATTTGGCGGGTTGGTTAGTTGTCGGAACGCCATTTCGATCAAGGTGTACCACTCGAACACGATGGAGCAAGTCCGTTTTCCCAGCCACGCCCTGGTTGTACAGCCCGACGTGCGGCAGGGCCGCCGCTTGATCTTTAAAGGCGTTCGGGACTATGACGCCAGACCTCTAGGTTTCCGACCATTTCGTGGGTTACTTCTTCTAAGGGCGAGGCTGAGCCGGAATGGGGAGCGGCACCAACGCGCCGCCACTGCCACCGCCGAGAGCTTGATAGGCGTTCACAATCGCAGTCAACTGCTGTTTCTTGGTGTCGATCAGGACCATTCGTGCTTCCCGAAGGTCGCGCTGGGCGAACAACACTTCAATGTATTCGGCGCGGGCATTCTGAAACAGTTTACTGGCAAAATCGACGGAGGCCTCGAGCGATTCTAGCTGTTGCTTCTTAATGTCGATGCTCTGGCGATAGTTCTCGACCATGTTCACGCGGTTGAAAACTTCGATGAACGCATTGAGGATCACGCGCTGGTAGTTGTATACACTCTGCAATTGCTTGGCGTTCGCGGTGAGGTATTCGGCCTGGATCGCTTTCTTGTTGATCAAAGGAGCAACCAAGCTACCCGCGACGTTGGCAGCGAAGGCTTCCGGATTGAACAGATACCGTGGGTTGAAGGCTTCGTAGCCAACACCGGCGGAGATGGAGAGCGTGGGGTAGAACTTGGCCCGGGCGACCTTCACGTCCAACCCGGCTGCGGCGAGCTCGCGCTCGGCCTGGCGGATGTCGGGGCGGTTCTGCAGCAGCTGAGCCGGAACGCCCACGCTCAACGCATGTAAAGTGAGGTCGAAGAATCCTGCCGAGGAGCGTCCAACCGGCTCTGGGTAGCGGTTGAGGAGGAAATTGATCCGGTTTTCGCCCTCGACGATGTCCTGCTTGATAATCAGCTTTTCGCTCTGGCTCTTGCGCACTTCGGCCTGGAAACGCTGAACAGCCAGCTCGTTGCCGCGGGCCGCGTCCCGTTTGGCTTTGGAGATCTCGAGGCTTTGTTCCTGAAGCTTGATCGTTTGATCTAAGTTCTCCATCCGTTTATCCAGCGCCATCAGGCCGTAATAATTCTCGGCAATGTCCGCGACCAAGCGAGTGACAAAGAAGTTTCGCCTTTCGCTGACGGCGATGTAGCGCTGAATGGCCGCGTCTCGGGAATTCCGCAACTGCCTCCAGATGTCCAGTACCCAGAAGACATTAATACCGGCTTGAGTATTCGGCAGCGGATTCGGGAAGGTTCGGTAGCGGGGGGCGAGCAAGAGTTGTCGTTCGACGGATCCATTCCGCGTGAAGAGGCTGGTTTTTTCTATCCCGCTGGCGGTTCCGAATGAAACCATGGGAAGGTATGCCCCGCGTCGAGACAGAATTTCGTTGCTGGCGATTTGGACTTCTTGTTCCAGAACTTTCAGTTCTCGGTTGCTAGCTACGGCCTGCTGGATGAGGCGGGTCAGCATCGGATCGTTGTAAAACTCTTCGATCCCGAGTTGACCGGAGTTCTCCAAAATGACCGGTTCAGCGGGCACCGCGTTGATTGGGACGCCAACCGCTTCGGTAGCGGGGATAAAAGCGACTCCTCCGACTACGGCGGCTGCGCTGGCTGGGAGAGAGGGAGCCGCACCACCCGATCCGCCGACCAGGATGATTGTTGCCTCATTCGTTGGGCTGATTTTCGCCTGGAGGGCCACTCCGCTGTTCGGGATGCCAGTCGCTCCGTTGCCCGTGATGATCGTCGTTCCGCCGCCCGCGTAGATTGTGGTTCCGCCAGCTGTGATAATTGTTGTTCCGCCGACTGGGACGATTGCCGCCTTGCTGCTGACACCGCCAGCCGTTCCACTGGTTGGGAGGATCGCCGGGGCGCTCGGCAAGTATCCCGTTGCGTTGCTGCCGCTAGTCTGTACGTTGAAATTCGGTGGCAGATCTGGCCCTGGCTCGGCATGGCTCAGAGCAGGGATATGACAGGCCGGCAGCGTGATCGCGATGCCGCACACGATCAAACTCATCAACAAGCGCTTCGCGCGCTTATTGTTCAAAAGGCCGACAAAAATACTCATCCGTCTCTCCTTTGCGGATTTTGCGCAAGGCCGAATCCTGCTATAACGGAATCGACAACTACATCGGGCGAGGATTAGGCAATCCCGGCAGTTTCGCACGAAGAATCTGGAGAGAGGATTTGCGACGCTTGCGCAGGCTGATAGCGACGATGAAATTCGTGATCGGGCGTTTACACTTTGGTCCCGCACTGGATATGTTTTCGCGCCAGCCCGCAGCACGTTTGAAAGTACACCTAGGGTTACGACGGGAACGTTTAAACCTGGGCCAAGCGATGGAACCCCGTTGGGGTAATGCACACCCAATTCTTACCTCAACGGGGTTAAATCACACAGCCCAGGGTGAGACGCTTCGTCGTATTCCTGGGTCGCGAGTCGTGCACCAGGAAAGACCAATTAATGGGGCGGGTGCTCCGGTTGAGGCAAGGCTATTGATAGGTCGGCATGTACGAGAAGCAGGGGAGGAGGTTCATCATGTTTAAAAATCTCGCTGAGCGGCCTGTCCACCTCGTCCTGGAGGAGTTTACGCCCGTCGGCCATCTTGCCAAACAGGTAGTAAAGGCCGGGGATTACCAGCACCCCGATCACGGTGCCGAAGAGCATCCCGCCGGCTCCGGTGGTACCGATGGTTCGGTTGCCGATCGCACCGGCACCAGTCGCGAACACCAGCGGGAGTAGCCCGGCAATAAAGGCGAACGAAGTCATCTGAATCGGCCGGAACCGCAACTTCCCGCCTTCGATGGCCGCATCGATCAGGGACGCACCCTCCGTGCGACGCTGCACCGCGAACTCGACGACCAGAATCGCGTTCTTGCCGAGCAGACCGACCAGCATCACGAGGCCGATCTGGGCATACACATCGTTCGACAACCCCATGAGTTGCAGGGACAAATAGGAACCGAAGATCCCGATCGGTAGCGACAGGATCACCGCCAAAGGCAGAATGAAACTCTCGTACTGGCCGACGAGGACGAGGTACACGAAGGCGACGACGATCATGAAGATGTACACCGCCTCGTTACCCTTTTTGGCTTCGTCGTAAGAGAGGCCTTCCCAGCCGAGGGCGTAGCCGGGAGGCAGTGTCGCGGTGGCGACTTCCTGGATGGCCTTGAGAGCCTGACCGCTGCTGTACCCGGTCGCAGGCGCTCCCTGGATGGTGGCCGACGGGTAGAGGTTGTAGCGAGTGATCTCGTTCAACCCCTGCTTCTTCTTGACCTTCATGAACGCCGAGTAAGGCACCATTTCCCCGCGGTCGTTCTTGACGAACATGTTTTCCAGGTCTTCGGGGTATCGCCTAAACTCGGGCGAAGCCTGAACGTAAACCTTGTAGAACTGGCCGAAGAGGATGAAGCCCTGTTCGTAGGTGCTGCCGATGAGAATGTTGAGGCTATCCATCGCCCGCCCGATCGACACGCCCTTCTGCATGGCTTGGTCGTTGTTGATGACCAACTCGTATTGCGGATAGTTGGCGGTATAAAACGTGAACAGCCCCGTCAGCTCTTTGCGCTTGGCGAGAGCGGCCATGAACAGGTCATTCACCTCGCCGAGCCGCTTGTAGTCGGTCGTGTTCGTCTTGTCGAGGAGGCGGAGCGAGACCCCGCCGGCCTGGCCAAACCCTGGCACTGCGGGCGGCTCGAAGAACTCGATCTTCACGTTGGACAGCTTCCGGCATTTTTCCTCGAGTTCCTCGGTGATCTCCCGAGAGGTCCGCTTGCGGTCCCTCCACGGCTTCAGATTGATGACGCAGGTGCCCGCGTTCGAGCCGCGGCCCTCGGTCAGAATCTCGTACCCGGCCAGCGAGGAAACCGAAGTAACTTCCGCAAATTCTTTGGCAATCTCCTGCAATTCGTGGGACTTGGCGTTGGTGTACTCGAGCGTCGAACCCGGCGGCGTCTGAATGATCCCGTAGATGATGCCCTGATCCTCGCCTGGGATAAAGCCGGACTGGAGTTGTGTGTTCACGGTAAAGACACCGAAGGCGAAACCCCCGATGATGGCTACAGTCAGCACGCGGCGGGTGAGGATCCGCCGCAGGATCGCGGCATACCCGCCCGTGACCCGCTCGACCGCGCGGTCGAACACGTGCAACAGAAGGGCCAGTGGGCCGCGTTTCTTTTTGCCCGTATGCGGCTTGAGAATCATCGCACACAGGACCGGGGTGAGCGTAAGGGCCACCAACCCCGAGAGGATAATGGAGATAGCCATGGTGATGCCAAACTGGCGATAAAAGGTGCCGACCGGGCCGGGGACGAACGTCACTGGCACGAACACCGCCGTCATCACGAGGGTTATGGCGATGATCGCCCCGCTGATCTCGTGCAGCACCTCCGTAGTGGCCCGGTAGGGCGACAGGTGCTTGGCGTGCATCTTGGCGTGGACGGCCTCGACGACCACGATCGCGTCGTCCACCACGACCCCGATCGCCAGCACCAACGCGAACAGCGTGATCAGGTTGATCGATAGGCCCATCAACTGCATGAAAAAGAACGTGCCGATGAGCGACACGGGGACCGCCAAAATCGGGATCAGCGTGGAGCGCAAATCCCCCAAGAACAGAAAGACCACCAGCGACACCAGGACGAACGCTTCCAGCAGTGTGTGAAGCACCTTTTCGATCGAGGCGTCCAGGAAGTGGGACACGTCGTAAGTGACCTCGTAGTCCATGCCGGGGGGAAACGACTCCTTCTTGATCTGCTCGAGTTCCTTCTTGACCTCTTCGATGACGGCGGCGGCGTTGGAGCCAGGGTTCTGTTTAAGGATGAGGGCCGCCGACGGGTGGCCGTCGATGTCCGAATAGATGTCGAAGAATTCGGATCCGAGTTCGACACCGTACGAAGTCTGCTTGCCGTCCTTCCACACCCCGCACACATCTTTGAGTCGGGTGATCTCGCCTTCCGGGGTCGCCTTCAGAATGATGTTCTCGTACTCCTCGGTCTTGTTAAACCGCCCCTGGTACGTGAGGACGTACTCGATCGACTGCGACATCATCCCGGTGGCCTGGCCGAGCCGCCCGGGCGAACCGATAACGCTCTGCTCCGCGAGAGCCTTCATGACTTCTTCGGTGGAAATCTTATAGGCACGCAGCCGGTCGGGGTTGAGCCACACTCGCATGGCGTAGGTGCGGCTGCCCAGGATCGTAGCCGTGCCGACACCCCGGACGCGGCGGATCGTCTGGAGGACGTTGACCTGCGTGTAGTTGTAGAGGAACTTCTGATCGACGTTTTTGTCCGTGCTGAAGATGTTCACGTACATCAACATGCTCGGCTGAACCTGGCTGACGATGATCCCCTCGCGCTGCACCAGCGGAGGAAGCAGGTTCTTCACGATGGCGATTCGGTTCTGGACGTTGACCACCGCAAGGTCCGGATCGCTACCCGGCTCGAAGTAAATGCGGATCGTCGCCTCGCCGGCACTTGTGGCATCGGAAGACATATACCGCATGCCCTGGACGCCGTTGATCGACCGCTCCAGCGGGATCAGCGTAGAATCGACCAGCACTTCCGCGCTGGCACCGGGATACGTGATGAAAACCAGCACGGTCGGGGGCGCAATATTAGGGAACTGCGAAACCGGCAATGTGTTGATGCCCAACACACCGAGGAACAGGAGGACAACCGAGATGACGATCGCCAGAGCCGGCCGATAGAGAATTTTTGTGAACATGAGTTTCGCGGTGGTCTCTTGAGGTTCCGGTGAGATTCAGCAAGTCGACTGCTATTCCGCGTGATGCTTCTGGTTTGCCAGCGCCTCTTCGGGCGAGCGGGTCTCGTAATGCACCTTCTCGCCGTCGTGGACCTGCCGAACCCCTTCGAGTACGATCCGGTCGTGTGCTTCCAAACCCTTTTTGATTACGAAAATGTCATCCATCTCATGAGCGATGACGATCTCACGCTGGTGGACCACATCGTCCTTGCCGACGACGTAGACGTACCGCTTGTCGAGGGTTTCGAAGGTGGCTCGCTGTGGGATGACGACGGCGTTGTGCAGCGTGCGGCGGATCAGCACGTTCCCGGTTTGGCCGTGCCGCAACAGACCTTCCGGGTTCGGGAAGTCGGCGCGGAACTGGATGTTGCCAGTTTCCTTGTTGAACTCGCCTTCGAGGGTGACGACGTTGCCGGCATCGTACTCGAACTTGACGCCGTTGGCGAGAACGAGCTCGATCTTTGCGTCCCCTAGTTCGATCCGCGAATTCTTCCGGACCTTTCCCTTGCTTGAGGCAGCCATATATTCGAAGAACCGAACCTCAGACACGTTGAATTTCGCCCACATGACATCGTTGTCGGACAGGGTCGTGAGCACCTCTTCCTTTTTGACCAGACTCCCCTGCTGCTGGCTGAGACGGTCAATGATGCCGTCGAACGGGGCACGGACCACGGTGAAGTCCAGCTCCGCCTTCGCCAAATCCGCCTTAGCCTGGGCTTTGGCGAGCTTGGCTTCGAACAGCGCGACCTCGTTCTGAGACACGACGTTGGTCGAGGCGAGTTTCCTGGTATTGTTCAGCTCAAGCTGTGCGAGTTGGGCCTCGGCCAATTCGGCATCCAGCCGCGCTTTAAAGAGGGTTGGGACGACTTTGAACATCACGTCGCCCGCCTTCACCGACTGACCTTCTTTGAGATTGATGGTCTCGAGGAATCCCTCTTGAAGGACGCGAACGTCGATGTGGCGATGCGAACGGATCTGACAGACGTACTGCTGGGCTATCAGGACGTCTTTCGCCTGAGGGCTGGTGACCACGATCTGGTGGTTTTCCTCGTGGGCGGGCTTGTTCTCCGCATGCGTGCCGCTGCAACCCACTAACGAGAGCGAATACAGACCAAGTGTGATGGCCAGGATCAGCGAGGTTTTCATGAGTCAATTCTCTCAATGGATTTCAGTGAAACCATGCAAGGGCAAGTTCGGTGCCGATTCGACTATTCTCTGTCTAATCTATGGGCAGTCCTGCTTCTTATTTGCTTCATAGATTCGCAAGGATTCAATCAGTTAGCAGCGGATTCGATGCATAATGTGGTGGTGTGCAACAAATTTGCAACAACCCAAGAGAAGTGCCCCGCAGAAGGATCCGGCTGCACAGTTTTTTCAAGCGTGCGAGACTTCTTCGAGAATACTTATTCTGCGATTACAGCAACCGTTAGGAACCGATGAGAACTGGCTACCAAACGATCAGACTGGAACGAACGCGATCACCCATCCGGGGCTTCAGCCGCCACACAGACATTTTCGTTGGCTGCATTTTGGCAGATATAGCGAAGGGATTCCAACAACTTTATCGAACGCGAATCGCCGATGCCACTGTCAACCCACACGAAATCGCAAAGTCAAAAAATCGGAGGCGATATGACGTAATTCGGAATTCGTATCATGTGCAGAAGTGTTGTATAACGTCGTCAAAATGTCGTGTCATGTCGTGTATCGGTCGGTTACACTCGCCAAAATGTCGGTACTTACGCCGATTGTCGAATGGGAAACGACTACCGGCGTGCCGATCGAGGTGAAGCAAGAAGCGGTGAAACGGGTCGTGGGCGATCCACACGAGATCGTCACGATTCGCTACTCGCGATAATCCTCAAATCCTCACGATGCCGGGGTTGCTGGTGGACCTCGGCTCGTTTCATCGGGTAAACTGTTTTCAAACCGTATTACGTCTCCCCGAGGGTCGGCAATGCGCTGGGTTATCTCGTGTCTGTTGGTCGTGAGCCTGTTGACGGCCGTTCGCCTGGTCGGTCAGGAGGCGAAGCCGAAGGGGAACAATTACGCCATCCTCGTCGGCGTGAATGTGTACAGCAAGCCATGCTATGAAGCCCTGAAGTTCGCCGAACGCGATATGGCCGAGCTAAAAGGCGTACTCGAGAAGGGCGGCTTCCAAGTCACGCTGTTGCTCGGCTCATCGGCTGGCGAGGCCGAGGCCACCACCGAGAACATTCGCCGCGTGCTGTTGGACAAGAAAGCCAGCGTTCTAAAAACTGTGACGCAAGACGACACGATCCTCGTGGCCCTCAGCGGCCACGGCGAGCAGATTGCGGTCGATGGCAAGGAGGTGCCGTTCTTCTGCCCGAAGCACGCGGTCTCGGGCGATCCGGATACGCAAATCAGCATCAACGATGTTCTCGACTCACTCGACAAACGCGGCGGTGGCAGCAACCTCGTCCTCGTCGATGCGTGTCGGAAGTTTGTGAAGCGTGTCGAAGGCAAGAAGAGCGGGGCGAGCATGGATCGCGGCAAGGTGCAGTCGTTGCGGGCGGGTATCGGGGTGATGTTTGCCTACTCGGATCGGCAGGAAGCGATGGAGCACCCCAAAGCCGGTGACGGCCACGGCTTGTTCTTCTGCTCCGTGCTGGAAGCCTTGAACACGACCGAAGCGAACGCCAGCGGGCAGATCACTTGGGAACAACTGGTGCCGAAGATTCGCACGAAGGTGAAGGCCCTCGCGGATCAACTCGATACCAGTACGCCGCCGGAGCTGCGGCAGAAACCGCAGTACATCGGCAACTTCAGCGAAGGCCCGGTGCTGATCGCCGGTGGCAAAATGGAACCGCGTGACAACAGCGAGAGCATCGAAGCGTTCGAGTGGAAGGGCGAGAGCCGCAACGCACGGTCACGAAGCTCACCCTCGGCGGCGAAGTCGTCGAGTTCGTCACGGTGCCAGCCGGCAGTTTCCTCATGGGTTCGCTGGACTCGGACAAGGATGCCAGTGCGGACGAGAAACCGCAGCACCGGGTGACGTTCAGCAAGGCCAATCGCGTGGGCAAGTTCGCCACCACCAAGGGCCAGTTTGCAACATTTGTGAAAGCGACGGGGCACCAGACGGACGCCGAATCAGATGAGAAAGGTGGTTACGGCTGCGATGGCAAAGATTTCAAGCAGGCCAAGGAGTACACGTGGAAGAACACGGGTTGGGAGCAGACGGATCGGCACCCGGTGGTGAACGTGTCGCACAACGATGCCGTGGCGTATTGCGAGTGGGCCAGTAAGGCGACCGGCGTGTTTTGATTTACCCGTTACGGGGGTGTTGGGGGCGGATGGTGATGTCGTATTTCGCCAGCGTCGGCGAGCGTTCGAGGCGGGCTTCAATCGGCTTCATTTGCTGCTTTGTGAGTCGCA
>Ga0105046_10018446_pt1 | contig 10618 bp, 9 predicted proteins | sample MAT03_FD_78385 | JGI IMG/M metagenome (GOLD analysis project Ga0105046, IMG submission 78385) | Freshwater microbial communities from Lake Fryxell liftoff mats and glacier meltwater in Antarctica - MAT-03 (megahit assembly) | ecosystem: Environmental > Aquatic > Freshwater > Ice > Liftoff...
AGCAGATGACATAAACCTAGAAAAATTCACTAGAGTATTTCCCATTATCCTCACCACCAATATTTCCAGTCGTAGATTGGGTCAAAAATTTAAATTTGATTTATTAACTATGGACGAGGCAGGTCAATGTGATATTGCCACAGGTCTAATTCCCATTTCAAAATGTAAAAACATGGTTTTAATTGGTGACACAAACCAGCTTAAGCCGATTGTAATGTTTGAAGAAGCTAAGAACAAAATATTAATGCAGCAATTTGACATAAAAAACGACTACGATTACTTCAACAATTCTATTCTTTCAGTGTACAAAAATATTGACAATATTTCCCGTGAAATATTATTGAGTTATCATTATCGCTGTGGTAGAAAAATTATCAATTACTCAAATACTCGTTTTTATGAAGACAGATTAAATCTTACTGAAATAAAAAATATTGGGACAGTAAAATTATTGGACGTTAATAATGCAAATCAAAACAAGAAAAATTCTCAATTAGAAGAAGCGATTGCAATAGTAAACTACATAAAAGATAATAAACTATCAGATGTATTCATTATTACTCCTTTTAGAAATCAGGAAGATGTATTAAATCATTATTTGGGTGAAGCAAAAGAAAGAGGTGAAATAGATACTTCTGTAAGTTGCGGAACAATACATAAAATTCAAGGACAAGAAAATAAAACCATTATCATTTCAACTGCTATTTCAAGCAAAACTTCATCAAGGACATACGATTGGATCAAAAATAATAGCCAATTGATAAATGTTGGCGTAACAAGGGCAAAAGAAAATTTAATTGTAGTAACCGACAAAAAGGCAATAGATATTTTATCCTGTAAAAACGATGATTTGTATGCATTAATTGATTACGTTGGAAAAAATGGGACTACACAAATATCCCAAAGTGTGGTGAATAAATTTACGATAGGTTTTTCTAACAACTCAAAATTTGAAGACGAGTTTTATAAAACAATGCAACACTATTGCACTTTAAAAGACACTAAGTTTAATAGAAATGTAAAGGTTGTTGACTTGTTCCCTAAAGAAAAAAACAACCCATTACTGAATAAGAAAGAATTCGATGGCGTGCTATATGAAAAAAATAATCCAAAAGTAGTTTTTGAAATAAATGGGCAAGAGCATTATCAAAATAAAAAGACTATACAATCCGATGGTTTTAAAATGGAATTATTAAAAAGAAAAAATATTCGCCTGCTCATCATTCCAAATCAATATGTAAAACATTATGAATTTATACAAGAATTAATTAAAAAGTTCAACGGGGATATATATCAAAAAACACTGTTTGATGAATAATGACCGATAAATATAAAGCATCGAAATAAGTGAAATGAGAAATAAATTCCTAGACAAAACCTATTGAGTAAACTCATTAATTAATAGAAAAATAAATAATTGTTTGACGCCCCTGCAATAAATCATAAGAGATAAAAGCAAAACAACGAAGATAAATGGACACAATATTTTGGATATGTGTAAAAATTATGCAGATAATGAGCAAAATGTTAGGGATTACTTACCAATAATTAAACGTGCTTTTATTTGTAATCATTCACCCGGCAATCACTATATTTTTATTCATAAAATACAGAAAGTATAAAAGACTTTGCAAAGAACCTCAAGACCAAAAACACGTAATTCAGATTGAAAATGCTCAATAGATTTCATGCTTGCAATAAGCATTAAAAATAAGAAGTAATGAACTATTTTTGTCAATCAATCAACATAAAATTGATTGGTTTGGCAAGCTTGTTCGCAAACTTCCATCAGTCTACATGCCCAACAAATAACCTGCAAAGCTATGATGAATGAACTTATAGAACTTTCTGAAAAGACAATTTGCTTAGATCGAAACGAATTTTTAAAAGTCAAGGGAAGCGTTGATACAAATGTCTATTTTATCGAAAGTGGAAGTTTGAGGGTTTTCGTTTTAGACGACTTTGAAGAGCAGACGATAAGGTTTGGCTACAAGGAAAATTTGATAGTTTCACTAGACTCCTTCCTGACAAGTAAACCCTCTGAATTCTTTATTCAAGCGATTAAAAAGACCGTCGTAAAAGTTATAACTAAATCTCAATTTGATAATTTCATAAAATTGGAAAAGAACAGGGGTTTTTGGACCCAGATTTTAGAGAGTTTGGTAATTCAACAAATGGAACGTGAAATTGACATTCTAACAAATTCGCCGAAGGAAAGATACCAAAGAGTCCTTAATCGAAGCCCTCAACTTTTTCAGGAAATTCCACTCAGATACATCGCCAACTATTTAAGAATGAGTGCTGAAACTTTATCCCGATTAAAAAAGTCTTGACTTCAATCAAGAATTATGGAAATTGATTTTTAGACCTTTGCATAAAATTTATAATACTATGCAATCAGAAGATTTAATTCAGTCGCTTATTGAGCAATCCCGAAATATCATAAATCAGGCGGAAAAAATCAAAAGCAATGATTTACAATTTTTCACCTGGAAAGAAAATCCAGATACGTGGAGCATTTTGGAGTGTTTGGAACATTTGAATTTATACGGCGATTACTACTTGCCACAAATTGAAAATTCCATAAAAAATACCCAATCAAAAAGCGAAATAGAATTTAGAAGCGGACTTTTAGGTAAGTACTTTGCCAAAAGTATGTTGCCAAAAGAGCAACTCAACAAAATGAAAACATTTAAAGACAAAAATCCTTTGAATGCTAAGCTCGATAAAAATGTTATAGACAAATTTATCAATCAGCAAATAAAATTAATTGATCTGTTAATCCAATCAAGAAATGTTAGCTTAAACAAGGTAAAAGTTAGTACGTCCATATCAAGTTTGATCAAGCTAAAATTAGGAGATACCTTTCAGTTTATAATAAACCACAACTTGAGACATCTCAAACAAATCGAAAGAATCCAGATAAATTTAAAAACATTTCAAGGCAAACCAACAGCTAATATTCCACCACTTCCCAAAATCCAATAAATCTAATATTTCAAGTTAATTTATGATGCAACATTAGCAAGGTTAAAATATAGCCTCTTGTCGGTTAAATTATAAAAATATGGATTAAAATTGAAGAAATAATTTACTATTTTTGTAATTCTAAATGCTAATATCAGGGCACATTGAGTTTTTTTCGCAACATTTCATGATAAAGTAAGAGTCTGATTTAGTATTTTGTGCAGGCATTGTAAAAAATAGAAAATGATAGACGATTTACCAAGCTATATTTCACTGATTTTTGGCCTAACAACGCTTGCCACTTTGCTACTTTTCATTTGGACCATTAGAAACTCAAATTCTGAAACGATACGAAATAAATCAACGCTAATTTTCATCATTTTGACAATCTGGTTAGGAATTCAAAGTGTTTTGACACTAAAAAATATTTACAACACAGATACAAATTCATTTCCACCAAAAATTATATTGTTCGGAATTTTGCCAGTAATACTGATAATTCTGCTTTTGTTTGCAACTCAAAAAGGACGATACTTTATAGACAGCTTACCTCTCAAAAATTTGACCCATTTGAACGCAGTGAGAATTCCAGTTGAGCTCGTTTTATTTTGGCTTTTCCTCAACAAAGCTATTCCTGAACTCATGACTTTTGAAGGAAGAAACTTTGATATTTTTGCCGGAATTACAGCACCATTTATCGCCTATTTTGGCTTTACTAAAACCAAATTAAACTGGCAAACACTCTTGATGTGGAATGTCCTTTGCCTGGGACTTTTAATAAATATTGTTGTGATCGCTATATTTTCTGCACCCTCACCAATGCAAAAATTTGCATTCGAACAACCTAACACAGCAATTTTGAATTTTCCTTTTAGTTGGTTGCCTACATTTATAGTTCCAATTGTTTTGTTTGGACATTTGAGCTCAATTAGACAATTATTGAGGCAGAAAAATAACTGACCCCAAAAACGAAAAAAGTAATCCAATGACATTTAAAGAAATAAAGACTTATTCACGTATTGAAATGAAGGACAAACATTTGAGCAAAGTTGTAACATCTGACCGAGACAAATACATAAAGGTGAAACATAAAATCATATTTTACGCAAGCATACTTACTGTCCTAATTACTTCCTGCAACATCGCGCAGGCTCAGCTTGCAAATTCCTATCCCAACGATGTGGGCATAGAAAATGATCCCGATGTGTTGTACGTTGAAAAATTTGATGATGGGATTTCCAACATTCTCAGTCGCTATAATGAAAAAATCAATACTGCTGGTATGGTATTAGACTCAGATGTTCCTGCAGGCAGCTTAGACCCATATTCCCTAAAAATGACGTCACTCCAGGGAACAAATACTGGAGGTTATTTATACAAAAATTTTAATCCCGGGTTTGACAGCGTTGTATACATCCGCTATTACGTAAAATACCCATCAATATCGAATGGATTCTTTCATCATGAAGGCGTATGGTTTGGAGGATATAATCCCGCAACCAACTGGCCCAATCCCCAAGCAGGTACCTGTGGATTAGGAAACAGCAGGTTAAGCATTACATACGAAACGGTTTGGCAGCAAACAAATCCTCCTGGCATGGATACATACCTTTATTGGGGAGATATGCAAAGTTGGAACGGTGGAAGTAGCTGTTACGGAAATACCATACTAAGTGAAGGCCGAACCGACTATGGGAAACCTGCATCTCCCGACGCTCCAATCAATACCCTTGATGAATGGATGTGTATTGAAATGATGATCAAACTCAATAATCCGGTAAGCGAGTACAATGGAGAACTCGCAGTATGGCAAAATGGTGTGCAGTTAGGACACTGGGGTCCTGGGTTTCCAAATGGGCATTGGCTAAAAGACAAGTGGTACAATAATCCTATGGATCCGGCATTTCAAGGTTTCCGCTGGCGTACAGATGCCAAAGTAAATATCAATTGGATTTGGTTCTTGTTCTATCATAGTAACCCTAACGCCCCTTCAAGTTATCTGAAATTTGATCACTTTGTCATGGCAAAAAAATACATTGGACCCTTGAATGATCTGACAAGTATTGCAAATCATAAAAATTCTTTACCCATTCATATTTATCCCAATCCGACGGCAAAAAATCTTACGCTAGATATACCTGGTTCCTATTCAAAGAAAGAAATTGCCATTTATAATTTACTGGGTGAAAACGTATTCAATGCCCATGCGGAAACAGAAAAAACATTTTTAGATGTTTCACACTTGGTCCCCGGAACTTACATCATTGAAGTAAGATCTGACAAACTACTGAGCCGACAAAAATTTAGCAAGGAGTAAGTGGATATTTTATTTCATGAATGACATGAAATAAATTCTAATAAACATCTCTTATCACAGTTTTTTTATGTGCATTATGTCAATCAATCTCAATACAATTTACGAGCTTTAAAAATGTAAGAATTAAAAAATTAACTATGAAAAGAAGCATACTCATCATGTCGTTTTTGCTGGTCGGGTTAAGCACCTTTTGTCAGCAGACTATTACTAAAAATTTTATGCACAATGGCGTGAATAGATCATTTATAGTCTATATACCAGAAATTTATGACAAGACAAACCCTGCTCCGTTATTGTTAAACTTTCATGGATACACAATGACTGCTTTAACCCAAATGAATTATTGCGATTTCCGGCCCATTGCAGATACTGCTGGGTTTATACTTCTGGTACCACAAGGAACCTTACTCAATGGAAGTACACATTGGAATGTTGGTGGCTGGACTATAGGAAGTACTGCCGATGACATTGGATTCACAAATGCTATGATTGATACCATTGCTGCTAATTACAATATCGACTTGACCAAAGTATATAGCACCGGTTTTTCCAATGGTGGATTTTTTAGTTTTGAATTGGCCTGTCAATTGGGAGATAGAATAGCTGCAATCGGTTCGGTTAGTGGCTCTATGACGCCTGAGACGTATAACAATTGCAATGCCACACGACGTGTGCCAATTCTCCAAATACATGGGACTAATGATAATACTGTCCCGTACAAAGGTGCAAGTTGGACAAGGCCCGTTGATACAGTCTTAACTTATTGGATTAATCACAACCAAACCAACACAAGCCCTACAATCTTAGATTTGCCGAATCTTAATACTACAGATGGATCTACCGTGAAGAAATATACCTATTCAGGAGACGATAGTTGTACTTCGGTTGTGCATTATCAAATTATCAACGGAGGTCATACTTGGCCCGGTACTCCAGGTACTTCAACCAATAGGGACATCAATGCTAGTTCAGTTATCTGGAACTTTTTAAGCCAATATTCATTGAATGATTGTCAAACTACGGGGATCACTCAAGCTGAAATTTTTAATAATATTTTGGTTTATCCAAACCCGACAGTTGACCGAATCAATATCAAATCAACAGAAAATTACAATAAATTAGATATTGTTGACCTAGTGGGGAAGCTTCATTATTCAGCCAAAATATCTGAAAATTCCATAGACCTATCAGAACTAAAAGCGGGTATTTATTTTGCAAAGTTTTACCTTCAAGACTCCAAAGTTGTGACCATAAAAATTACAAAATTATAAGCGCAGACCTCACTAAAACGGCTGGCACAAAAGACCCAGTTGAGGTGGAACGAGCATTCAAAACAAACATTTAACTTTGAGCTCCTTCATTTCATGAAACATGAACAAAGTATAGCATAGATGGAGATATTGTAACTTCATCCACTGAATAGGACATTGAAAGAAATTACAACAGACGGGGATGCTGAAAACCTTTAAGAGTAAGCAGCACAAAAGATATGCTCAAAATGAAAACCAATCAAGCTTCCCAACTATTGATTGCAGCTGTTGCCCTATTTTTGATAACAGTAAATTGCAATAAGGCTATCGCACAAAATAAATACCACACTACCTCGATTACTTTAGCAGCAGATGTAATTGAGCAAAAGCTGATTGGCTGGCGGCACGATATCCATCAAAACCCTGAATTGGGCAACAGAGAGTTTCGCACTGCCGAACTCGTGGCCAAACATTTAGAATCCTTGGGCATTGAAGTAAAAACTAAAGTGGGCGTGACAGGTGTAGTTGGTATTTTAAAAGGCAACAAGCCTGGTCCAGTTATAGCATTGAGAGCAGATATGGACGCATTGCCGATAGAAGAAGTCAATGACTTGCCCTATGCTTCCAAAGTAAAAACCATATATAACGGAAAAGAAACCAACGTTATGCATGCATGTGGTCATGATGGACATACTGCTATTTTGATGGCCGTTGCTGAAGTATTAGCTGGCATGAAAAAAGATCTGAAGGGCACCGTGAAATTTATTTTTCAACCTGCTGAAGAAGGACCACCAAAAGGCGAGGAAGGTGGCGCCGAATTGATGATCAAAGAAGGCGTACTAGAAAACCCAAAAGTGGAAGTAATATTTGGTTTGCATCTGGATTCACAATTGGAGGTCGATAAACTTTCTTACCATCCTGCAGGCACCTTTGCTGGTGCAGCAGACTTTAAAATTACGGTAAAAGGCAAGCCTAGCCACGGCGCTCAACCATGGAATTCGGTTGACCCAATTTTTGTTGCTTCTCAAATCGTCACCAGTCTTCAACAAATAGTAAGCAGAAATTTGAAACTTACCGAAAATGCTGCAGTGGTTACAGTGGGAGCTATCAATGGCGGCATCCGTTCAAATATTATTCCCACAGAGGTAGAAATGTTGGGCACCATAAGAACATTTACCAATGACGATGAAACTTTGGTATTCAAAAGAGTAAAACAAATAGCAGAAAAAACAGCCGAAGCAGCAGGTGCAACTGCAACAGTTGAAGTACCTTTCTCATATCATTACCCTGTTACCTATAATGATGTAGCACTCACGAATGCCATGTTGCCCTCCATGCAAAAATCGGCCGGAGCAGAAAATGTATTGCTCGTTCCAGCCATTACAATTTCAGAAGATTTTTCATTTTATGCACAGAAAGTGCCTGGCTTATTTTTTCGTTTGGGCGGTGCACCAAAAGGAAAAGACATTGAAACGGCTGGGCCACACCATACACCAGAATTTATCATTGATGATGCAGCATTCAAATTAGGTGTCATTACTTTTTGCAATTTGGTATTTGACTATTCGGAGTTGAAAAAGAATTGATGATTACTACTATTTGTAGCAAAGAAACCATCTAAGCTATCATCCTAAATTATCACAGGTTTGTAATGAGTTTTGATCAAACGCCTAATCTAACTTTCAGCTGAACAACTACCTCGAATCCAACAAATTCGATTTTTTCACAACAAAAAATGACCAATTTCATGTCCTAATAACAAGGATAAAAAGTAATATCGTTCAGGGATCCTTGGGTAAGGATGCAGTAAAATTTGTAAGAATTGACTATTTTTGTAATTCATCGACAGGCAATTGGATCGTTTGTCCTGCTTTTTTTTCACAACTCCTTCCGATATATTGGCAGAATAAGATCAAAGTAAAATTTAACGGACACGACTCAGACGAACAATCAGCATGAAATTAACACGACTATTCAAAGAATTTTTTAACAGCGAAAAAACAGGTGGGCTGATATTGGTTTTCGTGACAATTATTTCACTCCTACTTGCAAACTCGCCCTGGCAGACAGATTATATTGGTTTTTGGCATTATGAAATTAATGGTCATAGCTTTGTTCATTGGATAAATGACGGATTGATGGCAATTTTCTTTTTGCTAATAGGCTTAGAACTAAAAAGAGAAATTTACAAAGGAGAACTTTCCAATATAAAAGACGCGTTATTCCCGCTTTTTGGAGCGTTAGGTGGTATTATTCTTCCTGCAGGACTTTTCTTACTCTACAACTACGGAACAGAAACCCAATCAGGTGCAGGCATTCCGATGGCGACCGACATTGCCTTTGCCTTAGGAATTTTGTCTTTGCTGGGAAACAGAGTACCGATTACGTTAAAAGTGTTTTTGACAGCGTTGGCCGTCATTGACGACTTAGCCGCAATAATTATCATAGCAATTTTCTATACCAAAACACTTCTTTGGACCAAGCTATTTATTGCTTTAGGAATTTTTGCATTGCTTTTGGTGTTCAACAGAATGAAGATAAGAAACTTAATGCCCTACATTATTGGTGGAGTTTTAATGTGGTATTTTATGTTGCAATCAGGAGTCCACGCCACTATAACAGGAGTTTTATTGGCATTTGCGATTCCATTTGGCAATGGAAATGAAAAATCAACTTCCTACATTTTACAACATTATCTACACAAGCCAGTAGCATTTATCATTTTGCCAATTTTTGCTTTAGCAAACACTGCAATTGTATTCAGTGGCGACATAACCCAAATATTGACTGAAAATTATAGTTTGGGAATTGCATTGGGACTTATTGTAGGCAAGCCATTGGGCATTTTTGGTTTTACTTACTTAGCAGTAACATTTGGACTTTGTCAACTTCCGGATGAGCTCAATTGGAAATCCATAGTGGGCGTTGGTTTTTTAGGCGGCATTGGATTTACCATGTCAATTTTTATTGCTTTGCTTGCATTTGACAACGAAGATTTAATCAACAACTCTAAACTGGTAATCTTAATTTCTTCATTGACAGCAGGACTTTTAGGGTTTGTAACACTGAAACTGGCATTAAAAACCAAAACCTATGACGAAAACTGAAATAACAATATCATAAAATAGTCACAAGTTTTGCTCCACCAGTTAGGGAGCAAGTGGTCATTAACCCGACAAGAAAGAGGCAACAACGTGAAGAAACCAAACTACTTTACCAAGTATGGCATAATAACCAAAAAGGTTTTAGAAGTATTACTTGACAAATATGCTGATGAGGGCATTGCCAACATTGAAAGCATCGGAGTAATAAGAGTAAATCCATTTAATGAGTTTGGCTCTCCGATTGAAATTACCAATGAGTTTGGAACCAAAGAAAAATATTTGGAAACTGTAAGAGAATTAGAAATTGAATTGTATAAATCAGTATAATGCCTTTTATTAAAGTATATATTCACTTTGTTTGGAGCACCAAAAACAGATATCCTTTTCTGAATACAAAAGAAATGAGATTGAAGGTTTGGAATCACATAAGAGAGAATGGCAAAGAAAAAGCTATTTTTATTGATTTTATTAATGGTTATTCTGACCATTGTCATTGTCTGGTTTCTTTAGGAGTTGATCAAACAATTCAAAAAGTAATGCAATTGATTAAAGGGGAATCTTCATTTTGGATTAATAAGCAAGAGCTTTGTGAAAAAAAATTTGAATGGCAAGATGAATATTTTGCTGTTTCAGTATCAGAATCTAACATTAATAAAGTTAGAGAATATATTAAAAACCAGGAAGAACATCATGCCAGAAAATCATTTCAGGAAGAATATAATGAGTTTATTGAGAAATTTGGATTTGAGAAATTTAATGGATAATTTTTTGGCTAAAGCCAATATGGAAATGAATTTTATTTTTCCTCCTGCTAAAGCAAGAGGCAATTCAGTGAATAGGAATGCGGCTTTAGCCCATTCCATAATGATTTACATCTATAAATTGGCTTTAGCCAAATCTCATTCCATAATAATCAATGAATAAAATTGATTTTATTTTTCATCCATCTAAAGCAAGAGACAATTCAGTGAATAGGAATG
>Ga0105046_10018448_pt1 | contig 10617 bp, 10 predicted proteins | sample MAT03_FD_78385 | JGI IMG/M metagenome (GOLD analysis project Ga0105046, IMG submission 78385) | Freshwater microbial communities from Lake Fryxell liftoff mats and glacier meltwater in Antarctica - MAT-03 (megahit assembly) | ecosystem: Environmental > Aquatic > Freshwater > Ice > Liftoff...
AAAAAAAAAAAAAAAAAAAATAAAAAAAAAAAAAAAAAAAAAAAAAAAAAAAAAAATTCCAAAAATATATGTATATATTTTTTTTAAAATACATGATTAATAAAATACATGATTAATAAAATAATTATTTTTTAATTTATCATTTTTAAAATTAATAAAAAAAATAATCTTTTATCTCAAAGCAAAACAAAATGAATACTCCTAAAGAATCATTTATTGGTATGCCTGATCTTATAACTTTTATCGATCTTTCGAATAATATGGAAGATGAAGAAATTTGTTCTGGAACTATAAAATACGAAGAAGAATTTGAAAAGGGAAATACTATTGATTTGTTTCAAAACAACTTAATTGTTTTTTTTTACGAACATTATGAAGAATTTGCGATTCCCTTGTCTAAACTGATTGGAAATCTCATTGAAAGTTTATCTATTTATGAAACAGTTCAGTTTGATTATCCTACTATGGTTCAAAACTATGCAATTGGTGGAATTTTGAAAGCTTTTTATAAAAAAGTTATTATTAAACATCCTCATAGAGCACGTGCTGTTGAAGGAGAATCTTTTTTTACTAATTTTATTATAAATGATGAATCCAATTCTATTTATCCTAAAATTGAAATTGTTTTAAGTCATCAAGCTTTAGTTTTATGTAATGAAAATAAGTTTTGTGAAATAAGACCAATCAAATAAAAAATCAAAAAAAATTGATAATTTTATTATATTTTTCCGCTTTTTTTATTTTTAAATCTATATGTTGTTTGGTTTTTTGATACAGGCGACCTCGGAAGATTTGGGTTAGTTTTTTAAACTCTCTGAAGTTCGTAACAAAACATAGATTGGCTTCAGTTCACAAATACATTTGTCGGGTTTACAAATACATTTGTCGGGTTCACAAGAAAAAACCAAGCAACATATCCATGAGGAAATCAAATTTTTTTTTTCAAATTTCATTTTTATATTTTATATTGATCAACACTCATCCTGTTATTAAAAAAATTTATTTGATTTTCTCACGGATATTGATTTAAGGTTAATTAATATTAAATATATATTTTCAAAAAATAATTATTAATATAAATAGAAATAATAATAAAAATAAAAATAATAATAATAAGATGATAAATTATTTAACATCGGCGACAATAGAAATTTTATCAAATGATCTGATAATTAATACTGAACTTACTTTTTATGGTATCATGATTTTTAGTGGATTTAATATTAATGTAGTACCATTTTTTCCATCTACAGATAAATTAGCTGACCTTGAAGAAGTACCTTCATTACTATTAAATCCATTAATGTTTGGTATAAACACTCTTGAAGTTTTTGTAACAGCATTTTCAGTAGTAAATTATATAAATTTACCAGATCCAAATGAAGTAGTAGCAACTTTATCAATAGGATTTGATTCTATTATTATTACAAATATTCCATTGTATTTTGTAAAAACATTTGGTACTAAGGGTATTCTTATACTTAGAGAACCTTTTGAATTTTATTTATCTTGTTTGCATGGATCTTCATTATTAGAATTAGAAGATGGATCATTTAAAAGAATAGATAAAATAAAAAAAGGTGAAAAAATTTTATCATTAAATTATAATAGTATAAAATCTTATCCAAAAATTGAAGAAATAGTTCAATGTTGGTTAATTCCAAGGACAGAAGGACTTCCAGAAATACCCCATGATTGTATTATATTTGAAAAAGATTCGTTATGTAAAAATATTCCTTCTGAAAAATTAATTATTGATCCATATCATCCAATTTGTGAACCTAAAAATTATAAAAATAATGGTTCTTTAAAACCTGCTGTTGAATTTTTAAATCCTAAAAATCCTAATATATATATTGATAAATGGACAGATCAATTAGTTCAAAAAGAAGATCCAAGTTGTAGATGGGATTTAGTTTTAGAAAAAGGTTATAATTCTTATATGGCTAGTGGTATGGTTGTAAAATCTAGGCTTTCTGATAAAGATGCGTTGTAATTATGTTTTAAATTTTTAAAAATAAAAAATTTTGTTATAATTTCAAAATATATTTAATACTAAACATTTTTAAATTTTATTGTTTTATTTTTTTAAACATAAACAATCTCAAATAATTTAAATTAATTTTTTTTTTAAAGTTTGTATATTTTTTGAAATTGATAAAAATTGTTAAAAAAATAGTTGAAAATAACAGAAATATTTTTACATTAGTTTTTTTATTTAATAAAAAAATGTCAGAAAATATATATATATTTTTTTTATCATGGTTCATTAATAAAAATAAAAAATATTATTATTTTATCTTTTTTTCCTTAATTTTATACATAATATTATAATTAAAATTATTATTAAAATTAATATAAATGCTGCTAATATAATAATAATTTGAAAATCAATTACTTTAAAATTACTATTAATTCTTAGATTTAATTCTACCAAAAATTTTTTAAAACGAAAAGAAAAAGGTAGAGCTTTACATTTTTTAGTTCCTTCAATAATTTTTATAATTTTATTATAATGTTTTATATTTTTCCATACACCTGGAAAATGTATTATAGCAGGAACTAAACCACTTTTATTAATACAATTTTTTGTAAAATTCCATTCTTTAAAATCATTTTTCATATTTAAATTTAATCCTAATTCACTATTAATATCAAAAGAAAAATATTCAGGAGAACATTTTATAAAATTACATAATCCTATTTGATCATCAAATTCTCCAGAATTTAAAAAATGATTATAAAATTTTTGAATATATTCATTATATCCTATTAAAATTCCTGCATTAAATGTTTGTAAATTTGGATATATATTCATTTTACCATAAATAATCTCTGGTATTGGAATTGTATTAAATGAATTACTATTAGATTCTAAACAACAAACTAAAGGTTTTCCTTTTCTAACTTTATGAAATTTTTGTAACATAAATCTTTGTTGTAATGGTACTATGACATCATATGTATCTAAATCACATATTATAATATTTTTATTTAATTTTTTGAGTTCAATTAATTTTAGTTTTACACGCCATTTAAAACCTCCCCATTTTTCACCCAATCCTATTATTTTATATTTATAACCACCTTTTTTTAAACTAAGTTCCCAATTATAAAAAAAATCGTTTTTTTCTGTTGCTACACCTATTACCAATAATTCTTCCATTATTTATTTTCTTTTTTATTAAAAGAGGAAAAAGAAAATAAATTTACAAAATTATTTTTCTTTATTTATGAACTTTTTTTTATTTTTTTTTTTTGTAAACTAAATTTAAAATATAAAATATTTATTCATTATTTTTATTTATAAATGAGAGAAAGGTTAAATTTCATAATTATTTGATTCAATTCTCAATTTTACTTTATTAACATCATTTATATCTCTAGAAAACCATTTATATGAGAAAAATCCAATATCTAATTCATTTTTTTGTTTAAAATCAAACCAATTTGGATTTTTATAATCATGACGAAAAGTAATACTTAAAGGTAAATAACCAAAATAATTATAGAAAACAGTATGAATAAAAATTTCTTCTAAACAATATTTTGGATAAGTAGTATTTTTTACTATATTTAATTCTTCATATTTTTTAAAAATAAATCTTGTTTGAAAATTATTTAAAATTAATCCTTCAGAAGGACCATTCTTAATATAATAATTTCTTTCATAACAAAAATTTATAAAACCTTTATCTAATTTTAAATATTGTAACCAATACCAGTCGTCTTCTTTTTCTTTTTTTTTTAAAAAATTATAAAAATATTTTTTATAAAATTTTTTAGTACTTTCATAATTTATATTATTTTTTTTGTAATATTCTTCAATTACATTAATATAATTTTTATCAAAATTTTTAACAAACATACTATTTGATGTAAAAAGTATAAAAAAATCAAAATGTATTTTTTTAATTTTTAAAAGAAATCTAATAGATTCCATGTAATCTTCTAAAGTATATATAGTTCCCCAATTATTTTCAGGAAATTTTGTAATTAGAAAATCTATATTATTAATATTTTCCATTAATTTTTTAGGTATAATAATATTGTCTTTTATTGTAACTATAAAAAAAGTTTTAAAATCTTTTGTAAAATATTTTATATTTCTTATTACATCCAAAATATTTTCAAAATTAGAAATTTCAGTAAAACTAAAAACCAATGTCTTTTTTTTTTTATCCATTATTAATAAAAATAAAAATAAAAATAAAAATAAAAATAAAAATAAAAATTTTACTATATTTTTATTAGATCTGGTTTTTTTATAAGAAAAAACAAAATTTGTGTATATTAAAATTAATAATTATTATATATAAAGATGGCTGAATTAATGGATAATATTATTGCATGTATTTTAGGTTTAAAAAATATTAATAATATAAATTATTGGAAAAATGAACTTGAATTAAAGAATTATTTTGGATTTTTTATAAGTATAAAAATTTCAAAATCTAAAAAATTAAATGAATATCCAGAAGATATTTATGGATGTTTGGGATGGTGGGAAAAGGATTATAATATTGTTGAATATGAAAAATTTTATAATCAAATTTTTGATATTTGTAAAAATATTATAAAAGAAGATAAAAGAAGTAAAAGTTTTCCTTTTTCATTAGTTCAAACTTCTGACACAATAATTGAATTTGATTTAATGAAATTTCCAATAATAGAAATATTGAATAATAATATAGAAAATAATAAAGATATTATTCAAAATGGTATTTTTAATAATGATAAATATGGTTTAATAATACAATCAAAAAATAAAACAGCTACTTATTTACCTGGAGTTTTTAAAAAAAATTATTGGAAAGAAATTACAAAATCAATATCTAACAAAGCTGGAGTTAGTGATTTTGAAATAAAAGAATCAAAATTTAAAGTTTATAAAATAGATCAATTTAAAAAACAAATTATAGAAATTATTAATTTTGATTATTTAAAACAATATTTACAAACTATTTTAGATTTTTTAAATAATTGTTGTAAATTAAAAGATTTTCCAATACCTTATGAAATAAAAGATTTTAATAATATTATTAATAATCAAAAAGAATTAATAAGAAATCTTTCAGTTATTGATTGTATTATGAAATTTGAATTCTTTAATAAAGAAGAAAAAATAATAAATATTTTTGAGAGTATTATGATTTATTATTCAGAATATTTAAAAAAAAAATTATTAAATAAAAATATATATGATCAAGAAATAAATGAATATTTAATGACTATTTTTAATAATAAAAGGTTGATTTCAAATAATAAAAATTTATTATTTTTAATTAATATTTTAAAATCAACAAAAATAAATTATGAAAAATTAATTAGTATAAAAGATGAAGATTTTTTTTTACCTCAAGCATTAATTTATATAACAAAAACGAATCAAACAACTCCAAAAATTATTCAATTATTTTATAATGATAAATTATTAAATTTTTTATTAAATTTACAAGAAATAAATAATGAAAATATTTTTAAAATAAATTGGAATATACAATGGATTTTTCAATTAATTAATAAAAATTTAGTAATTTTTGAAATAAATATTTTTAAAATATTGATTAAGAAAATGAAAGAATTTTATTTTTTAAATAAAGGTTTAAAAAATATGGAAACAAATGTTATTGTAGTATATTTTGAAGCTTTATCTTTCCTCATTGTATTATTAAAAATAAAAAATTCATTTATAGAAAAATTAACTAACTTAAATGATATTTATTTAGAATTATTTTGTTATTTATTAAAATTTAGATATGATAAAAAAAATGGTTTTTTAATTTTTAGAGATAAATCAATAAGATTAGATATTACTTCCCATTTTTTAAATAGTATACATAATTTTATTATTATGTCATAAGTGTATTTATTTTTTTATATAAATACTGCCAATAATAAATTTTTATTTTTATTTTTATTTTTATTTTTATTTTTTTTTGATATTCATTCATATAAAAAAATATAAATATTTATAAATCCTAAAAAAACAAAAAAAAATATTTTCAACAAAATATCATTTAACAAAATGAAAATCTTTTTATTTTTATGTATTTTTTCTGTTTGTTATTGTTTAAATTGTTCTATGCAATGGCAGTGTAGTAGTGTTACTAATAATTATAATTATGTAAATTGTTATAATTCTACTACTTGTGCTTGTAGAGATCGTCAAGGTTTTGATAACAAAGCTACTGTTGATGACAAATGTTCTTGTCCAAATGGATTAATTTATTATGTTGATGGTTTAGCTTATTGTTCTGATATTACACTTTTCCCTAGAATTGAAACTAGAAGTAAAAAAATGCTTTATGCATTACGATATATTTTTGAAGAAGTAGCTTCAAATCAAAGCCTTGCTTCAATGATAGCACTTGGACAAATTGATGTTAATTGGTTATTTAATACTAGTAGTATAATTAGAGTAGATATTTTAGGATCATTTGGTGGAATTAATGAATATTTATTTGGATTATTTGCTTTTAATCCAATTATTAGTAGTAAATTAACATATTATGTTATTGATTCTAAAGCTGGTTTGGCATCTTTTAGAGCTGATTTTAATTTTGCTTTTTTTGGAAGTGTTTTAAATGCTAGTTATGTTGGTAGTGTTTCATTTGATCAAAATGATAAAATCTCTGTTATGGATTTAAGTACTTTATGGTTTTCTAGATTGGATTTTGTTCTTGGTAATCCAATTTTTAAAAGTGGTATTATTGCTGCATATTGTACTGTTTATGTAGATCAATGTATTCCTTTTGGCTTTATTGGGTACTCTAACTTTACTGATTGTGTTAATTATCAAAATCAACGCCCTTTTGGTACATTTGCATTGGTCGAAGATGATAGTGTTGTCTGTGGATTCTTTCATCGTTCATTAACTCCTGTTAACAAAGTTCATTGTAGTCACATGGAACAAAATGGAGGAAATAATAATCCTGAATTAGCTGCTTGTTCAAAAAAATCTTTTGAACTTTATTGGAATCAACCATCTTTTGATGTTATGAAGGCTGCCGTTAAATCTGTTGTTCCAGCTTCTTAATTTTTTTTTTAATTTTTATGAAATCAATAATATTTCAAAAATAATTTATCATTATATTTTTTAACAAAAATATCAATAAAAAAAAATATTATAAATAAAAAAATATAATTTTTTTTTTTCTTTTCTTTCTCTCTTTAAAAAAAAAAAAATTTATATTTATTATTATAATTTTTAATTACAAGGAAAAAAACTACAAATATATATTTATTTTTTTTTAATGGAGAAAATTGATTCTTTAATAAAAAGTAAAGAATATCCAAGTTTATTTTGGGGAGATATTAATTTACTTTTAAAAAATTTTTATTTTCAAAAGTTTTTTATTGATAAAAGTAATATTGGAAAATCTTATAAAAATATTTTAGAAAGTTTTATTTTTCATAAATCTGAAGGAAAATTTGAAATATTAAATGATAATATTTTTTTTGAAGATATTTGTATTGAATTTTTTGATACTAAAAATAATCTTTTAAAAATAAAATATGATAAAATTAGTAATATAATAAATGTTTATTTATATGAAGGAGAATATATGTGGATAAAAATAAATTCTAGAAGATATTATGGCTTAACATGTTTATATGATAAATTAAAAATTTTAAACAAAGATATGATTTTAATACCAGATCAAAAATTTATATTTGGTAAATTAATAAATAATGAAAATGAATTAAATAATTATGAACTTTTTTCAATAAAAGATAATATAATTATTAAATTATTTAAAGCAGTAAATAAATATTTTTTTGATAATTTAGTTTTATATAATCCAAATCAAAAAGTTTTTTTTAATATTGATAATTTATGTACAAATGAAGAAGAAATTTATTTATTTGATTTAAATTGTTTAGATAATAATTCTAATAAAAATATTAATAATAGTTTATCTGATTTTGGAATAGATTCAAGTCTAAATTTAGAAATTAGGATGTTAGATTATGATATTAATAAAAATCGTGAATATTATGTAAATATTATGTTAAATGATATAAAATATTTAATCCCTTGTTATAATATTGATACTATTAGAAAATTAAAAATTCTTTTTAAAAGTATTACTAATTTAGATATATTGAATTTAGATTTATATTATAATAGTACAATATTATTAAATAATAAAACTTTAAATTATTATTCTATAAATAAAGGATCAGTATTATTTGTTAAATCTAAAGATATAATTGAAAAATTATGGATATTAAATATTTCTGAAAAAATTATTAAACAAAAATATTATAAAAATTGTGTTTCAATTAAATCTGATAATATTAAAGATATTACTAAAAATATTGAAAATTTTTCTTTTTTAGAAAATGAAAGTATTTGTATAAATATAAATGTTGTAAATATTAAATTTTTTAATGAAGGAATTAAATTATTTCAAGAAAATACTAATAAATCAAAAATTATATGTTGTAAAATTTGTGAATTTGAAAAACCTAATGTTACAATAATGCCTTGTGAACATACATTTTGTTCTAATTGTTTTGAAATTTTAAATAAAGAAATTTGTTCATATTGTAAACAAATAATTAACGAAATACATTTTAAAAAAATTTAGATTTATTAATAATTAAAATAAAAATAAAAGATTTTTTTTTTCTTTCTTTTTTTTTTATTATTTTGAAATTATTCAACATCATTATAAAAAAAATATAAAAAAATGGTCAATTATAAAATATTTTTGGTAAGTTTTTTGTTTTTTCATTTATTTTTTTCATTTGAGGAAGATATTGTATGTAAAGAATGTGGAAAAGTTTTTTGGAAATGTCAATTAGAAAAATGTAATTGTTTATTTAATTATGCATGTTGTCAAAGATTAGATTCTATTGAATGTTTTCGTGAATCTAAATATTTTATGAATTTAACATGCATTTATGAAAAATGTGATTTCTGTTATATTTTTCAAATACCAAAATAAAAATAATTTAATAAAAAATTTATGTTGAAAAATAATTTTTAGGTAATATATTTATTATTTGATGTTTATTTTTATTATAGTGTCGTCCTCTTCTTCTATTATGTTCTCTTCCATTATATTTATTTTTATTATTAACATTTATTTTTAATATTTCTAACTCTAAATTTTTTGTTTGTATTTTAATATATTTTGAGGCTAATGGATTTTGTTTTATAGCTTCTAAACATAATTCTTCTGTTTGTTTTTCAATATATTTTAAAATTTTTCCATTTTTTTTAATTAATTTTAGTAATAATTCTTTTATTTTAAATTTTTTATTTACATATTTTATTATTTTAATATCTTGTTTTAATGCTTCTTCAACCATTTCTTTTGTTTGATTTTTTACATATTGTAAACACCAAGGATTTCCTTTAATTGCTTTAAGACATAATTCTTCATTTTTAAATTTATCATTAATAAATTCTAAACTACAACACATTCCGTCAATAGCTTCATTACATAACATTTGTGTTTGATTTTTAATATATTTTATTGCTAAAGGATTTTGTTTTATAGCTAATAAACATATTTCAATAGTTTGAACATCTACAAATTCTAAAGCTAAACCATTATTTTTAACAGCTTCAATAGCTAAAATCCTTATTTTATTTTTAATATATTTTAAAGTTAAACCATTTTTTTTAACACAATATAAACATATATCAAAAGTTTGATTTTTAATATATTGTATTGAAAAAACATTTTCTTTTATTGCTTCTAAACATAATTTTTTATTTTGTGTTTTAACATATTTTAAATTTAAACCATTTTTTTTAATTGATTCTAAACATAAATTTTCTGTTTGATAATGTATATACATTAAAGATCCACTATTTTTTTTAATAGATTCTAAACATAATTCTTCAGTTTGATTTTTCATAAATTTTATCATATAACCATTATTTTTAATTGTTTTTAAACATATTTCATTGTTCCTTAATTCTTCTTTAATAAAAAAAAATGTTTGATAATTTTTTTCTATATATTTTAAATATTTATCAATAGTCAAATCTTTAATATATCTTAATATTAAAGAATTGTTTGTTAAATATTTTTCGAATTGAATAGAAGGTATTTTATTAAAATATTCACTTAATTTTATTTTTTTATTTAACCATAATTTATTAGTTTTAAATTTTTTATTTTCAACATATATTAATGAATCATCTAATATTTTAACTTTCCTTATATATTTCATTAAATTTTTATTTCCATATTGAAGATATGAAACTAAATTTTCTTCATCTACAAAATAAATACCACCTGGATTACATTCACCGATAGGATAAAATTTTATTGTATCTATATTTATTCCATCTTTAAATTGAAAAGTATTATGAAATTCATCATCATTAGTTAATTTATAAAAATTTTTCCCTTTATAAATATTTTTAAAATTTTTACCACACATTAAATATGTTTTTAATAAAGCCATTTTTGTTATTTATTGTAATATTTTTTTTTATTTTAACATATATAATCAGTATAATAAAATTTAAAAAAAATATATAATAATAAAATTTAAAAAAAAAATATATAATAAATATATAATATTAAAAAATAAAAAGTAATAAGAAAAAAAGAAAATATAAACGAAAAAAAAAAAAAAATAAAAAAA
>Ga0105046_10018451_pt1 | contig 10617 bp, 7 predicted proteins | sample MAT03_FD_78385 | JGI IMG/M metagenome (GOLD analysis project Ga0105046, IMG submission 78385) | Freshwater microbial communities from Lake Fryxell liftoff mats and glacier meltwater in Antarctica - MAT-03 (megahit assembly) | ecosystem: Environmental > Aquatic > Freshwater > Ice > Liftoff...
GCAATCCTGATGACCCGACATTCCGCTCGTGCTCGTGCTCGTGCTCGTGCTCGTGCTCGTGCTCGTGCTCGTGCTCGTGCTCGTGCTCGATGCTGCGCTCTGACGGCACCCGAGGACGTACCGTTCCGGTCCAAGTAGACCCTGTTCATCGTCCCTGCACGGAGCCGGCGCGAGAAATTCGCGCACGAGCACGAGCGGCGGGTCCTGCTTCGCGCAATGACGGGCTGATGGGGGATCGGGACTTCGGCCGAGCACTCCTAAGCCGTTGAGGATTGGCGACCGACGGATCGGGCGCGCAGTAGCCGGATCCCGCTACTCGCAAGTGTTTTCGGCGCCAACACAGACACCTATGCCGGCCGGATAGTCGGGGCTGCCCCCTTGGCAGAAGCCGGCACCGCACTCGTCGGCGGTACCTTCCGTGTGGCAGAGCTTCTGGCAGAGGCCGGTGCGCTGGGCGCAGACGAGGCCTTCGGCGCAGGGGCAGGCTTCGCACAAGGTGCCGGAGCCAGGCTCGACGCAGCTGGTCGTACCGTCGGTGCGAACGACGCCGCAGATCGTGCCTGGCGTGCAGACGCCGTCGCTCAGCAACTCGCACGGCGCGACCGGGACACAGACCGGCACCTCGAGACCGCCTTCGCTGCCGGTGAGGGAGCGCGGCGCGCAGAAGGATTGGGGCGGGCAGGTCTCGACCTCGCCGCAGCAGTAGGGCCGGCAGACGCCCGAGTAGGTGTCGTTGCGCGAGCCTTCCGTGGGGACACAGGCGTCGCCGGGCACGCAGTCGGCCGCGGCCTGGCAAGGCGCATCGGTCACGCCTTCACCAGCCGACATGCACTCGGGGTGGGGCGTGTCGCTTTCGTCGGCGATGACCTGGCATCCGCGTGTCGCGATGCTGCTATCGCACGTGTCGGGGAGACCCGGGACGCACTCGCCCTTGCCGCACAGCTCCGCGAAGGTCGGAGGCACGACATCCGGCTGGCCGTCGGGGACCGTTGCATCGGCGTCGATGCCACCCACTCCGGTGGCGCTGGTCTCACCCGTGCTCGCGTCGCCGCCAGAGCCTGCGTCGCCGCTGTCCTCGGCGCCGCACGCGCCGACCACGAGCTGGAGCGATGCGGCTGGCAGGACGAGCGCCACGCTCACGAGAGCGGCGCGCATGGGGGTCCAGAACCGCTGCGGCCAACCGGACGAGCGACGGAGGAGCTCGGGTGAGGGGCCTCGAGGTGCCGGGCCGAGGAAGGCACGCAGTGCCGACCAACGCTGGAAGCGGGATAAGAAGGCCATGGCGGGTGCAGCCGAGGAGCGAAAGGAAGGTCACCACCCACGATGAAGTGGCAAGTGATTCCTTGAGGATAACACCCGATCCATGGTTATCCACGTCGGCGCACGATCCGGCTGATCCGCCTGGCCGCGCGCCTCAGGCTCGAGGGTGACGCCGGCGCTACTTGGCCTCGAGCTCGCGGCTCACCGAATTGCCCGCCGTATCGTAAGCGCGCACCGCGACCAGCCACGATCCGGGGGGAATGACGCTCGCCAGGTCGGCTTCGAAGCGCTCGGACGGATCGTCGAACACGCCGTCGGCAGGGAAGAGCGGACGCCAGTCGTCGGTGCCGGCGATGGCCACCTCGACCCGGGCGATCGGTCCAAGGCCGTCGAACACGTCGCCGGAGAGCTTCCTGCCTGCGAGGCTCATGGCCCTGAAGACCGGCGGGGTGTTGTCGACGAGGACCAGGCTCGACTCGAGCTGATGCTTGGTCACGCGATCGGGCGGGTTGGATATCTCGTCGGTCGCCTCGACCCGGATGCGGTAGCTGCCCTCCGGCAAGGCCGTCGTGTCCCAGTCGAGATCGGTCTTCGTGTAGACGTCACCCGGCTTGAGCGCGTCACGCCAGGTCGACTGCCCTTCGAGGCGATACGACACGCGGTAGCGCAGGTCGTCCTTGTCGGGGTTGTCGACCGTCCATTTGACGTTGACCGTGGGAGAAGGCTTGCTCGGCTTGGCACCCGACGCGACGACGCCTGTCTTCAGGCCATCGGTGTCCGCGCTCTTGTCCTTCGCCTCCACGTGGGTGACGACGGCCCGAGCGTTGTCGGTCACGAAGGCCAGGCGCAGGTCGGAGAGGATGGCGTTCGGCTCGCGGGAGAAACGCGCGCGCAGCTGGATGTAGCGGGCCTGGGGGCTCGTCACCTTGCCCGGAGCGGCGAGCGCTGCGGACCACGCGCTCCACGTTCCGTCGGGCTCCACGGTGTTGCCCGATCGCGTCTGCACCTCGACCGTGCCCGTCGTTCGCCAGCTCAGGTTGCCGAAGCGTGCGCGCATGCCGGCATCGAGCGCCTTGCTCGTCCACAGCGCGTCCGCGCCGCCGGTGCCGCGGATCTCGTGGAACGATGCGGTGTCAGACCCGACGATGAAGCGCTTGTTGCCCGCCATGACGATCGCGGAGACCTGGCGCGACTCGATGTCAGCCACCAGCGACTCCAGCCGATCGTCGTCGACGGTGTAGACACGGCCTTCGCTGCCGGTGCCCACGTAGGGTCGCCCGTCGTCGGCGAGCGCGAGCGCGGTGAGGTGCGCCTTCTTGCTCTCGAACATCACCTCGGGCGAGCGGCCCTGCACGAAGCGGTAGAGAACGCCCTCGCCTGACTTCGGACCGGGCTTGTTCGCGCTCGGGCCGGGCTGCGACAGGCTCTCGCGCTTGGGGGGCGGAGAGAAGCCGCCGGTGTACTTGTTCGAGGCGGCCCACACCGTGCCGTTCTTGGCGACTGCGATGGCGGAGACGTCCTCGCCCTCGAAGTCGTGGACGACCTCGGCGCGGCCGGCACCGGTGATCTTGAGGAGGAGCGCCTTGCCGGCAGTACCGGCGTAGACGACCCCATCGGGACCGACCGCGAGCGACACGATGTGCGCGTCGTCGGCGTCGAAGTAGACCTGCGCCCGACCACCTTCGTCGATGCGGAACACCTTCCCCTCGGGGCCGGTTGCCGCGTAGAGCGACTTGGATTTTGGATCGAAGGCGAGCGCCATCACGTTCTCTGCGCCCGGCAGCTCCGCGAATGGCTTCAGCTCCTGCGGGGCGGCGCCTCCCGCGTTCTTGCCGATGCGGTAGAGGTTGCCGGCCGCCGGAAGCGAGCTGCCGAGCGTGCCAGCGACGACGTCACCGTTCCACGCGGTGGCCATCGCGCTGACCGCCATCTGCCCGGTGGTGGCGACGATGGTCGCGGTGCCCCCGGTGATGCGGGCGATCTTGCCCTCGTTGCCAGTGCCGATGAGGACGCTGCCGTCGGCGGTGACCGCCGCGCACCACGTCGTCTCGGCGCCTTGAATGGGCAGCTTGCCCACGTTGAAGCCGGCGCGGATGCGACCGCGCGAGTCGGCCGACACGCCGGTGAGATCCCCGCCTTCGAGGTCGGAGAGTTTGGCGAGATCGAACGTGCGTGTGCCGACCGCATGCACATCGGCGGCCGAGAGCGCACCGGCGGCAGCAAGGAGCGCGACGACGGCGGCGCGGCCCGACCCGGACCGTGAAGAGAACAGTGCTTTTCGGAGGATCATCTCGGCCTTCGAGGGGCGCGCCCTTGGTACTTAGCGCAAGTTGGGTCGAACCTTCACACGGACGCGATCGCGACCGACGACGAACCGTTGCATCGGATGCACCGTCTGCTGCTCGGCGGCGAATGTCTCCGGAGCGAGCGAGCTTGCGTTGGACCGCAGCGCGTCCACCGCGCCGGGAGGCAGGCGTTTGGCCATCTTTCCGTGGTAGGCCGCGCCGTTTTCGCCTTCGAGCCGGATGGTGGAGACCAGCGTCTCGGCGGCGTAGGACTGCGCAGCCAGGCCGGCGACGAGATCGGCCACGCTCTCGGGCGAAGGCACCGGCCGATCGGCTTCGAAGCCCGGCTCGATCTCGATGTCGACGTCCTTGCCGGCGTAGCTCGCGGGAATCGGCACCTCGATCACGCGCGTCTCCAGCTTTCCTTGGTAGGGCAATATGGACAGCTTGATGCGCGCCGGCTGGCCGGGGTCGAGCTCCTGCTCGACGGCCTCGGTGCCGCGAAGGAGCGATACTTCGCGCTCCTGGCTGATCTTCACCGCAACGTCGATCTTCTCGATCGTCACGCTTTCCCAGGGGTTGGACATGAGCGCGCCCAGCGCACGGGTCAGCCGGCTGCGCATGAGCGAATCGGGCCCGATCGGATCGCCCGAGCCGGCGCCAAAGTCCTCGAGGGTGATCGTTCCGTAGCCGGCCACCTGAAGCTTCGAGGTCGCGCGCCAGGTCGACTCGTTGCGCTCGGCGGCGGTCGTCTCCAGCGCGCTGCCGATGCCCGATGCCGCGATCATCGGGGCCATGAACGGGTCGTGGGCCGCGGTCATGTTCCAGTCGGTCTTGGGGGCGCCCGGCGCGCCGTCGATCTTGACGTGGATGGGAAAGCTCGGCGCCACGCGCTTGGTGTCGACCACGATGGAAGCCTGGCGATCGTTCACCAGCGAGCCCATGTCGCGCACCGGCTCGCCGATCTTGAAGGACCGGTTCGAGCTGGCGAGGATCCAGTGCACCCGGGCGATCGACGTCGGGTAGTCGGAGAGGCCGCCGCCCATCATCGGGTGACCAAACGCGACGAGCTTGTCGCCCATCACGCGCGTCACCGTGCCGAGGCCCATCATCGAGACGTCGCCCCGCAGCAGCTGCACGCCGATTGCGCCCCCGTCCACGAAGCCGGTCGGCGCGTCGGCCGCCGGCTTGGACGCTCCACCGCCGCCGGCTTGCAACGGGTCCATCCCCATCGGACCGAGCAGCTTGGTGACGAGGGCCATCGCTCCGGGCGATGCGCCGCCCACGAGGATGGGCGTCGAGGCGGGAGTGAGCGTGGTCGTACCGCTGCCGGTACCCATGGCCGAGGCGACGCGCGAGCCGACCTGCTTGGCGTGCTCCGCCAGGTCGTACTTCATGGGCTCGCCGCGAAAGAGATGCGCGGAGCGCAGGTCGCTGGATCGCCCGGTCGGCGCCTCCGCGCGCGACGATCGCGACAACGGAGATCGCCCGCGCGGTGCGAGCTGCGGAGGCACCGGGCGCCGCGCATCTTCCAGCATTCGTTCGATGGGGGTCACGCCCGCGATGGGCTCGGCGCCGAACGTCCACCCGTAGGCGTAGGCGCCGATCATCTTTCCATCGAGATAGATCGGGCTGCCGCTCATCCCCGCGACGGTGTGCGCGGCGTCGAGCCGAGGGTGGTTCGGCGTCTTGATCAGAATCAAGTCCTGATTCGGTCGAAAGTTCCTGAGCGTCGCGATGATCTCGACGTCGAACTTCTCCGGCGCGGTGCCCTTGAAGACCGTGAGGCCATAGCCCTTCATGCCCGGCTTGACCTGGTCGAGCGGCATGATGTCGGTCGTGGGCCGGTCGGTGACCGCCTCGGCGTCGGATATGCCGACGCCCCAGGCGACCACCGCGGATAGCGCGGCTCCGAGCAGGAGACCGAGCGCGACCGAGGTCGAGGGGGCAGGCCTGAGCATCGTGGGCGGGGAGCTTAGCAGGCGAAAGAAGGGCATCAGGAAGTTCGCGGCTCGCTGGTGGCAGGACGGGTTTGCCGGGCCGATCTTTCGCTTCTTCGTCCCAAACGGGTCGGCTGCTCACCCGCGACCGATAGAGGCGCTGACGCCGGGCTTCCACGTCTTGTTCCAGGGTTTCCGCCCGACCGGTTGGCCCGAGGGCGGTACCCCACTACCCTCTAGCTCCCTTGCTCGACGTCCTGCTGCTCGGTGGCCTCCTGGTCGGCTTCGCCCTCCTGGTGACGGCCCACCTGGCGCTGGCCGCGAAGCTCGCGATGCGCGCGCCCCGCTGGCAGGGGCCGGTAGCGTTGGTGGTGCCCCCCTTGGCTCCGCTCTGGGGGTTTCGAGCAGGCTTCAGCCGGTGGTCGTGGGTTTGGATCGCCGCCGTGGTCATCTACGCCACGGCTCGGGTCGGCACCGAGATCGTCCGCTGAGCCGCGTCTGGCGGCGCTGCGAGCGGCCTCGGGCAGGCGTCAGATCGCCACGTCGCGCAGCGTGATCGCGCTCCGGTCGTAGATCCCGAGGCCGAGCTCACCGGCATTCTGGATGTAGGTCGGTGCGCGGCCCGCCGCCTTCAGCGTGGGAAGCGAGTTGTCCTTGCGGAGCTTCTCGATGAGCTCGCAACCCACCACGTCGAGGGCGACCGGATCGGTCGAGGCGTAGACCGCCTCTTGCAAGACGCGGCGCGCCGGCTTGTCGCCCGGACCACCCTCGTAGATGACCTTGGTCGCGTCGGCGATGTGGAGCCGCACCCGACTGCGCACGATGTCCTGCGAGTAGAGCTGGGCGATCTGCGGGCTCGCGTCGTGAGCGTGGAAGTCTTGCGGGTTGAGCACCGAGCCATGCGTGATGTTCTTCAGCGCGCCGGTGAAGCCGCAGATCGAGTGATCCTTCATCTGTGACAGGTTGATGACGCACGTGGCATCGGTGAAGGGCCGCGCGTAGCGAGTCTTGCCGCCAGCGGCCGAGATCTCCTCCATCGAGCTGTCCTTGTTCTGGTGGACCATCGCGGTCACGCCGGCAGGGAACTCGGCGTCGACCACCATCTTCTTGTCGGCGCAGCGGGTGCCCGCCATGAAGCTCTCCCACTGCTCGTAGATGACGATGCTGGTCGCAGGGACGCCTGCTGCGACCAGGCCGCGCACGAGCGCGAGCACCAGCTCCTTGTTGGTGGCCATCGTGGCGCCAGTGCGACCCGCGAGACCATTGGGCTTGATCGCTACCTTGTCCGATGGGTGCACGAATTTCTTCAGCGCCTCGGCGAGGTCTTGTTTGCCGGTCAGCTCGGCCATGACGCGCGTGAGAAGGAGGTTCGCGGCGTCTTGCGTCGGCCACAGGCCATTGCCCTGCATCGCGTTGGCCTTCTGCACGCGCGCGACGCGACCGGGAGCCACCATCGGCAGGAATCCCGCCGGCGCTTTCGCGACCAGGCCAGCTGGGCGACCCTCGGCGACCGATGGGAAGAGAGCCCCCGCTGCGCCCGCCAAACCGAGCCCGGCGGCACCCCCGATGACCGCTCGGCGCCCGAGGAGCGGGGCGCGATTTTCGTCTCCCGGCCGGCCGCCGTTGCTCGCTTTCATCGGTGATGATGCTACACGGACGCCGCACCTCGAGCCACCCCCGGGCGGCCCGATCTCCACCGTGATGCCGAAGGCCAAGCGCCCACCTTCCGACTCTCTCGCCCGCGTGGAGAGTCCGCCGATCTCGGGGCCCGCGCTCGCTTCGTTGCCGCCGGCTGCACTCGTGCCATGGACCGAGGCGCCGCTGCCGAGCCGTGAGGCGCCGCTGCCGAGCCGTGAGGCGCCGCTGCCGAGCCGCGATGCGCCGCTGTCGACGCGCGCCTTCGATTCGGTGCCGCCGTCGCGCGTGCCGCCGTCGCGGCGGGCGTCGACCACCGAAGGCATCCTGGAGCTCATCGCGTTCGTGGCGAAACAGATGCCGCTGTCGTCGCTCCTCGACGGCGTGCCGCATCGGATCGCGAACCTCCTCGGCGCGGACATCGCCTCGATCTATCTGCTCGAGGGCGAAGGCGATGGCCTGGTGCTGCGCGGCAACGTGGGCTTTCGTCCCGAGGCGCGCGGCGTCATCCGGTTGCGGGTCGGCGAGGGCCTCACCGGTCTCGCGGTCAAGACGATGCGACCGGTCGTCGTGGTGCGCGCGCCACGACACGACGCCTTCCGCCGCTTCGACGAGCTGGAGGAAGATCGCTATCCGGTCTTCCTCGCGGCTCCGATTCCCGGTCCCGATCACAAGCCGCTCGGCGCCCTGGTCGTGCAACGCAAGGAGCGGGCGTTCGACGACGCCGAGGTGCACCTCGCGATGGCGTTGATGGCGCCGGTCGCTTCCGCGGTGCGGGGCGCGGCCCTGCTCGACGACCTGCGCGACAAGGTCCAGCGCAAGACCGGCGGTGGCACGCGCAAGCTGATGCTCCCCGGCCTGCCGGTCGTCGCAGGGCGGGCGCTCGGCGCAGTCGCGGCGCTGCGTCGCCCCGCCAAGGATCGCCAGGCCGAAAAGAGCGCGCACGACGCCGCACGCATCTCCGCCGGCTTCGATCAGGTTCGTCGCGAGCTCGCCTCGCTCCTGACGCGGGCGCAGCGTGTCGGCGTGGGGAGCCAGGCCGGCTTCCTCGAGACGTATGCGCTCATGGCCGATGATGCGCGCCTCCGCGAGCGCGCGATCGAGCTGGTAAAGGGTGGCGCCAGCGTCGCCGAGGCCATCAGCAACGTCGCGCGCGAGGCCACCCGCCACGCTCGCGGCATCGTCGGCGATCCGTTCATGGAGCAGCGCTCCGCCGACATGGAAGATCTCTGCGACATCGTCTCGATGCTCGCTGCGCCGGATCTTCGGGCGACCGTTCCGTCCAAGGCCGTCCTGCTCGGCGATCGCATCACCGTCTTCGACATCCTCGTCACGGCGCGCACCCAGCCTGCCGGCCTCGCCCTCACGACCGCTGGCGATCCCCGGACCCGCGTCCTCCTCCAGATCCTGGGAATCCCGGCCATCGTCGATGTCGCGATGGCCTTTCGCTGGGCCTCGCCGGGCGACATCGCGCTGCTCGACGGCGATCACGGCTTCCTCGTGGTCAACCCCTCGCGGGCCGAGGTGGCGAACCTGCGCGCGTCGCGCCGGGCCGGCGTCCCCACCGGCCGCTCGTCTTCGCCCGAGGGTACGCCCACGCCGCCTCCCACCGGTGTCAACGACGTCGACGCGTCGGGCTGAGCCGGCGATTGAGCTCTCGATGTCCCTGCCTCGCCGCAAGATCCTGATCATCGAGGACGAGCCTCATATCGTCCTCGGGCTCACCGACGCGCTCGAGTTCGAGGGCTTCGAGGTGGTGAGCGCGGGCACCGGCGCAGGCGGCGTCAACCTGGCCCGGCAGGAGAAGCCCGACGCAATCCTCCTCGATCTGATGCTGCCCGACACCAACGGCTTCCAGGTCTGCCAGGAGCTGCGTCGCTGGGACGCGTTCGTACCCATCGTGATGCTCACCGCGCGCAGCCAGGAGTCCGACAAGATCCGCGGCCTCGACGCCGGGGCCGACGACTACGTCACCAAGCCCTTCAGCGTGGGCGAGCTCGCCGCCCGCATGCGCGCCATCCTTCGTCGTGCACAACGACCGTCGGGGGCGGGCGCGCCCGAGGTCCTCAAGATCGGCGACGCCGAGGTGAGCATCACCGCCCACACCCTCACCCGCGACGGGCGCTCCGAGCAGCTGTCCTTCTACGAGGTGGAGCTGCTGCGCATGCTCAGCGAGCGCGGCGGCCAGCCGGTCTCGCGCGACGAGATCCTCCTCAAAATCTGGGGACTCGAAGGCGGGCCGACCAACCGCACCGTCGACAACTTCATCGTGAAGCTGCGCAAGAAAGTCGAGCCGAAGCCCGACAAACCGCAGCACATCCTCACCGTCTACGGCTACGGCTACAAGCTCGTTTGAGCACAAACCATGATCGAATCACCCTGATCGGATCGTCGCTCATTGCTCGACGAAGATCCTCGGTGCCCCAACGAGATCGACGGAAAGCTCGCCGCCGCTCGCGGTGAGAGTAGTGACCTGGCCGGTCTCGCCGGAGTCCCACTCGCCCACGGTGACGTCGCCAGCTGCGTGGATCGTCGCGGTCGCTTCGCCGACCTCGCCACCTTCGGTCCGGGCCCACAAGACGTAGGCGCGGCGGCCGTCGCCTTTGCGGAACGCACCGCCTCGCGCCGACGCGTCGAGGGCCAGGGCGGTGGTCTCCACCGGGTCGAACTTCGCGTCGTGCAGGGCGCGCAGCGTGCGGTACGCCGATCCGAGCGCGGTGCGGGTTGCGGTCTGTCGGGTTTGACCGGAGAGCGACTCGTAGAGGCCCATGCGCGAAAACTCGTTGGTCTGCTCGGCCCCGTCGCTCATGCAGAACCACTGGATGCTGCGGATGTTCTCGACCTGCCCGACGACCATGCTCTTGATGAGAAAGTTGCGCGCGAACGCCTCGCTACCGCCCAGATCGGTCGGGACGTGCGGCGCGCCGTTTTCGGTCACCACCCAGGTGCGATCCGAGACGCCGGCGGCGTCGAGCACGGCTTGCATCTGGTTCTTGGTGCCGATGAGGCCGTCGACGCCCTTGTCCGATGCCGACATCTGCTCGGCGCTGAAGACCGGATAGTAGTGGTACGACAGCACGTCGAAGTAGGCGTCGCCCTTGGCCGGATGGTCGGCGTCGACGGCGCCGCCGTCGGGCGCGTCGGTGTAGCGCAACACCGCCGAGACGAAGCTCGGGTAGCCGACGCCGCCGAGCGCGATCTGGGCGTCGGGGTCGACGCTCTTGGCGACCTCGGTGGTGATGCGCAACATGCGCACGTAGTCGAAGATGTCGCCTCCGAAGCGGACGAGCTGATCGGCGGTCGGCGGCTCGGTGTCCCAGGTCAAGGTGTGCTGCCAATCAGCGACCCAATCCGGCTCGTTCCACACCTCCCAGATCTTCACGTGGTCCTGGTAGGTCGTGACGACGTCGCGCACGAAGACCGCCCAGTAGTTGTCGGGGTTGACCGTGCCGTCGTCGTTCCAGATCGGGACGTGCAGGTTCTGCGGAATGTGATGC
>Ga0105046_10018452_pt1 | contig 10617 bp, 7 predicted proteins | sample MAT03_FD_78385 | JGI IMG/M metagenome (GOLD analysis project Ga0105046, IMG submission 78385) | Freshwater microbial communities from Lake Fryxell liftoff mats and glacier meltwater in Antarctica - MAT-03 (megahit assembly) | ecosystem: Environmental > Aquatic > Freshwater > Ice > Liftoff...
GGTGATGGACGCGGGCCCAATCACGTGCGGCCTTCATGGCGACGAAAATGCTTTCCGACCCACCTGACGTCAGATGCCCCACCGCTTCGGGGCCATGCAGCAGTCCGGCCGCAAAGTCCAGAAGGTCGTCTTCCATGACCTTGAGGCTCTGAAACGACTTCCCGGCGCCCAGTCCATTTTCCTGCATGAACGCCATGTAACCCTTCTTTTGTATCTCTACTACGTCTTCACCGCCATACCAGATGTGAAAGGGCAACCGACCCCCGCGCCAGTCCACATCCCGCGTCCGCAGCTCATCCATTCTACTTTCTATCGATTCCCACGGCTCACCGCAGGCAGGCAGGGCTTTTCGCATGGTCATTCCTTTCTCACGGAGAGTGTGTGCGGGTCTGCGGTTGGCGACTTGAAGTTGGCGCTGGCGTGATTGGGCAGCGCGTCGTGGATTGCACGAACTGTTGCCTGCAGTCGGGGCAGGATGCGCTTGATCATGTTTGAGAGATCGACCCTTCCAGCATGGCAGCTCACCACGACTGCACCTACGACCGCGTCTTTATGGTCATACAGAGGTACCGCGATCGCGCGCAATCCTTCCTCGAGTTCTTGGTCAACCAGCGCGTAACCAAGTCGTTCCGTTTCGTCGATTGCTTTGCGCAGCTCGCGTTCGGTTGTTAACGTGCGTGCGGTGAATCGCGTCAGTTGGGCCTTCAAGAAGTAGCGGTCGAGTGCGTCCGGCGCAAGCGCGGCAAGGTGCACTCGTCCCAATGCAGTTGCGTGCGCGGGCTGTCGGGTACCGGCGCTTACCAAGGCTGAAAGAATTCTGCGTGGGGCGGCATGGATGACGTGCACGACTTCCGTTCCTTCAAGCACAGACGCGCCGCAGGACTCTTGCACTTCGCTGCTCAACTGTTCTAAAAACGGTTGCGCGATACCCCAGATGTCCATGGACGAGAGATATGCATAGCCGAGGTCGAGTACTTTGGCGGTCAGGCGAAATCGACGATCGTCGAACGTTGCATATCCGAGTGCCGCGAGGGTCAGAAGAAACCGGCGGGCGGCGGTTCTCGACATGCCGACCAGTTCCGCGGCCTCGCTGACCGACAGCTCGGGCGTGTCATGAGAGAAGCAGCGAATGACCGAAAGTCCGCGCGCGAACGTCGTTGAAAAGTCTTGATCCGGTTCTCCCGCGCTTGACACCATTGCAATTTTCCCTTTACGATCCGATATTGTAACAAGTATCCGAAAATCACTCAACAGGGCGGTGAGGACACCAACCGATGGAGCCTGAGAGGACGCATGTTGGGTCGTCCGTGTCGCTGAAGCCGAAACCGCCTTGGCGCTTAGGCATCGATGTCGGTGGCACTTTTACCGATTTGGTGCTGATGGGGTGCAACGGCGGGATGCTGGCGCTGAAAGTCCCTTCCACGCCGGCAGATCCAGCGGCCGGCGTCACTGCAGCGATAGAACGGGCATCCGCAACGCTTAGCATCGAGGTCGCCGAAACGCTCGCGGCGTGTACGCACTTCGTGCACGGTTCGACGGTGGCTACCAATACTTTGCTCGAGGCGGCCGGCGCAAGGGTCGGGTTGCTGACCACCGCCGGCTTTCGCGACACCCTTGAAATCCGCCGCGGCATCCGCTTGAACCAATGGGATCACCGAAGGCCGCATCCCTCGGTGCTCGTTCCCCGACGTCTTCGGCTTCCGGTACGCGGCCGAATTGATCGCTCGGGGAAGGAAATTGAGCGCCTCGAAGTCGCCGATATCGAAGCGGCGCTGAGAGATTTCGCTAAGCTCGACGTCGATGCGATCGCTATCTGCCTGATCAACAGCTATGCGAATCCCGCACACGAGGAACGCTGTCTTGCGCACGTCCGGAGTGTGTGGAAGGGCGAATGGGCGTTTGCTTCGAGCAATATATTTCCAATCCCCGGTGAATACGAACGTTGTTCGACAACGGTACTGTGCGCTTACATTGCACCACGACTCGTTCCGTACCTGCGCGCTCTCGAAATGCGACTGCGTGACGCAGGGCTTGTGCAGCCTCTGCTGCTGGCCCAAAGCAACGGCGGGACATGTTCAGTCGACGAGGTCGCAAAGCGTCCGGCCAGCTTGCTATTGTCCGGTCCGGCAGCTGTGCGCGGTGCGCTGCGCTTCTTCGCAAATGCAGCCGACGGACGAGATTTGATCTCAATGGAGGTCGGCGGCACCAGTTGTGACGTTGCCGTTACGAAGGAAGGTGTCGTGCCGGTCTCCGATGAACTGATTATCGCCGGTTACCACGCGTCGATACCCTCCGTGGATATTCATACCGTCGGGACAGGCGGTGGCACGATTGCGTGGGCAGACACCGGCGGCCTGTTGCGGGTCGGCCCGCGAGGCGCCGGCGCGATGCCAGGTCCGGCCGCTTACGGAAACGGAGGGCAGAGTCCCACGCTCACGGACGCATTGATCGTGTTGGGCCGTCTGCACCCCGGCCCGCTTGCGGGTGGCTCTGTGGTCCTTGACGCCGAACCAGCGCACCAGGTGATTGGTTCCCTGGCCACGCTGCTCGGCCTCGACGTCGAACGCACTGCCGTCGGCATACTAACGCTCGCCGAGCAGGCGATGATCCAAGCGCTCGAGGAACTGGCAGCGCGTGGTGGAATCGACCTTCGCGAGTACACGCTGCTCGCCGCTGGTGGCGCCGGGCCCATGCATGCCAGTGCGGTGGCACGCGCATTGGGCTGCAGGCATGTGTTCATACCACGCTTGGCTGGCGCGTTTTGCGCGCTTGGCCTGGCCTGCGCGGATATGCAACTTGATCAATCGCGCAGTTTCCGTCGTGCCTTGGCAAATGTCGACTCCCTCGATCTCGATCAGGTCTTTCAACCACTGGAAGTGGAAGCCCGCGCCAGGCTAGGAGGTCAGGATGTCAGCGGACGTTTCATGTTGGATCGTTTTGCTGAAATGCGCTATCACGGACAGCACAGTCCACTGCGCATACCACTTGACGTCGACTTCTCTCCGACTCGTCTGCTGCAACAATTCGAACGGCAACACCAAGCTCTCTTTGGCCATGTGCAACCCGGGGCGAAACTCGAATTTGTTGCGCTGCACTCATCCGGGACGATACGTTTCCCCGAGCCGGTTCGACCCCTGATCGATCCCGCCGGGGCAAGCGCTCCCCAGTTGGCAAACATTCGAAAAATGTACGTCGATGCGAAGCGCGGAGTGAAGCCCGTTTCGGTCGTCGATGGTCGATCTCTGCAACCAGGCTCCCGCTTCCGCGGCCCGGCGCTGATTGAAGAGGAAACAACGACCACGTTTGTTGGATTCGGGGAAGTTCTAAGTGTCGACAAGTTCGGCGATATCCACCTGCTCATCGAACAGGGTGCAGATGCTGGGTTTAGGGGCGAGGCTTCGTTGAGGGATGGTTCTTTAAATGGGTGAATTGAGTTTGCCAGGCGAGGGATGCAGAGTGCGGCGCCAGATTCGCACTTTACGTAGACGCAACACTAACCGAGGAGAACACGTATGAAGCGATCGTTGACACACTGGATATCGGCATTGGCTCTCGTCGCCGTCTCGACCGCCGCAATCGGATGGGACTTGGAAGACATCCGGAAACGCGGACAACTGCTCGCCGGCACGAGCGGCAATGTGAAGCCAATCATCTACATGAACGAACGAAATGAACTGGTCGGCTATGACGTCGACGTAGCTCGCTTTGTCGAGAAGCGCATCGGCGTGCCGATTGTGCTGTCTGCATTGGATTGGAAGGGGGTGCTTCCAGGCCTCCAAACCGGCCGCTTTGACGCCGTATTCTCCAACGTCAATATCAATCCCGAGCGCAAGCAAGCGTTTGAATTTTCGATACCCTACTCGCGCGCCGTGGTGACCACAATCGTACGGATGGACGTGCCCAACGTGAACAGCTACAAGGATTTGAAGGGTCTGCGCGTGGGCGCCGTCGCCGGTGGTGGAGACAGTGGAATTCCGGCTGAAGAGATCAACGCAAAATTTGGTCCGTACAAGAGCTATACGCCGTATACCGGCTTTGCTGAAATGATGGCGGACATGAAAATAGGCCGAATCGACGCAGCCATCCACACAGACCTGACCGCGGCGCAGTGGATGAAGGAAAACCCGGGCGTGGTGAAGATCGTTGGCGAACCTTACGCTGTGCGCTATGTCGGCATACCGATGCGTAAGGGCGCGGTCGCGCTCAAGAAAGAAGTTGACGAAGCCATTCGCGACATGAAGAAGCAGGGGCTGCTTGACAAGTGGGCAAAGACTCATTTTGGACTGGACAACTTCAGCGCGCAGCTGGTCGACCAAGTGCCATGATTGCCAGCGGCGATGGACCGCCTGTGATCAGGGAGGCATGAATTGGACCTGGACTTCAGCATCGTTTGGAATTATGTCCCTGTCCTGCTCAAGGCGGCCGGGGTTACCATAATCCTGACGGTGCTGAGCCAATCGATAGGAACCGTCGCTGGTTTGTTTCTCGCCCTTGGACGCGTCTCGCGCTTCAAGGTGCTAAGAGTTGCCGTGTGGATGTATGTATGGATTTTCCGCGGTACTCCGGTGCTGTTGCATTTGTTTTTCATCTATTACGCAGCACCACTTTTTGGCGTCACGCTCGAGGCCTTCCCTGCGGCCGTCATCGCCTTTTCATTGAGTTCTGCGGCCTACAACTGCGAAATTATCCGGTCGGGGCTGCAGGCAGTGCATCGAGGTCAGGTCGAGGCGGCGCAAGCGATCGGCCTGACCTATCCGAAGATAATTCGGCGAATTGTTCTCCCCCAGGCGATGCGCATCGTCATCCCTCCGTACATGAGCAACTTCATTACGGCGACCAAGAACTCGTCGCTCGCATCGGTGATCACCGTGCAGGAACTTATGTTGACGGCTCAACTCATCTACAACAGCACCTATCGGGCCATCGAGATCCTCACCGCCGCTGGAGTTATCTACCTGATCCTCACCACGTGCCTGACCGGGATCCAGTTGTACCTTGAGCACCGGACCGCATGGGAACTGCGCGGCCTCAGTGCGGGGAAACGGCGTAGATTGGAACTTAACGCTCCCGGGAAGCGGATGGGAGACCAGGCATGACAGCGTCCGCGATGATCGAGGCGCTTGACGTGCATAAGCGTTTCGGTAATGTCACTGCCTTGAATGGTGTGAGTCTGTCAGTTGCCCGCGGTCAAGTGGTCTGTATCATCGGTCCAAGCGGATCGGGGAAGAGCACGCTACTTCGGTGCATGCACTTTCTCGACGAGCCAACGCAGGGTGTTATCCGACTTGACGGGAAGCGTGTGGGCTATCTAGAACGTGACAACAAATCGCCGCGTCGAATGAGAGGTAGCCAACTGGCTGCCATACGCGCGCAGATCGGGATGGTGTTCCAGCTGTTCTACCTCTGGCCACACATGACGGCCTTCGAGAACGTAATTTTAGGACTGCGCGATGTACGCGGATTGCCGCGCGCCGAGGCACTGAGGTTGGGCCGTGAATTCATGCACAAGGTCGATCTCGACGACAAGCTCGAGGCCTATCCGGAGCACCTCTCCGGCGGACAGCGACAGCGCGTCGCCATCGCGCGAGCGCTAGCGATGCAACCCAAGGTTATGCTGTTCGACGAGCCGACCTCGGCCCTGGATCCAGAGCTGGTAGGTGAAGTGTTGCGCGTGATCGAGAAGATTGCGTCCGAGGGCATAACGATGGTGATTGCCACCCACGAGATGTCGTTCGCGCGCAAAGTTGCAGACGTCGTCGTATTTATGGACCAGGGCCAAATCGTCGAAACCGGGTCTCCGGTAGGAATTTTTGATGCGCCGCAAAGTGAACGCCTTCAGCGGTTCCTGGATAAGGTATCGGCGTGATATGCAGCGAATGGCAACTGCGACTGATATCGATCCGCTGACGCTGGCATTTACGCAAAGCCGCCTTGATCACATTTCACGGCAGATGGGTTGGGTGATGCTGCGAGCCGCTCGAAGTCCCATATCCCGGATGCACGACTTTTCCTGTTTCATTGCCGATGCGCGCGGTTATGTGATCTCGCAGGCTGACGGTATCCCCATTCATACGGGAAGCGGCGGCTTCGGCGTTCGGGCCATCCTGGCTGCATTCGGCGATAGAATCGAGCAAGGCGACGTCTTTTTGCTAAATGATCCGTATCTGGCCGGTGGAAATCATCTGCCGGACTGGGTTATTGCGCGGCCGGTCTTCGTGGATGGCGCTCTAGTTGCAGTTTGTTGCAATCGGGCGCACCAAGCTGACATTGGCGGCGGGGCGGCCGGTACCTACAACCCGTTGGCGACGGAAATATTTCACGAGGGAATTCGTCTTCCTCCGCTGAAACTACTTGCTCGCGGCCAAGTGCGCGATGACCTTTGGCAGTTGCTTTTGGCGAACACCCGGACTCCGGTGCTAGTGGACGGCGACTTGCGCGCCATGATCGGATCGACGGAAATCGGTGCCCGGCAGGTTACAAAGCTGTTCGGCGATCTCGGCGCCTCTGCGGCGCCCGATTACTTTGAGGCCATCCTCGATTACGCAGATCGGTCGATGCGTGCGGAGATTGGGCGCCTGCCCGACGGCGAATACGTTGCTTTAGAAACGATGAACAACGATTGCTTCACGCGATGCGAGGTGCGGATTGAGTTAAAGCTGCGGGTTCTCGGCGACCGGTTGACGGTTGACTTCTCGGGCACGTCGCCGCAGATGCGCGGCTTCAAGAACAGTTCCCTGGCCAATACCCACGCGGCGGCCTACGCGGGGATATCAGCCTACTTTCGTCCGGACTTGCCGCGCAACGAAGGTAGCTTTCGTTCATTTGAAGTCATTGCACCAGAGGGCACTGTCATAAACCCGAGACCGCCTGCAGCGACCACATATTGCACTGCCTTTCCGGCGCACGAAATCATCCACGCATGCTGGAAGGCACTGGGTCAGGCGAACTCCAGCGGAGCGTGCGCAGGGTGGGGCAAAGCGACGAGCCCGATCTCTACCGGCACAACCGCTGACGGCGAGCCGTTCGTTCTCTACCATTGGGGCGCTCTGTCGGGTGGTGGCGCTGTGGTCGGGCGAGATGGCTTCAATCAAATTTCTTTCCTTCCGACGCTTGGTGCCTTGTTATTGCCCAATGCCGAAACATGGGAACAGGACTTTCCGGTTCGTATTTTGCAACAGGAATTCAGGGAAGATGGCGGTGGGGCCGGGCAGTGGCGCGGGGGAACAGGGGTGCACTACGAAGCGCTGGTGGAACTCCCAGCTCAGCACTCCCTCCGCAGCGAGGGTCTTTTTGACCCATCCGGTTACGGGGTACTTGGCGGTTGTCCCGGTCGTTCTGCGGAAATGCGCATTGAACCGATTGGCGCGCCGACATTTGTGCCGCCGCAGTATGGTCTGATTGACCTTCCCCCGGCGCAAATCTCGATACTATCTGCAGGCGGGGGTGGCTTGGGTGACCCCATGCGGCGCACGCCCGAAGTGGTGCGTTCGGACGTGCTGGATGGTCTGGTAAGTCTCGTTTGCGCACGAGAGCTCTACGGTGTTGCACTCGTGGGGCCGGATTTGACCGTCGATATAACCTCTACAGAGCGCCTGAGGCTCGCTGCGCCATTGTGACCTAAGTAGTCCGACGATACTAGGCAGATTCTAGCCCAGCGAGTTCGCAGTTCGCAACAGCGCGCAGGCCGAACGTCGACGTCGTTGATCGTGCCGAATTTTTCCACTTCAGTTCGGTACGATTTGCTAGGTTAGGGTCAAAGAGGCACGAGCAGAGCGCTGCTATCAGGCCTCTGACCTGCCGGGTTTCTTCCGAACAATCGATTCTTGGATGAGGTGCTCGGGTTCGGTTGATTGCAGTCCCCCGGCGAACTCGCTCAGGGTCGTTGGCCCAGTCGAGAATGCGGCCGGATCTCGTTGTAGTGCTGTCGCCACGTATCGATCACAGCCTTTGCTTCAGTTCGATTGCGAAACCACTCCATGCACAAGTATTCGTCGCGGAACTTGCCGTTGAAGCTCTCGGTCACGACGTTCTACCGCGCGATGCCGCCTGGCTGCGGGCAACGGTCTTCAAGATCAAAGAAATTGCTTGGTCTATTGGCGACCCCGTAGCGGACCGGCAGAGAGACGTATCTACGCGTATATCGAGAAAAATAGACCAAGCCACCGTCTCGTAACTTGTTGATCCGGCGAGGTAAACCATCGTTGTGAGTTCCGCTCTGTGAATCCGCAGGTCCCTGGTTCGAGCCCAGGTCGGGGAGCCAAATCATTCAATTGGGTGTGTGCGCTGAGGGGTCAGCACTCCTCGAATGACCGGATACAGGGACTATCAGGACTGGCCCCACCGGCGTAGGAACAGGGTAGATTTCGCACATGCTTCCCCCTGCCGTGACCCGCGACCACCTGTCCCTCGCACGCTATCTTGTTGTCGCCTACGGCACGCTCGCGCTGCTCGCGGGGGTCGCGTGGCTGCTGCCGCGGATGAATGCAGCGACTCTCGGCACTGCGATTGTCGTGCTCGCCATACCATCGATGGCGGGACTGTGGCATCGAAGCGCGATGCGGCGGCTCGCGCGCATCCACCAGTTCGCGCCGGAACGCTGGCTTGGGCGATGGTCTGCCCGGCGCGTGCTGGGACAAGTCGGCGGTGCGCTGGTGGCCGTCGCGCTTTCGGCGGCCGTGGTGCTGCAGAGTCCCTTCTTCGGAATATCGGAGTGGGCCCTCCTCGCTGTCGTACCCCTTCTATTCCTTGCGCTGCGCCACGCCGCGTTGACGCGCGCCGGTCCGCTCTACTCCCGCGACGCTTACGCGGCGAGTGGCGCCTCGCGGCTTGCCCACTTGCTTACGGTCTCAGTGCTTCTCGTCGCGTGGCTCGTGGTTCGGTACGTCACCGCCGGTGATGCCGACAGGCCGATCGCCGAACTGGTCTACGAACTGCAGGCGGGGTGGCCGCAAGTCGAGACGGCCACGGCGCGTTGGGCCGTTGATGCGGGCGCGTGGACTCAGGCCACGCTGGCGATGCTCGACGGTCCCGGGTCGGCGTCGTGGTGGCGAGTACTGATCGCGCTCTTCGTTCTTCCGCTGACCGTGTTCGTGTACGCGACGTGGTCGGCTGCCGGCGCTTCGCTGGAAGTTGCAGCGTGGCGGCGAATGCTCGGCGCATCGCTCACGGATGCCGAGGTTCCGCCACGAATCGCGCTGCGGCGGCTGGTGGCCTACGGCGTCGCCTCAATTGCCGCAACCGCGATAGGTGTGCTGGTTTTCGCGCAGGCCGATGCGGCACTCGGGCGCCAGGAGCGCTTTCTCGCGCTCGCGGCGCTCCCGCAGTGCGAGCGCATCGGCGCACGCGTGTATTCGCTGGGAACCTTCGCGAAAGTGCAGGCTTACGACTCGGTGCTTGAGGAAAGGATGGCGTCGCGTCGAACCACGGCTTGTGCGCGCATTGCGGAGGTCGGCCGCGTCGCGGAGCGCAACGTCGACGCCTACCTCGACTGGTATTTCAGTCTGGGTGGCGACTGGACGCGCTTTGCGCTGATGTTCGCAGGCGACGTCGAGTCGCTGCTTGAAGTGAAGTTCAACAAGCTCGTGGCCGCCGATCCACGGATCGTATCGCTGATCGGCGAGTTACAACTGGACCAGCACTACCTGCTCGAGGTGGCATCGGTGGGCCGCAATGGCCTCGTCGATCTGCTCGAACAGCAGCGGCTCGTGCTGGATGAGCGACAGTGCAAGGTGGTGACCGAGGCAGGGAAGGGGATCGCCGCGTTGCCTCGCTACGACGGCTTGCGCACGCGCATGATCGCGAGCGCCGCAACCGGTGTCGTCGCGGGCGCCATTGCCGGCAGGCTGACCGCAAGAGCGATGCAACGCGCGAGCATGCAGGCGGCGGGGAAGGTCCTGGGCCGAGCTACGGCGAAGCGCAGCCTGAGTCGTCTGGGATCTGCAGGCGCGGGCGTGGCGGCGGGCGCACTGGCAGGTTCCGTGGTACCTGGCGTGGGCACGGTGGCGGGGGCGGCCGCGGGTCTGGCGGCAGATGTTGCGATGCTCGCGGTGGAGGAGAAGCTCACGCGGCAGGATATGCGGCGCGATCTTCTTGCGGCGATCGACGAGTCGTTAGCGACGTTGCGAGGGGCGTTCGATTGCCCGGGACGTTAGGACTTTAGCGCAGGTATGCACGCAGCGGCGTCCGCCCGCGGCGCAGTTGCCGTTGGAAGTGCACATGGTGCTCGTCCAAGTTTTGGTGGCGACGTGCGGTAGATTCATGCCCGATGGCGCGAGCAGCGACGAAAACAAATTGCAGACGGCTTGCTTGCCGGCCTCTTCGCTCGCGCGCGGTTGCGACGACGAATCCGCGCGAATTTGGCCGCGCCCGTTGAGCCAAGACCACAGCAACCAGGTTGACGGCGCGTGATGCGGTGTCTATAGTGTCTAGCCTGTCTAGCTAGAATTAACCGTAAAGAGCCGGTCATGACCAAATGGCAACTCCAGGACGCGAAAAATCGACTGTCCGAGGTGGTGAGGAAAGCCTCGGACGAAGGGCCGCAAGTCATTACGCTAAGAGGAGACGACGCCGTTGTCGTGGTCGCCGCGGAGGAGTACGCCAGACTCACCCGAAAACCCA
>Ga0105046_10018454_pt1 | contig 10615 bp, 11 predicted proteins | sample MAT03_FD_78385 | JGI IMG/M metagenome (GOLD analysis project Ga0105046, IMG submission 78385) | Freshwater microbial communities from Lake Fryxell liftoff mats and glacier meltwater in Antarctica - MAT-03 (megahit assembly) | ecosystem: Environmental > Aquatic > Freshwater > Ice > Liftoff...
ACACCATATGGAGAACGGGGATAGAATGGTGTTGTTTCTGTTTGAGGTATTTCTTGCACTTTACCATATAATTCTGACGTAGAAGCCTGGTAAAACCTGGTCTTCTTTTCAAGGCCTAATATTCTGATGGCTTCCAGTATTCTCAATACCCCGATACCATCTGAGTTGGCTGTGTATTCAGGAGTTTCAAAACTCACTTGTACATGGCTTTGGGCGCCGAGGTTATAAATTTCATCCGGTTGAGTTTGCTGAATAATACGGATCATATTAGATGAATCGGTAAGGTCGCCGTAGTGCAGGTGAAAACGGTCGGCAATATCTTTATTAAAAAAAAGATGGTCTATCCTGTCGGTATTGATAAGGGAACTGCGACGTTTAACTCCATGTACATTATATCCTTTCTCCAGCAGTAATTCTGCAAGATAAGCACCATCCTGGCCGGTAATACCTGTAATAAGGGCTGTTTTCATAAAATCTCAGTTGATTTATTTTTCAAAAATAAGATATGTGCAGTACTTTCGACCGAAGATTTTATTTGAACATGAATAAATTACCTTGAGGTATCAGATTTAAAATGGGTGTAGTCTCAATCATCATTCTTAACTATAACACTTTTACTTTAACAAGTAATTGTATCCGTTCTGTAATTGAAATGACTAAAGGAGCTGAGTATGAAATAGTGTTGGTAGATAATGCATCAACTGAGTGTCAGGCTGATTTTTTTTTACAGGAATTTCCGAAGATAAAACTGGTAAAAAACCTTAGAAATAGTGGATTTGCGGATGGTAATAACAAAGGAATAGAAGCTGCTACCGGAGAATACCTTTTGTTATTAAATAGTGACACTATCTTGCAAGATGATGCAGTAAGTAGAACTATACAAGCATTAACCAGTGACAAGACTATTGGGGTGCTGGGATGCCGTATGATTTATCCGGATGGAAAAATTCAATATACTGCCAGACGTTATAGAAGTATAAGTTGGGAATTTTTTGACCTTTTTCGTTTTGTACCGTTGCTAATGCCGTATAAAATAAAATCAAAAATGATGATGGGTAAATATTTTCGACATGATGCTGTAATGGAATGCGATTGGGTAAATGGGGCCTTCTTTCTGATGCCAAGGACTATAATAGAGCAGTTACCTGAAAAAAAATTAGATAACCTCTTCTTTATGTACGGGGAAGATCAGCTTTGGTGCGAGCAAATAAAAAATCTTGGATATAAGATTCTATTCCATCCTGAAGCAACAATCATTCATATCAACAGTGGTAGTACAGATTTGTCGAAGCAATTAAAATTGCGCAAAACAATGATGAAGCATGAGCTGGAGATAATGAGATTGAGAAAAGGAAGAGGAGGGTACTATTTTTTATTCAAAATGATTTTTGTTGCAAAAGAAACAACAAGAAACCTTATTAAATCAATTGTCTTTCGTTTGACAGGTCGTATGATCAGATAAGCGGATTAATAGATTGTTTATTATTTTTTCCCAGCTATAGTAATTGTAATATTCTGCTGGTGTCTCAATAAGTTTATTAGTATCCTCTACCACAGCCTTAGCAAACCCCTCCCAATCGTCATCCGCCACTATCACAAGTTTATCACCGCATACATCCTTCAATATACCAGTGGCTCCGGTTTCTGTGGCAATAACAGTTGCCCCGTAAGCAATAGCTTCTACCATTTTTGTTTTTACGCCGCCACCACTTTGCACGGGATTCAGGAAAATATCAGTGGCTTTCAGATATGCTTCAATACTATCCACAAACCCGGCATATATAATGTTCTTGTCTCTATAATCCTTTAAATCGTTCATTTCTTCCGGCAAGCCTTTGCCGCAGATAATGATTTTATATTTCAATGCGGCATGAGCAATCAGCAGGGGGTTGATTTTGTCAAGAATAATTTTCAGTGCCTCAATATTTGGCTGGTAGCTCAGCAAGCCATTGAAAAGAAATATTCTTTCGTTATCGCCAATAGCATGTTTTTGTATAATACTTTGCCGATAGTAAGCTCTGTCTTCCGGATAACTTTTTATTTCCACACCAAAAGGCAGGTCAATACATTTTTCTTTTTTTATTTTCCAGTTATTGATGGCAAATTCTCTGTCTTCCGGAGCGATGAAGAAAAGACCATCTGCTTTTTCAAAACTGCTCTTTTCGTATCGTTTCAACACCGGCCACCACCATTTCCCGATGGATCGGAAACGTTGATATTCTATATTATGTGTATGAATGATTACTTTAACCCCCGTTCTTTTTCTTACGGCAAATGCCAGCCAGGCAAAGTAGGGGTGTTCACAAATAATAGTATCAAACCCTTCTTTCTTCGTAAGGTTGATGAGCTTTGTTATAAGGCTTCGGTCAATATATCTGGAAAAAGATTTTTTCAGCAACGGGATTGTCTTGTACGATTTCGCCAGTGAAAAATCATTTTCAGCAAGCGAAATAACAGTAAGGTCAATTGCTGAACCGAGGTGTTCAAAAAAATGTGCAATAAACTTTTGCCCACCTGAAAAAAAGGGCAGGTAAGGGTAAGGAGCTATTGCCAGCACTTTTTTCATCCCGCTGTTTTCTTACTTTCTCTCCAGGCCATAAATAATCCGCCAACAAATACCAACAGGATAATAATAGATGCTATGAACATCATAGAAGTTCCTTTCTTTACCGAAGAAGGTTCAAAAACAAATTTCACGGCATGTTTACCGGCAGGTATTGATAGTCCACGAAGAATGTAATTAACGTTGCAGTAATCAACTTTCTTTCCATCTATGTATGCATTCCAACCAACAGGATAATATACTTCGCTAAAGACGGCGAACTGAGGCCCGTTGCAATTCGCTTCATATTCTATCGCATCATTGTCGTATTTCGTCATTGTAATGGATGAAGTAGAATCCCACTGCGGCTGCACAATGTTTTTGCTAAACGATTCGTCAACAATTGCTGTGTCTTTTAAATTAGTATTGCCAAGTGCCTGTATGGCCGCAACACGGTCTTTTACTACCTGCACATTTTTTACTAACCAGCATGGGCCAAAAGCATCCTGGTTTGGAATTAAACCCGGCTGACCTGATTGCTGATCTTGCACTACAATGTATTTTGTGTTCAGCATATTCATCACACCCGGATTGGGCCGGCCTGATGATAAATATTTTTCAATTACATCCTGGTAGATACGAAGTTTAGCAGGGTGATAACCACCTACCGATTTGTGATAATAAGAAGTTCTCGATTCGCTGAACGGGCCGCCTGTTTCAGTGCCTGCCATGTTGAAAACCCTGAAATTGGGGTCAGTATCTTTTAATAGCTGGTTGTCAATTTCAGTCTTTCTAAAATTAGCACCATCATAATCATCGGCAGGAATGAAAAGTTTCCTGTCTTCCCTTTCGCTCAGATACGGCTCTTTATCGTTACTAAAATATCCTTTGCTTACTATAGTTATATCAAGTGTACTTATTATCAGCAGTATAATTGCGGCTACAAAGGCAGTAATTTTAGTTTTATAAAATGCGAATACTGTACCCAGTGCCAAAAGACTAAGGCCTAATGCTCTTAATAACTGGCCGCCGAACAATCCCTGCCTGTCTGCTTTTAATCCTGCAACCACTGACCTGCCTATATCTTCATTTTTAGCTTGCTCGGATATGCTTTGTGCAATTTGCCCGTCATAGGGGGAACTGTAGTCTATCATTACATACATAATAGCCAGCAAAGCAAATAGCCCCGCAGCGGTGTACAACATTTTTTTAAAATCAGCCAGTTGAAGTTTGGGCCCAAATAAAATTTGCTGTAAAGCTAAGGCAGCACTTATGCCAACAGTAAGTTGCGGAATTACCTGGGCAAATGGAGGAGACCTGAACTTATTGTACAATGGCAGATGCTCAAATAAAAATGTATTAAAGCCGGGAAAATATTTTCCCCATGACATTGCTATTCCTAATATAGTGGCAGCTAACAATGCCCATTTCATGGGCGACTTTACAATTGCAAAACCAATTAGTCCCAACAAACAAATAATCACTCCTAAATATGCAGGACCGGATGTATAAAGCTTTCCCCAATATTCAGGCATGCTTTGGGCAACTTGTTCAGCACTGCTTTCAGGTATTCCTTTATTCACAAGTTTTTTTACCACATTAGAACCTTCGCCTGTCATATTTTTGCTAAAGCCTCCAAATGCATTTGGCATGATAAACGTAACAGATTCTGCCTGGCCAAGACTATATTCAAACGCATACGCCGTATCAAGCCCTTTCGTATTTGCAGTTTTAACAGAATCACCTTCTATCGTAATATCTTTTCCTCCCCGCATGGTGTACTTGGCATACTCTGATGTGGTTTTTAATATTAACGCATTTCCTGCCAGCCCAATTAATGCGGAAGCAATGGTGATGCCACCTGCAATGCCAATATGTTTCCAATCTTTTTCTTTAATCCATTTTACTAAATAGGCAATTGTTATCAGTGCTGCAATAATAAAAAAGTAATAAGTTACCTGCAGGTGATTTACTCCTATTTGCTGGTAAGTTGCATAGGTAGTTAACGCAAAGCCAAGCCAGTATTTTTTTTCATAAATAGAAATAAGGCCTGCCAGTATTAACGGCATCAAAGCAGTCGCCTGCATTTGTGTATCATGCCCAGCCGCAATAATAACCGGGTTATAAGTGGAAAAAGCGTAGGCAATAGCCGCCAGCATACCTATTACAGGTCTTACCCGCAATACGAGACAGAGAATATAAAAACATATACAGGCTAGAAAAAAAAAGTTGATTGGTTTAGGCGTACCCAGCGTAAATATTTTGAGCATATCAGGCATAACACTTTTGCCTTGCATAGCCACCTGGTAGTTGGGCATACCACTGAAAAGATTAGGATTCCACAGGGGGTAATTTCCGTTTTTCACTTTATACTCAAAAGAATTTTGGGCCATTCCTTTCCAGCCTACATTATCATGCTGGTTTAGCACATTTCCATCCAATACAGGTTTACAGAACAAAGCCGAAATAACTAAAAAAATGACAACCGCTATAAAATGAGGAAAAATTTTTTTGAGCAGGGAATTTTTCATGCTTATGAAGGTTAATTAAGCTGACAAAATAATGCTATTTTAGACTAAAATCCCGATGCGCTGGCTTTTATTTTTGTCAAGATTGGCCTTTATCTGTGGTATCTGTTTCCTTTTGTCTTTTTCCTTGCTGATGCAGGATTGGATAAAGGATGAAAACCTTAAATCAACTATCATTACCATCGGTTATTTAATGGGAATGATCATTCTTCCGCTGGTCAATTTTTGTTACCTGTTGGTGTTGATTGTTAAAGGAAGGTTGAAGGAGTTTGTACCATGGTGGCTCATCATCGTTAACCTGTTATTTTTATTGACATTAATCTTTTTTATATTCTATCTCAATGATCCATACTATCATCAAACATAAACCTACCCGGTTGTTCATCATACTTGCTGGTATTTTTATCACCAATGCACTGATTGCAGAGTTTATCGGGGTTAAAATATTTTCATTAGAATCTACACTGGGTTTAAAGCCTGTTCAAATTCATTTGTTCGGCGGCACTTACTCTTTTAATCTTACCTGCGGCGTATTGTTGTGGCCGGTTGTATTTGTAATGACAGATATTATTAATGAATACTACGGACAGAAAGGAGTGAAATTTTTAAGCTGGATGACCATTTGCCTGATCGCTTTTGGTTTTTTAATGGTATTTGGGGCTATTCAAACACAACCAAACCAGTGGTGGATGGGCAGCAAAAAAGAAGCTGGTATTGAAAACATGAGTACAGCTTTTAATGGTATTTATGGTCAGGGGCTGGGTATTGTAATCGCTTCTATGACGGCTTTCCTGGTAGCACAATTGGTAGATGTGTTTGTTTTTCACAAAATAAAAAAGGCAACCGGGGAGAAAAAAATTTGGTTGAGGGCAACAGGTTCTACGTTGATATCACAGTTAATTGACAGCTTTGTAGTATTGATCATTGCCTTTTATATTTATCCTAAACTGGTAAAGGGACAAGGAGAACCATGGCCTTTCGATCAGTTGATTGCCATTTGTATTGTTAATTACATTTACAAATTTGTTGTAGCCATCATTCTTACACCGGTCATTTATCTTGTTCACAACCGGATTGAAAAATATCTTGGCCATGAACAGGCCGCAGCCATGAAGAAAGCGGCTATGGGAGATGATTAAAGCTTTTCTTTAATCAGGGAGGCAACTACTTTATCTATTGGCAGCGTTACACTGTCTGCTGAGAAGTCATCCCAATCAATAAGGCGGAATGTTTCCGTTTCTTTGGTTGCTTCGTACACTTTCATTTGCTGTTCATCAAAGTCAAAGGGTTTGTTTCTCAGCGGGGCTTTTATTTCTTCCAATGCTTTGGCAAAATAATAAATAGAAATGATCTGGTGCTGCGGATTAAAAGCAGATATCTGGAAATAATCAGTTGTATAAATGTGTTCGCCAATTTCAACTTTCAGATTCATCTCTTCCATAAACTCCCGTTGCAAACAATCTCTTGTTCCTTCGCCAAATTCTAAACCTCCGCCCGGGAATTTGGTAATGTAGCTGCCACGGATTAATTCATCACTAACCAGCACCTGGTTGCTTTCGTTAATAAGAATACCATAAACCCTGAGATTAAACATGAGGCGTTAAAAAATTTTCTTGCGAAAGAAATACCAGCCAATAATAAGAGCTATGCCCAATGATAGAAAGGCGACAATATAAAAGGCATACTTCGAATGTTCAAATCCGCTGGGCACATTCATACCAAACAAGCTGGCAATCAGTACGGGAAAGGTGAGAACAATGGTGATTACCGCCAGTCTTTTCAAAACCTGGTTCTGGTTATTGGCAATAATACTGGCAAAAGCATCAAGGGTGCTGCTCAATATGTTGGTATAAATATTAGACATCTCAAGGGCCTGTGAATTATCAACAATAAGGTCATTCAAAAATTCTTGTTCATCTTCTGTAAGGGCCAGAAAATTAGTCCGCTCCATCTTCATCATCAGCATTTCGTTGGAACGAAGAGCTGTAACAAGATACACAAGGCTTTTTTGTATCCGCATCAGTTCTAATAAATGCTCATTCCGGCTTGAATCATACAATTGTTGTTCAAATGTGTTACGACGCTGATTAATTTCTTTCAGGTGTTCCATGAAATTCTGAACAATTTTTTCAAAAATCTTCAATACCATCATATTCCGTTTATCCGGGTGGCGGTTTTGAAAAGTATTCAGAAATTTTTTGATAGCCGTATTTTCAAATGAGTTAACCGTTACAATCTGGTTGTGAGTAAGGATGATGCATATTGGAATGGTGATATAATACGCATCACTTTCATTAAAGGAATTGTTTTCTGTGGGTGTTTTGATAACAATCAGCTTTACATTATCATCCTCTTCAAAACGGCTTCTTTCGTCTATGTCTAATGAGTCGGTTAAAAAGTCAATAGGAATATCTAAGGCAGTAGATAATTCAGAAAATTCTTCCTGTTTGAGTGGGGGTAATACGTTTACCCAAACCCCGTTTTCGGGTTTGTCTATTTCCACTGTTTTTTGGTCGATATTTTTGAAGTACTGAATCAATAATTGCCGCCTGCCTTCATAACCATTTCAGCAGGCAGGCAAAGGTAAGCCTGCCCGACTTTTATTTTAAAAAATTATTATGGTCAGCCGACTGCAGGTTCAGATTCAATCGTTCAATCTTTCTTTAACAATCTTAAGATGATGCTCAGTGTGATAAATGGTAAAATAACCTAATTCACGGAGAGTGATCTTCCCTAATAAAGGATGCGGAGCAAGATATTTGTCAAGTTGCTGATCATCCCAGTTTTTTTGTATAGCAAATTCAAGTTTCTCCATTGCTGTTTTATATATATGTAGAATTTTTTCTTTTCCTTGTTTTGCTAAAACCGGTTTTGCAACAAATCTTCCGCTGGCACGGCCACCTTGTTCCAGTTTCAATATATACTTTGCTATCAGTTCATCATAACTCCGGGAGGGGCGATTGGGTTTACCGGCATAAAGCCGCACCATAAATTTCGGAAGGCGATAGGCCAGCTTTGTCATATTTGCAGAGGTGGTAAGATGAGTTACATTTTGTGCAACAGACCATTTTGCTGCAGGTTGGCGAAAAAATAGTTCATCAGTGATGGTGGAACAAAAAGAAGCGAACTCAGTTGAAACAAGTTTCAGTTGCTTAAGTATTTCTTCTCTGGATAAAATTTCCGGCATAGGTTATTTTAATTGAACAGTTCCTTCATAAACTTTTTCGGCAGGGCCGCAAAGCCAGATGTTTTCATATTTATTATCATCAATACGGTCAAACTCCACACTAAGTGTGCCGCCTAATGTTTTTACTTCCACATCATTAAATCCGTTTTCATTATGATAGCAGACAAGGGCTGCTGCAGTTACACCGGTTCCACAGGAGTAGGTTTCATCTTCCACGCCTCTTTCATAGGTCCGGACGATTATTTTATCGGCTTCGCTTAGTTGTTCTGTGAAATTTACGTTTATACCTTCTTCTTCAAATTCTTTACTATGCCTTATCTCACTTCCTTTTTTAAAAACATCCATCTCCATTACGTTTGTCACCAGTTTTATGTAATGAGGTGACCCTGTATCAAGAATAAAATCATTGTGAAATTTTCTGATATTTTTTACATCTTTTATTTTTATAGAAACGATGCCATCCATATCTATCTCTGCTTCATGAACCCCGTCCGAAGCAAGGAAACGATATACTTCCCGGTGGATGCCAAGGTGGTAGGCAAATTTTGTCATACAGCGACCGCCGTTACCACACATGGTTCCTACTTTGCCGTCTGCATTAAAATATTTCATTTCAAAATCAAAATCCCTTTTTTCATTCAGCAGCATCAGGCCATCGGCACCGATGCCAAACCGCCTGTCGCAGAGTTTATGGATTTGTTCTGTGGTCAGTGCTGAGTATTCGTTTTTTCTGTTGTCGGCAATGATAAAATCATTCCCGGTTCCCTGGTACTTATAAAAATGAAATGTCATACGGCAAATAGGGTTTAGTTAGTGGCCAGTGGGTTGGCGAAGGTTCTCAATCATTTTACTTAGCATCCTGAATGTTGATTCAAGGTATTGTTCCAATTCCTGCATTTGTCCATTTTGATAGTATTCTAAAACAATTGCTGTTTCAAATTGAGTATCCATTTCAACTAATGAACTTCTTGATATTTCGTAAAATCGTTTTTTTTCTGTTTTTGAGATTCTTGATGCTCCCTCAGCCAGGTTCCTGCAAACTGAAACAGCAGCTCGCCTGATTTGCGAAATAAGAACATATTGCTCTTCTTTGGGAAACATTCGTGTAGCCGCATACACTTCTTTTATCAGCTTTAGGGATATTTGATACACATCCAGTTTTTTGTGTGATAGATTTAGCATATTCTAAAGTTTGTTTTTTTTTCGGGGTCTATTCCCTTTTACTTCTTGCCATTTCCTACTTGCCTCTTAGATATTTTCTGAAAATATTTGTAAAAATTTTTGAATCAGTTTTTCAACAGTCGCCAGACCATCTTTTGAAAACTCTTTTTGAACCCTGTTAGCAACAATTGCATTTACTGCAAGACAACTATGTCCCAGTAATTTTCCTAAACCATAAATGGCCGAAGTTTCCATTTCAAAATTAGTGATACGGTGCTGACCAAAACGGAAATCAGTAAGCCGGTTAATAAGATTTGGATTACTGATACCTAATCGTAATATTCTTCCTTGTGGCCCGTAGAAGCCTGGACAGGTAACGGTTATACCCTGGTGAAAATCTTTTACAAAATGTTTTATTAATGATGCAGCACCGCTGCTGATGTATGGATTGCCAATTTGCCCATGTATTTGTGTATGCGTTACAAAAGAATGCAACAACTGTTGTTCTGCATCATTTTGTTCGTGACGGTAAAAATTTAATAAATTATCAACTCCAAGTCCATGTGTAGATGCCACAAAACTATCCACCGGAATATCGGCCTGCAACGAACCAGATGTGCCGATGCGGACTATATTCAGCGATTTCAGTTCTTTTTTTATTTCTCTTGTTGTAAAATCAATATTAACGAGGGCATCCAGCTCATTTAATACAATATCTATATTATCCGGGCCGATGCCGGATGATAAAACGGTCAGTCTTTTCTTTCCTACATAGCCTGTATGGGAGATAAATTCACGGTGTTGCCTTTTTACTTCAACAGAATCAAAATGTTTACTTACCTCTTTTACCCTGTCAGGATCGCCTACAGTGATAACGGTGCCAGCTATTTCTTCCGGACGAAGGTCAAGATGGTAAATAGCACCACGGGGATTAATAATCAATTCCGATTCTGGAATACGGCTCATCTTTCAGGGTTTAAGTGAAATGAAATTGGGTAAAAAACGTATATTTGCCACCTTTAAGGTTCATCCCGATAAAGGTCGGGACTAAAATTTATAATCTGAAATAGTTAATAAAAATGGTTCTGGGTCCGCCATCTGGCGGATAGACAGAATCAAGAAATGGTCCTGTGGCCGAGTGGCTAGGCAAAGCTCTGCAAAAGCTTCTACAGCGGTTCGAATCCGCTCGGGACCTCT
>Ga0105046_10018456_pt1 | contig 10614 bp, 6 predicted proteins | sample MAT03_FD_78385 | JGI IMG/M metagenome (GOLD analysis project Ga0105046, IMG submission 78385) | Freshwater microbial communities from Lake Fryxell liftoff mats and glacier meltwater in Antarctica - MAT-03 (megahit assembly) | ecosystem: Environmental > Aquatic > Freshwater > Ice > Liftoff...
CAACCAGGTCGAACCCGGCCTTCAGCAGATTGGCGGCCATGCCGCGCCCCATAATGCCCAGGCCGATAAAGCCGACGCGCTCGGACATGGCTAGACTCCGTGCTAATCCAGGTGAAGGGCTGCGCCACGCATTGTACGCGCCGCGCGGCGCGGCTGCAACTGAGGTATGCGGGCGCTGCCGCCCCGACAGGCGCAGTATCAGTTGGCAGGTTTCAGCTGCTCCTCGGGTGAGCGCTCGTCCGTCCGCGTGTTTGGTATATGCATAAAGACCTGTCTTATTTCCTCCTCGCCGGATGGCGCAGCTGATGCGGCAAGATCCCGAGCTGCTCGCGGTATTTTGCCACGGTGCGGCGCGCGATCGGGTAGCCGCGTTGGGCCAGCAACTCAGCCAGTTCGCCATCCTTCAGTGCCGCCGCCTCGTGCGCAATCAGCTCTTGCAGCACGGCTTGTACTGGGCGCGCAGCGGCGAAGAAGTCATCCAGCGCCCACAGCTCGCGGCTTGGCAGCCGGGCAACCTTGTCGGTGACAGCCCGACAGACCGTGGACTCGTGCAAGTGAACATCATGCGCTATCTGGAGCCGGCTAAGCGGCACGAGCTGGCGAACGCCGTGGCGCAGAAACGCGTCTTGCCGCGCCGCGAGCGCCCGACCAACGCGCAGCAGCGTGTGGGCGCGCTGCCGCAGGTTACGCAGGAACATCCGTGCGCGGCCAAGATAATGCTGCACGTGTGCCCGTTCGTCGGCATCGAGCGTGGCCGCGCGGCCGCCAAGCTGCTCGTAGAGCGGGCTCGGGCGCAGCACCATTGTTCCCGCCGTCACCTCGACGCTGATCGCATCGTCGCACCAATCGAACATAATGTCTGGGGCACGGTAAAGCCGCAGATCGGGCGGGCGCCCGTCGCTCGTCTCGCCTTGCAGCGGGTAGGGCCAGAGCGTGCGCTGAATAAACTCGTGGGCTGCGGCAACCTCGGCGGTGGAGCTGCGCAGCTGCTGGGCGATGATCTGGTAGCGGTGCCTGCCGAGGTTTTCGAGGTGCAGCGCGACGATTGCGCGCGCGTGTGGGCACTCCGTCCCGGCCTGCGCTAGCGCGTCGATCTGGGCGAGCAAGCAGTCGCGCACAGAGCGTGCCGCGATGCCGGGCGGCCCGAGCTGCCGCAGCTGCCGTAGTACGCTCTGGACGCGCGCCACGTCGACGCCTAGCGTGTGCGCCAGTGCGCGCGGCTCGTCTGCCAGCAGTCCATGCTCGTCCAAACTGCCAACCAGTGTCCGCGCGATGCTATGCTCGCTGGCGGGCAGGTCGGCGCGCAGATCCTCAAGCAATGCGTCGGACGGGCTGCGCGGCGCCGCTACCAGCAGCATGCGCTGCTCGGCAGACAACGCCCGATCGTCCTGCTGACCACCCACGGCCTCGCTGGCGCAGCGCAAACAGACCTGCGCGAGCCGCGGGCCGCCACAGCGCGCGCAGCGCATGTGATCCAGCTCGACTTCCTCAAGCGCCGGGTTGCTCTCCAGCTCGGCCTGCACCGCCTGGTAGAGTTGCGTACTGGGCAGCGCGAGCAGGCGTGCGAGGTTCAGCAATGCAGGTGTGGCGCGCATCTCGGGCCGCGATGTTAGCGCAAGCCTTGGCATCAGCCTATCTCCTGAAGCAGTATTTGCATACACAGCGATGCCCCGATTGTAGCACCCACCGCCCCGGCGCGATAGTCTGAAGCGCACTTCGCTTTGCGCCGCCAGCCCCCGCGCTGGCCGAAGCGCGCTTCGCCATATGCAGGTCTTGGCGGCACATCACCGGGATCGCTGCCGCTACCGCCGCGCCAATGAACGATTATTATGGCTTCCCAATGCCTCAAACCGCCATTGACCTCCCGTGCTGGCACGCGCTTCGCCCTTATAGCTATTCATTGAGCAGTGTGTCAATCGGTAGCAAGCCACAAGGAGGCTCCTGTGCATGACATGGATCGAACCCAGCACGAGTACCAGTACGAGGGCAATGGCTTCGAGACGGGCGAGTACGGCGCGATGGGCGAGGGCGAGTACGGCGAGGGCGAGGGCGAGTACTACAGCGAGGCCGAGGGCATCTTCAACGAGGCCGACGAGATGGAGCTAGCGGCCGAGCTGCTGGAGGTTACCAACGAGGCCGAGCTAGACCAGTTCATCGGCAAGCTGCTGAAGCGGGCCAGCCGTGCCGTTGGCGGCGCGCTCAAGTCGCCGCTCGGCCGGATGCTCGGCGGCGCGTTCAAGAGCGTTGCGGGCAAGGCGCTGCCGATACTCGGCGGCGCGTTGGGCTCGATGGTCGCGCCCGGCATTGGCACGATGCTCGGCGGCCAGCTCGGCTCTGCGGCCGGCTCGATGTTTGGGCTGGAGCTGGAGGGCATGAGCGGCGAGGACCAGGAGTTCGAGGTGGCGCGTCGGATCGTGCGCCTGGGGGGCGAGGCCGTCAAACAGGCCGCGACGATGCCGCCCTCGGCGAACCCGCAGGCCACTGTGCAGGCCGCGCTGCAAGCTGCGGCGCAGCAGCACGCGCCTGGCCTGATCAGCCCTAGCGCGGGGCCGCAGCTGAACGGCATGCCGCGGCGCCGTAACCGTGGCGTGTGGATGCGGCGTGGCAACAAGCTCATCATCTACGGGATCTAAGGCTATGGCCACAGCCGACTGGGCGCGCACAATGCTGGAACAAGAGGCTCGCGCGCTCCTCACTCGCCTGGAGCGCGTGCAGTCGTTCGCCCTGAGCGAGACGATGGTGCCGGCGGCGAACCTCAGCGTGGACGCGCAGGTGGCGATCGAGCGCTACCTTATGCACGGGCGGCGCACGCTACGGCAGCTTGTTGGCGGCTACCTGGCCTGGCTACGCAGCCCGATGGCCATACATGCCACGCCCGCAGAGGTGCAGCGGCGCTTCACCTTTGTGCGCCTGCGCTTCAACGCGATGCTGGCACAGTTCGATATCTTCGCGGATGTCGTCACCCAGCGCAGCGAACGCCAGAACGGCGTCTGGCTTTCGGGGCTCGACGCGGTGGCCGCCGATGCGCTGGCGCTGCCCGGCTACTACGACGCGCCGCCGGTGGCCTGCTACCTCGACCGCGGCCACGGCGCGGCGATCCGGCGCGCGCGCACGCGCCTGCCGGGCGGCGGCGAGAACCCGGTGGCGGTGATCCGCGTGCCGCGCGAGCGCATGGTCGGCAGCGGCATCGCCTCATCGCTGGTGCATGAGGTAGGGCATCAGGCCGCCGAACTGCTCGACCTGCTGCCCTCGCTGCGGCCGGTGCTGCGCGGGTTCTGGAGCGGCCCGCCGCGCCAGCAGCTGCCCTGGCGCTGCTGGGATCGCTGGATCTCCGAGATCGTCGCCGATTTCTGGGCGGTGGGGCGAGTGGGTGTTAGCGCGACGCTCGGCCTGCTCGCTGTGGTAAGCCTGCCGCGTGTCTTCGTCTTCCGCCTCGACTTCGACGACCCGCACCCTGCACCGTGGGTGCGCGTGCGCCTGAGCTGCGCGATCGGCAAGGCGCTCTACCCCGACCCACAATGGGACGCGCTGGCGCAGCTGTGGCAGTCGTTCTACCCGCTCGACGGCCTGGACGCGCCGCGTCGGCAGCTCGTGGCCGATCTGGAGGCGAGCATGCCGGGGTTCGTGGCGCTGCTGGTCAACCACCGCCCGGCGGCGCTGCGCGGACGCTCGCTGGGCGAGACGCTGGCGGTGGATGCACGCCAGCCCGCCAGCCTGCGCGAAAGCTGGCGCGCGTGGCGTGGGCGCGCCCACATCATGGCGCAGGCGTCACCATCACTGGTGTTCGCCGTAATCGGCCAGGCTCGCGCCGATGGGCGGATCAGCCCTGAGGCCGAGAGCCAGTTGCTGGCCGGCCTGCTAACGAGTTGGGCGCTTCGCAGCACGCTGGACCGTTCTGAGATCTGCGCGACACAGCCGACGCGGCATGCTACGCGCACGCCTGGCGCGGTCATATCGCGCTCGTGATAGGAAAAGGACACAATGGCAACCCTCAACATCTACCGGGCTGGCGACGCAGCGCGACAGCCGATCGACGTCTCGTTCGCCGACGAGCCAGTGCGCCTGGTCGTCGAGCCAGACACTGCAGGCAGCTACGAGTACGCCTGGGAGCTGCCCGACGGCGCCACGATCATCGGCGAGCCTAACAAGTCGGAGATCTTCGCCTTATTCACCAACGTCCCGGCGCAAAACTTCGAGCTCAGCGCGACGCTCTATACCCGTACCGGCAACCGTCGCTCGGTCGCCGAGCGCGCTGCCGCGCCGCTCACCATTCTGCCCCGCCCGTCGCTCGCCGCACTCAACGCCCGCATCGCTGAACCCCGCAGCGGCGCCGATGTCGCACGCGAGAGAGCCGAGACCGGCGGCGATGGCTTCCTGGGCACAGTCGCGCTACGGCGCAGCAACGTCGAGCTGACCGACGACGTCGCGCTCTGGCTGATCATCCGCTACGCCACCGACGCGCTCTCGTTCCAGAACTACCAGCGCTTTATGAACCTGCTGCTGTGCCGCAAGGATCTGGTACGCACAGATGGCGACGAGTTGGGCGCGGGCATGTTCATCGACCTGCTCGACGAGCGCTTCCTGCCCTTCAACGACACCGACGCCTACCGCTACCTCAAGGTCGCCACCGAGGCCTTCCTGATGGTCTCCGCCGGCATCAGCATGGAGGAGCCGCTGTTTCTCAACGACCTGAGGAAGCGGCTGGGCACCAGTGGCGACCCGGCCGCGCTGTGGCAGGGCTACCTCCAGCTGGCGAACGGCACCGAGGTTAGCACGCTGCCCTACCTCGATCTCATCCGGCGCAAGCTGGCGGATCTGCCGATCAAAACCGACGTCTTCGCTGCGCTGCGCGAGCGCCGCCGCGGGCTGGGCTTCCCCGAGGAGTGCTACGGCATTCTGCGTGAGAAGCTGACGCGCCCGCTCTTCATCGAGCTAATCTGGTCGTACTGGCACGAGGAAGGGATGCTCGTGCAGTCGCTGAACGCGATCTCGCGCCGCTTCCAGAACGTGCGCGCGCCTGGCGCAAACGACCCGCTCGCCGCGGTGGAGATCGACCCACTGCGCCCGCTTAACAACCTGCTCTGGGGCTACGTGCAGGATGAGCAGCACCGCCTGACCGTGACGCGCCGCGCGCACGAGTACTTGCACCACTACGGCTTCTCGCTGGTTGGGCGGGCGGTGCCGAACCTGCGCCCGGCCGACACGCGCCCGAAGTTCCTGGAGGGCTTCCATAACCTGTTGCATCAGGCGACGACCTTCTTCCAGCAGGACGACGACACCACCGTGGTTGCTGATGGCTTCCCGCTGCTGAACGGGCTGCGCGAGGTCCATCTGGAGCTCTCCAAGGGCGCGCACAACCAGTTTGGCGACCTGCCCTCGACCGCGCGCCAGGAGATGCTGATCCAGCAGTGGCTGCTAGCGCGGCCGGAGTTCCGTGAGTTCCTGCCCACGCGCCTGATGGTCGCCTATCCTGAGCCGTGGATGGACCGGGTGGACGCAATGAAGACGATCCAGGGCTGGAGCGACACCTCGGTGATGCACTTCCACAATCTGGGTGTGTTTGGCGAGCAGCTGCTGCTGGCGATCCGTTATGGCGGCTGGACGCGCACCGACGTGCCGCCGCTCCAGGCGGCGAACTGGGCCCGCTACTGGCGTGCCGAGATCCAGGGCTACATCCACGCCTACCGCGCCGTTACAGGCATCGACCTGAGCGCCGATGTCACCGACAACCAGCGCGACAACCAGCGCTACGCCGCTCCGTCGTTGCACCTGCAGCGCCAGCTCGACGCGCAGCGGCAGGGCCGCGGGCTACCAGCGCCGAGCAACAGTGGCCTCGCGGTTGCGCGGCGGCGGGCGCCCAGCCGCTGAGCAACACACCGTCCATCGCTTGGGTAAGGGCGGACTCACGTGTCCGCCCCGCCCGCCCGCACCTTTGCCTACGATCTAGAAGGGCACGCGTCGTGCTCGACTTCACCTCGGCGCTCTACTTGGGGATGCGCCACGCCGCCGGGGCGCTGCGGCCCTGGCAGGCGCTCACAACTGGCAGGCCCGCAGCCCTGGCCGATCCGCCAGGCGCGGGAGCAGTCGCGCGGCGCCTGGCAGAACTGGTTGGGTGCGAGCGGGCCACCCTGGCGCCGTCCACACTCCACCTGTTCTGGGATCTGTTTGGCATGCTCGACGCCCGGCGCTGGGCAGTGTACGTAGACAACGGCGCCTACCCGATCGCGCGCTGGGGCGTGGAGCGCGCGGCCGGGCGAGGCGTGCCGGTACGGCTCTTCCCGCATCACAATGGCGACACACTGCGGCAGATGCTGCACGACTCACGCGGCCGCACGCCACTGGTGGTCACCGACGGCTTCTGCCCCAGCTGTGGCCAACTCGCGCCGCTGGTCGCGTATCAGCAGGCCGTGCAGGAACATAGCGGCTGGATGGTGCTCGACGACACCCAGGCGCTGGGCGTGCTCGGCGCAGGCCCACGCGCGGGCGCGCCATACGGTCGCGGGGGAGGTGGGACGCTACGGTGCTCTGGGGTGCGCGGGCCGCGCGTGCTGCTTGTCGCCTCGCTGGCGAAAGGCTTCGGCGCGCCGGTCGCGCTGCTCGCGGGCGGGGCGGCGGCGATCAAGCGCTTCGAAGCGCGCAGCGATACACGGGTTCACTGTAGCCCACCGTCCGCAGCGGTGGTCGCCGCCGCCGCCCGCGCCCTGAGCACAAACGCAGTGGTGGGAGAAGCCTTGCGCGCGCGGCTCTGGCGGCTGGTGCAGCGCCTACACGCGAACCTGGCCGCCGCCGGGCTTGGCGCAGAGGGCGGGGTGTTCCCAGTGCAGACGCTGGCGTTAGCGCCGACAATCGACGTGCGGGCGCTGCACCATCGCCTGCTCACCATGGGCGTGCGGACGGTGCTGCGGCGCGAGCATGGGGGCGAGGGTGCGCGGATCACGCTACTAATTACGGCGCTGCACACGCCACAGCAGATCGACCGGGCGACGGAAGCGATCGCCCAGGCTGCCAGCCATGCTTGGCGTGAAGCTAGAACGAGGAGATCATCATGAGCGATGAATTGTACTCCGACGAGTTCGACGAACTGCGCGGCCGACGCCCGTCGCCGCGTCGCGCCTGGCCAATGCGCGCGGCCCCCCGACCGCCCAGAGCTTTGCCCCTCACTCGCCTGGCCCCTGGCCATAACTGCGGCTGCGCCCGCTGCGCCGTCGCCCAGCGCACCGGCCACCAGCCGGGCTGCAACTGCGCCCGCTGCGCCCGTGTGCGCGTGCGGCTGCAAGCGCCGCCGGTGGTGGATGCGCCAGCATGGGTGCAGGCGCCGCAGTACGAGCCGTATGCGCCCGACACGCCAGCGGCCAAGCCGCAGTATGCGCCCGACGCGCCCGCAGATCCAGCCTTCGCCCAAGATGCGCCAGATGTGGCGCAGCCAGGGCCGGACAACGCGGATGCAGCGCCGAACGCGGGCGAGATCGGGCCGGGGGCGCGCGGCCAGGCTGGGCGCTTCCCTGCGCGCGGGCTGCCCTCGGCCCTGCACCGCCAGGACTTTCTGCCGACACGCCACTTCCTGGAGCGCCTGCTGGAGCGCGCCCAGCGCCAGGGCGTGCGCTTCGACCCGCGCGCGTTTGGGCGCGCGTTCGCCCAGGCGCCGCACTACCGCCAAACGCGCCCCGGCTACAACACGCGCATCGCGGTCGTGCGCGGCCTGCCGATCCTCTACCGTGTTGGCGGAGAGAACGGCAACCGCATCGTGCTGGTTGGCATGCTGCCCGAGGGCGCGCTGCCGCCCGCCGAGCGGATCAGGCCGCCGCAGCTATCCGCACAGCTGGCCGGCGGGGGCGAACTGCTGGGCGAGCTAGGCGCCGCGCCGCCTAGCCGTGGCAGCCGCGACCACACCCGCTGGGCGCAGCGGGCGCTGAACCAGATCCTCGGCCTGCGCCTCGCCACCGACGGTGTGATGGGGCCGGCCACGCGCAGCGCCATTCGCAGCTTCCAGCAGCGCCAGAAGCTCAAGGCCGACAGCATTATTGGGCCGCAGACCGAGGCGGCGCTGCGGGCGGCGCTCGGCGGCAGGCTTCAGCCGGCCAGCAGCGAGCGCTGCACCGTGCTCGACGGCTTCGCGTTCAACCGCGACGAGCTGACCGCAGCTCACCAGCAGCAGCTCGCCGTACTGGTCCGCCAGCTCCTCGCCAGCCGGGGCAGCGCGCTACGCATCGTTGGCCATACCGACCCAGTGGGGAATGCCAGCTACAACCTACAACTGGGGCGGCGGCGCGCCGAGCGAGTTGCACAGCGGCTGCGCGCCGCGATGGAGCAGATCCGGCGCGGCAGCACACGCCAGGTCGCCTTCACCGTCGAGTCGCGCGGCGAGCAGGAGCCGGTGTCGCGCGACGCCGCCCGCAACCGGCGCGTGCAGATCTGCTACAGCGCTGCGGGCGGCGCCTGCGTGATCGCGCCGTTGGTGCGCCCGGATGCGGAGCTTACGGAGCTTGAGGTACCGGCGCCGCCGCCCGCCAGTCCGGCGCCGCCGATCGCGCGGCCGTGCTGTATGCTGGCGCCCCAGCAAAGCCTGCGGGCGAATGGTAATCTGCTGGAGCCGGGGCGGCTGGGCAAGCACAACCTCAACGAGGACAATGGCCTGATCTACACCGCCAAGGCTGGCTTTATCGACTTCGGGCATATCCGCGAGATCTGCGATCAGACAAAGTTCATCTACGACCAGCTCACCACCGGCGTCACGCCGTTCCAAGTTGTTGCTATGGGCACCAGTCTGCTGGGGCAGCCAGTGGTGCTCGGCGAGGCGAAGATGCTGGGCTGCCCGGTCGACCCGCTCCACGTCGCGCGCTCGATCTCCTACGACGTCGGGCTCGGGCACGAGATCATTACATACGATGTGCTTTCACCCGGCGGCCACAACTCGTCGTTCTCGCCCGAAGACCTCTGTTCGAACTACCTGGGCACGCTGGTCGCAGCGCGCGCGATCAAGGCCGGCGGCAACTTCAACGACGCCGTGACCGCCGAGCTCGACAAGCTCGTGCGCGATCTGGGCGGCATGAGCAAGGCCGAGAGCCGCAAGGCGTTCGACCGCATCAACGGCGTCTGGGTCGACTGGTCGGACACGCAACGCATCGCCTCGCTGCGGAACGACGACTACCTCAAGCGGCGCAACTTCGGGCGCGCGCCGTTCAAAACGGGCCACCCCGGCGATCAGCCGACGCCGGCCTATGTCGTCGAGTCGTTCCGCGACCTGCACTCGGTCTACCGCTACACCCACAAAGAGGGCGGCAAGAACATCGCACGGTCTAGCTACGACAGCGAGATCCAGCGCATCAAAGCCGATGCCAAGAAGCGCTATGGCGACAAGTTCGACCAGCCATAAATGAGCAGGAGGATCTGTGATGAGCAGGCAGTTTTTCGAAGTGGCACCAACTGGCACAAGCCAGGGCGAGGCGAACGGCGGCAGTACTGCATTCGTGCGCTGGGTGCAGCGGGCGCTCAACCAGATCCTCGGCCTGCGCCTGGCCACCGACGGTGTGATGGGGCCGGCCACGCGCAGCGCTATCCGCAGCTTTCAGCAGCGCCAGGGGCTGGTGGCGGATGGCGTGATTGGGCCGAAGACGGAGGCGGCGCTGCGGGCGGCCCTGCAATCACGACCGCTTAGCGCACCGCCCTCGCAGCCTGGCCTGCAGCGCGTTATTCTCGATGACTTCGACTTCAACCGCGACGACCTGAAGCCCGCGCATCGACAGCAGGTTGCCGCTGTCGCGCAGCGCATCGTTCGCGGACAGCGGGGAACACAGGCAATTCGTGTGGTACGGGTTGTTGGTCATACTGATCCAGTTGGCACAGACTCCTACAATATCGCACTCGGGCGTCGTCGGGCCAAGCGTGTGGCGCGCGAGCTACGTGCAATGGTGGCACGCCTGAAGCCCAGCATCGCCGGCCGTATTTCATTCGTAGCTGAGTCGCGCGGCGAACGCGAGCCTATTTCCAACAATCCCACCAGAAACCGCCGTGTGGAGATCACAGTAGCTGCTTCACAGATACAACCTGGCCGGACTATTCCGCCGGATACAAGCGGGTGCGGTGTGCCGGCAAAGCAGCCTCAGCGCGAGGCGTATTTCGATGAGGTGCTGAGCGAGGTGGAGACGAGGGCTCGTCGAACTCGTGTGCAGCCCACGCTGTGCTTGTTTCAGAACGCGGACGAGCGTTCGCACCGCAATCACTTTCAGTTTCAGGCTCAGCGTTGGGCCCGGCGCATTGCCGCAGTCGCCGATCCAGATCCGACGAACTGCAACACGCGCGTTGGCCCAACCTCATACGATACTGGCGCCAACATTATCAGCACGATCGAGGCTGCACACGTCTGCCTGGGACGGAAGCCAATCAAGGCTGTACATATCTTCAGCCATAGTGGTTCGCACGGCGTGTTCGGCCCTCATGGTCTCACCCAGGGGCTGTACCGTGATGAGCCGGACGCAGCTTCGCGCAGCGGTGGAGCGCGCCGTGTCACAGATATGTCTACCGCTGTCCTTGCTCAAGATGTGGTAATTGTGCTGCACGGCTGTAACACCGCAAATGGAGATGATAGCTTTGCCCGAGCCTTCTTCGACCACCGTG